>Ga0180074_1000120_pt1 | contig 15737 bp, 14 predicted proteins | sample EasRiv366_16_10D_FD_121773 | JGI IMG/M metagenome (GOLD analysis project Ga0180074, IMG submission 121773) | Soil microbial communities from meander-bound floodplain in the East River, Colorado, USA - East River metaG ERMLT366_16_10D | ecosystem: Environmental > Terrestrial > Soil > Floodplain ...
AAACGACCGCAAGTACGACATCCAAAAAGTTGGACATTGAACCCGGCTTAGTGCCTCATCCCATCATCCCCTCATCGACTGTGTGCCATTCCGGGTCTTCTCGAGTTTGCCAACAGTATCTTTCAGAGTCCGCTGATTCGGGGAGACGAGGCTCATAGATATTAGGTCGCAGGCTGAGGGGAGTCTGAGCGGTGCGCCCCAAAGCGAGGCGAACATTTCCGATCACAGGATTGGTCATCGGGTAGATTCCGTTTCTTTGGCAGAGCGCACAGTCCACCTGTGCTGGCTACTTGCTTTATCCGCCCAAGTTTCAGTAAATCTCGGCAAGAATTTCGTTAACCAATTGACCCACCCCGTTCACCGGCATGCCTCTGACAAGATTCCCTTTTGAAAAATAGTTTTTCATAAACAGTGAAATGCAGGTCGATCTCATACTCTATTGATTGATACATACTATCCACCCTTGGTCATTAAGTTGTAATGCGAAATGATATGGATCAGTTCAGATATGCCGTACGGGCATAACTATGATGTAGTCCGCCTAAGATTGCCTTCGATGTGATGCGTCCGCTGACTGGCGTTGACTTTGGCAGGTCATAATGCTTGGGGATGCGCTGACCGATCCCTTGATGCGGTCGCGCCTGATTGAAATATGCCGTGTATTCCGTGACCACCCGCTGTAAATGCTTATCGTCATGAATTAGGATGTGGTCCATGCACTCTCGTCGCAGACTGCCCATAAATCTTTCGCAATTCCCATTCGCTTGGGGCGTTCGATACGGCGTCCTCAACTCTTTGATGCCTGTGCTCACTGCCGCGGCTGAAAAGCACGTAGCCTATTTTTTGTCACGATCACGAATCAGATACTTCGGTACTCTCCTCCACGGGGTGGCTTCTCTCAATTGTTGTACGGTCCACTCATCAGTTGGATATTTTGTGACGCCTGTATGCACGATCCGACGCGTTTTCAGCTCCATCACCACAAAGATATACCATTGCCGAAATAACCAGTCGTTGACGACTGTAAAGTCACAAGCCCAGGTGTGACCGGCTTGATTCTTCAAGAATGTCGCCCAGTTTTGGCTCGATGAATTTCCCTTCCTATCTTTCGGCATATACTTCTGGATGCTCCGTTTACTCACTTCAATTCCCAACTTCAATAATTCACCGCGTATTCGCTCTGCTCCCCACCAGCGGTTTTCATTCGCCATCTTTTGGATCAAAATGATCGTTTCTGATGCAACCTTTGGTCTGCCCTGCGACTTTCGCCGCGAATATCTGCGAAACAGATTCTGATGCCAACGCATGGAGGGTGTCAGGTTGAATAATATGAAAGGCTTGTTTCCAAAATTTCGTAAAGTGAGAAAGAAAAACAAGGCGAAATCGTTCAGGATCGGTCAACTGAGGTCGCTTGACTTGCCGTTTCAGAATGATCCGTTGCTGGCGTAGTAGTGCATTTTCTATCTGTAGATCAGTGCGGCTACGAGTGAGGTCTGAAAGTATGCCGACGGCTAAGAGTGGCGTAGCAGGTTTTGTCCAGAGTTAGACGCGCTCTTGTAGCCAGAGAAGGATCTTGCCCATCACGCTGCTCCTAGAAAATTATGAGGTAAAAAAGCATGATACTCCTCTTTTATCGCTCAAATCCGGGCGGATGAGTAAGTAGCCAGCACAAGAGTCTACTCGAATTATTTTGTGATGTCGACGACTTCTGTCAAGCCTTTGTGCCAATCTGGCAAAAACAATTGTTTTCTGCTGGTGACATGCAACGACAACGAGACCGACGCTTGAGTATTAGTGAAATCATGACGATCCTGATACATTTCCATCAATCCCATTATCGTGATTTCAAAGCATATTACACAGACTATGTTCTGGAGCGTTTGCAAAAAGAGTTTCCAGGTTTGGTCAGTTACACGCGTTTTGTAGAGTACATTCTGTCGGTTCTCATGCCCTTGTGCATATACTTGCGACTATCCTGTTTTGGAACTTGTACAGGGATTTCGTTTATGGATGCTACTTCCTTAGCTGTCTGTAAAACCCCAAGAATCCACTCGCATAAGGTATTTGCAGGGTTGGCCGAGCGTGGCAAGACTTCCACTGGCTGGTTTTTTGGCTTCAAATTGCACTTGATCTTCAATGACCGAGGTGAATTGCTCAATCTAATGCTAACACCTGGCAATGTAGATGATCGCAAGCCCATTCCCAAGATGGTCCGAAAATTGTTTGGCAAACTGTTTGCAGATAAAGGCTACATTTCCAAAAAACTCGCTGAAGAACTCCTGCGAACTTTCAACGTCCAACTGGTGACAGGGATTCGCTCAAACATGAAGAATGTACTCATGCCTTTGATGGACAAACTCCTGCTGCGCAAAGGGGCAATTGTGGAAACCATCATCGACCAACTCAAGAACATTTCTCAGATTGAGCATTCACGCCACCGCAGTCCCATCAATTTCTTGGTCAACTTGCTGTGCGCTTTGATCGCTTATTGCCATCAACCCAAGAAACCTTCTCTCAATCTTGGTACTCTGCCTGCTTTGATTGCCTAACCCGAATTCACGTTACTTAGGCTTGGCAGAAGAGTAGCCGTTCCACTCATATCGTCCTGGTTGAAACGCACCAGGATCGTCCCTAGATCAATGTCAACAGCAGGATTGCCTAACAGTTTTTCCCAGGTTGTTTTATTTTGTTCGTCATACGCCATCTTGGTGGTTTGGATCGGATGAGAAGGATCGTCCGGGATGAAGGCAATCCGTACTCTCCTTCGCCCCTTAAGTACCTGGCGTACCCAAACCCCTTCATGTAACTTTTAACTTTTCGTTGGTCATCTTCTTCCTCCTATATAAAAATTAGATTGTGCAACTTCTTTCATTGGTTGGAATAATCCCTCCAATTTCTTCAAGTCGTCCATTGAAAGCCGACGTTTGGAGGGCCCATTTTCCTTTTCTTATTAGTTTTTCCTGCTTCCATTGATAATCTCCTCTGACGAGGGGTTATTTTTGAACCGATCTGGTTTTCAGTTCATGGACCCAGTTCCGAGCTATTCTGCCAGCAGTGTGGTTGCTATGGGCAAACACCTAATCAAGCAAACTTATCTGTCATGAGAACCCTACTGACTACTTGGTTGAGTCACAGCAAATTGTTAATTCGTTTAAAAACCTCTTTATTGTTTTGTGGAAAGATTTAATTTGTTATCGATTTTAACGATACCAGCACCTTTGAAATTAGATTTGGCAAAGAGATCAAATCCGTCGGCGCCCAACATCCTTATTACTTTACCAGCTTTCTCTTTCAAATCACAATAGGCATCATTAAAATTGTTATTCCTTCGTCTTTCAAAATAAAATCAGTGAAATACGCCGTTATACCTTCTTTTGATACCTCTGCACTTCAATCAGAGTGGTATATGGAGTGAGAAATCTACAAATACGTGGAACGGCAAATCATAGGTTGTCTCTCTTGGCGTGGCTTCCAGGCGGCTCATTGGTATCGTCACTTCCCGCGCTATTGCGCGACCCGGAGCGCCTGGGCAAAAGTCGATGGTATCTATAACCTGTAATTGCAGTGTAACATGGGCAGTTCTACTCGTAGCACCGCCAGAATGCGTACGCTCAATTAGCACTTCACCTGTGAATAAGCGGAGGTCCGGGCCCGCATCGCTGGCGCTAGTTCCCCTTGCGCCAGAGCCGCCCGCGATATTCCCAGGGATACGTATGTGACCATCAGTATAGTTTATAGTGCGCTCTAAAGATGTAATAGGAAGCAGTGTGCCAAGTCCGATAGGTGGTGATGTATAAGTAATGCCTGTGAATGGTATATTCGCCTCTGGAATGGCTCTGGCAACCGTCTTGATTTCAGCTTCTAAAAGCCCTAGTTCAACAGTCGTAGCGGGGTCGATTCTGAATGCATCCACAATGACGTTGCCACTCCCCCTGAAGATACGCGGTGTGAGACTGGAGCCTTTTGGACGACTCAGATAATCGCGCCATAACTTATGGACTTCTGATCCGAACTGAAGTTGTGCAAATGGCAAGTATATCGTCTCTAGAAATGACCTGTCTGCCTGCGCCACTAAGTTGCCTACCGTGCCTGTTGGATACGGAACACAAAACAAAGCGGGTGTTCTAGGTGGTTTGATGGGCCCAATTGGAGCCGATGAGCCAGGCGCTGTTGGCCCGGCAGAACCGGGCAGGCGCCGAATTATTACAGCTCGATTGTGGCTACGGTCTGATTCAGTTGCATTGTTAGTAATACAGTTCGTTAGGCTGTCAGCGTCAACAAGCGAAACATGTGCTAGGGCGGCAGGAGGCAACATCGAGGCAACCTGTGCAGCACGATTTTGCCGCAAGGCTTGGTTTAACCTCTCAGCTCCTTCGCAATCCGTATAGCCCAATATCTCCCATTGTCCGGTTGCAGTGGGATCCATCGTTCCCAGCAAAGTTGACCACACGGGATTACTGCTCAAATCCGATTTCACACCAGCTTCGTTAATTGCAAAGTTGAAAATAACCACTGTGAAACTGCTGGCACTTTGGTCAATTTCTACTTGCATTGGCGTACTACGAGACCGTGTTAATTCTCCCGGAAGACGCGTAGGGCATGCTTCTCCACTTTCACAAGCGACAGCACGTTGTAAATGAAGGGTTTTCGCATCTTGCTGTATCACATGCGTCAGTTCATGCGCTAACAACCTCTTGCCCTCGGCCGTTCCCGGCTCATATTGCCCGGGTCCGAACACTATGTCGTGGCCCACAGTATAAGCCAATGCATTCATCGCACTTGCTGATTCTGATGCTTTAGAGCCTGTATGCACCCGCACCTGATTGAAATCGTAACTGAAGCGCGGCTCAAAATATGATCTGACACTCGAATCTAACGGGTGACCAGAGGAGTGTAGCTCATCATAAACTATTGATGGGGTTCCCGTTTTTTGCTCACCGCTTGTTTGAACAGGCTTGGTTTGCCTTTGCACAATCTCATCTTCTTTGCCCAGTAGCTTCGCTTGGCAGCCGGTGCATCCACCACCACAAGCGCAAGCGCGCTGGAACTGAGGCATCCGCATTACTTGTTCAGAGATGCGATCTGCTTCCTGTTCATATTCATCGCCTGGTTGGTTGATGGTTAGTTTGGTCTGGATAATACTGCTCTCAGTGTTCAGCCCAATATCGGGTTCTATAACAAGAGCTTGCAACATTCTCTGCATAGCTTGATTACCAATCGCCCTGTGCAAACGGACGTTCAGATGCTCGGCGTGATACAGCCCAGGCGTCGTCGTGTTAGTCCCTGCAAAACTGAAACGACCTGCCGTTTGAGGATGATTTTGCTTTTGTGCAAAGGTTTGCATGATCAATCGCCTATTTGATTTCAGCAGTATTACGTGCTACGTATTCTTGAATCAATCTATTAAGAGAACCCAGATCGTTTCAATCCGTTGCACGCTTTTCACACCAAACAAGCGTCGAATTCGAGCGAAGAACCACAACGCGCAACATCAGGACAACGGTGATTCGACCAATCAACAAATCAGCGCAAACTAGAGTCGAGCGAATTCAGATCGATCGTGATAGATACAGATTTGCCTCGTAGCTAAGTGATAATATTTTTCGCTTGAGACCCAGCAGTTGTTATGGGCCTGGAGGTGCAGGGACAACTACCTGACTCGGACGAACAAATACCCTTTCCAAAATAGGTATTACAAACGTTCCAAGGATCAGCAAGAGAAATCCGTAGACTGGCTGATACCAGGACAAAAGCGAAAACGGATTTCCCGGAATCGCAAAGACCCAGATCACAAAGCTCAACGTTGCTGCTAGTGCCTGAAAGGTTGGCCGAGGTTTACTTGGATCGTCAGTTGCATATAAAATCCCAATTGGGGTGAGGATGGTCAATACCACCACAACAATCCGAAGAACAGTTTGTAGCGGTATGTTAGCCGCGGCAACCAGAGCATTATAGGCAGCCAGATATGCCGCCACAATTTCATCTGGGATATATCGAATTACTTTTGTAGTAGCTGTTTTCCTGGGCGCTGGGGTCAGATGCCACATCGGCCGCGATGATAACCCTGGATCTCAAAGTAGGCATGATATTTTCTCCTTTCGTGAACAAACAGATTTTTGATTCCGAAGTAAGCTTCGCTGCATCATCTCGGAGGTGTGTTAACATGCGAGGCATAAACACTCATATGTGCCTCACCCATAGGATTCATCATTTGACCGATTAGAACACCATCTCGGATAATGCCTGTTCGGTAACAGGTTGAGATATTCACAGAAGTCAGCGCGTCCCACAAATAAACTTGGAACGGGAACTGATAGGTCGGATCACCCTGCGGCACTGTACGCCTGCCTTAGAGCGCCGGAGTTGTAGGGTCAGATGAGCAGAGGCAGGTATAGTAAATGCCGACTTCGTAGTCAGTGAACTTCTCTTTGATGAATACTTTGGTCTATTTGGTTATACGTTGACCTTCTATCTACTTCTTCCGCTTTTCGAGAAATTCTTTCAGATCCACCGCCGAAACGGTTGTTTTCTCTTCTTTGCGAGAAGCAGGATCGAATCGGGTGAAGGCGCGCTTTGGCTGGAACTTGGGGGCTAATTTCACCGCCTCCACTTCCTCCACTTCCTCGACCCCGGGCAACCTTAAATTAGCGGTGTGCTGGGCATCATCTGCATCCACCACCAGGAGTTTGTGATCTCCGGCCGTTGTGGAATCCGTCACCTTGACGATGATGTTTCCCTGCACTGGCGGCTCACGGTGTTCAATCGCCGTCCCCACCGGTCGTTTCGTAATCGCCACCTTATAAAATCGGTTCATGGTTCTACCTCCATTGTAATGTGCCTGGCGCGGTCAGGGGCCGGCCACAGCCGAATACAACTTTAGATGGACGGAATGAGTTTCCGATACCAAATATCCGAATTACCAGTGCCTGCCTGATACCTTTGCCAAATCACCCAAATATCTCCGATGTTATCCTCCAGAGCTACAGGGTTATAATCATAATCAGGACCCGCACTCAGTAACACAGCCCGTCCCCAGCCGCTTTCCCTGCTGAATCTTTTATACTGAACTTCGTTGTTCGAACTCCAAAACGCCCAAATATCTCCCTGGCTGTCTTGAAATGCCATCTGTTGATATTCGTAGTTATCATCGGTTGTCAGTTGCGTATCGGCTTCCCAATAAGCGCCGAGATGGTCGTAACGCTTATACCAAATATCGGTGTTCCCGCTTCTCCTAGAGGAAATCCAAAATACCCAAATATCACCAACATTATCTACCAAGGCAAATGGTGACTCATCACTTCCCGTGTCGTAGGTTAGTTGTACATCCGTCCCCCAACTGTTGGTGGCAACCGTGTATTGTTTGTACCAAATATCGTAATTTCCACTGCGATAACTTTGCCAGAATACCCAAACATTCCCACTGCCGTCTACAACAGCGACCACAGATGAATCGTAGCCAGTAGTTGTTGTAGTCAGTTGACTTGCACCTGCCCAACCGCCACTGGCCGGATTGTAGCGGTTAAACCAAATATCGTAATTTCCACCTCGGTAAGATGCCCAAAACACCCAAAGATCTCCAGTGCTCCCTACCACTGCAAATGGCTGATTATCATAACCAGGGTCAGTGGTCAACTGGGTTTCTCCACCCCAACTACCGCTGGCAGAGGTGTAAAGATTGTACCAGATGTCATTATTTCCGCCTCGATAAGAATACCAGAACACCCAGACATTGCCACTATGGTCTTCAAGGGCAAACGACTCGTAATCGTCTCCAGTACCAGTGCTTAGTTGCGTGTCTGCGCTCCAACTATCACTCGCGGCACTATAACGTTTATACCAGATATCGTAATTCCCACTTCTATAGGATGTCCAAAACAGCGAGATGTCGCCGCTGCTATGTCTTAATGCGAAGGGGTAATAATCAGGAGCCGTATCGAAGGTCAGCTGAGTCTGAGGGGTACTGGGCAAGCCGCCGCGCAAGAGCGCGTTGATAGCATCGCGCAGACTCACCTTCAGGTTGGGCTGACCGTCGTGGTCTAATGTATAACCTGGTCCATAGGCATCCTGGCTGATCTGCTGAATATCCAGGTAGGAAGGAATGACTAACCCCGTCAGGCGTAAGTCGGCAATGTTTTCGTCGAGGATTTCAGCCTGGCCGGACGGCCGGTTCAAGGTTGCCAGATGGTAAAAAGAGTGGCCCGCCCCAGGAGTGGGTATGGCGATTCCTTCCGCAACCCGCACCACCCACTCCCGTTTCCGCCGGACACAAGTTTCCACTCCTATGGCTGTGTTCACCAGGTTTGTGTCTTCCAGGGCGTTCACTTCCCGCTCCCACACATCCAGGTAAACCTGGTCGGTTCGAGCTGCGCCAGGCATGGAGAGTGACGGTAATGGATCCACTCCCCAGGTGGTTGCCAGTGTCGGATCCACATACAACGGCTGTTCTGTGTACCGCATGGCGTTTTCAATAATCACATCCCAGCCATCCACCAGGCAGCGGCCCGCTCCCTCGGCAGTGCCATCTCCGCCCTGAATGGTAAAGTCGTTGCCAAAACCGGCGGCTGGCAGAATGTGAAAGCCATCATTTCCTTTGGGGACGCCGCTGCCCACAAACCACTTAAGAAAGGTTTGGAGCTCATACTTGCGGATATCTTCCAGTTCGTTCCAATCGGCATCCACAATGGGGACCCCCTGTTGCAGACGCACCCCGGCGTAATGTTTTAGCCGGTCAAACGTATCGCGGGAAAAGTTACCCATGGTTGTGCCTCCTACTCCAGTTGAGAATTCCAGACCAAAAGTTTGCGAAACTTTTCAGGCCTGGCACATGATGTGTGTTTCAAAAGACCAACCGCATCACCCTGACCAAGGTAGCGGACTCATCTTTGTGGATGACAGGGTGCCGGACGCTGTTGATCATGTAATCCACGCCACCAAAGTTGCCAAAGAGACCGAATTCCCGCAAGGGATAGGTCGACAGTGGCGCGATGGGAGCTGGATAGCCCGGAGCCAAGGTCACGGTAATTTGTAGCCGGTTGGTAGGTCCTGGCAACGGGCTATTCGTCTCGTCCAGGAAGACCATATCCGAGGGGGTGACGGTGATGGTTGGGCTGTAACGCGTAATCAGATCAGTGGCGGTCGGATCAGGTGCAGGAACGCCACTGATATCCCAGTCGGTCATCCCCTGGCCCACAGCCAAATATTGGATGCCGGCTGAGGATTCATTTTTCATAAACCCGGCCAATAGACTGCGGCACCTGTCTACAATCGTGTTGGCCAGCCAGCCACTATCTTGAACAACTCGGTTATTTGCATCCATGAGAATATCACGCCACATGCCTTGGGGTGTAATAAATTTTTCCATCTTCTTATCCTCCAGCTGTCAGGCCCACGTGCCAGCTTCTTAAGTGGATATCTACGGGTGTCACGGTAAAGTCCACCGTGTGATGATCGGAATACGCCGCGCTCCAGGAACGCATCCATACCCACCCCGGCATATTGTCCTGATAGCTTTCAGCCGGCCCACCGATCGTCTCAGCGACGGGCCGTGCGAGCGTATCAAAGAACGATTCACCGATGAGTCTTTGGGGTTCATCCGGGAAGTCGTAGGTGTAAACCAGTTCCGGATGGACCGCCGGTTCGTCAATATTAAAGACCGTACGCACCTGAATAGGCAGGAAGTGCGGTAAGATATTTCTGAGAATATTCCGGTTGCGGGTCAGTAGACGAGGGTCATCGGTTTCAGCCGTCAGATAGATGCCCACAGTATCCCGTCCATACCAATCTTCATCAGTTCGCTGGCCCCCTTGCCCGGCATCATACGTGTAGGCCTGAAAGTCTTTATATTGGCCCCAGAGCGCCTGTTTGGCCAGATTGCGGGTGTCTACGGAAGTAGAACCAGCATAGCGGAAATCCACTGTTTTGGTGGCGCTGTATATGGCGCTGGTATAAGTCAGGCTCTCGTTGGTGTGATAGATTAGCCACGTCTCGCCTGCCATCAAAAAGGGGAGAGGGGTACGTTGGGAGTATGGACCGGCCGTAACCTCTGTGGCTGACCCCCAGGCATGTGATTCTGGATCGAGCAATACGCTTCGCCAGACTGACCAGCGGCCGTTACGGGTGGCGCTCCAGAAAAGCTCCACCTTGCCATCTGCGTTGACGAAAGCGACTGGTTCCCGGTCGTCATAAAGGGAGTTCACTTGTTGGGAAAATTCCTGCACCGGACCCCACTCCAATGGCATATTCACATACCAGGTACGAAGATGAAAATCTATTGGCGGCGGAGCAGCAAAATCGACTGTGTGATGGTTGGGATAATCTTCGCTCCAGGAGTGAATCCAGGTGAACTCATTCGGGTCTACGCCGGTGGCGACGCGATAGAAAATTTGCCAGCGGGTGGTTTTGAGCGGACCACCGGTTGGCACCTGGCGTGCCCAAAAGACCCACAGCCTGGCACGACCATCGGATGTGGTATCCGGCCGTTGTAGGAGCACAAACAAATCACTTTCCACCTGCGGCTCCTGCCCAGCATCGGTTGGGAAGGTATGGGGAGATTTTACATCCCAAGTGATACCATCATGCCGGTTATATTTTATTTGCCAGCCAGTTACAGCTCTCTCCACCCAAAACAGCCATAGTTTTCCCAGATGATCCACCGTCGCTGCGGGCTGATGGCGCGGAACCTGAGCATCTGCCCCCGTGGAGTCGAAAGCCAACGGTGTCACGGTGGACCAGTTCCCATCGATTTGCCGGCGGCAATAGTGGATGTGCCCAACGCCTTCGGACTCAGCATAGCTGTTCCAGAAGACCCAAAGCGTATCTCCTTGCCAGGCAGCCGTTGGATATTTATCGATTACCTTCGATCGTTTAACTAGAGGCTGGCTGGGAGTCCACCGAAAAACGGTCAATTGCCCGGCCTCTGAGCGGATGCGATAGGTTTCGTGAGTCTCCGGATCCGTAATGCGCCATTCGAGGCTTGGCACAATCTCGACGAGGGCAGAATCTTCAGAGAGGGTGACACTGTGTTCGGCAAACACTCGTCGGAGTGCGGCCGAAATGAACCCCTGGGCGAATTCCGTTTGGAAAGCGGTATCGATTACAAAGGTGGACAGCGTTTTGTACCAGATGTTCCATATATCGTTGCGGCGGGTGTGGTAAAAGAGGCAGAGTGTACCATTGCTGCCCAGCGCGGTCGTTGGACGACCCTCGTAGGCAAAATCAAGGGAAAGCAGGTCTGGCGCAGACCAGGATCCAGTTGTATCTCGGTTTTGCAGCCACAGATTGAGTCGTTCTGGACGATTGGAAAGAAAGATATTGTGCGCAAACTCTTTGGTACGGCTTTCCCAACCCAGGATGCGTTTAACGGTGGCTTCGACTGTAGGCACAATGCCAATGGTCTTGTAAATGTGAGGAGCAGTACGGAGTTCATTGCGTTGGGCATCAATTTCCAGATTGTAATCTGTCTGCCAACCAATCCACTGTGCCAGGAGGTGGAGCAGGCTGCCATCTACCCGGTCCAGATTATATGAATCCAAGATTGCTCTGGCAAAACTATACAATTGATCCAACTGTCCCCCCGGCAGATCTAAGAAGCGGCGTAGCTGCCCTTTATTCCGGTCTGCTTCGGAGATATCGGCATCTGGCCGCGGGAGAACGGTATCATAGCGATGATAGATCGCAGGCAACAGTTTATACATTTGGCCTGCGAAGTTGTAGGGTGCTGTCGCCATGACCGCCACACGATTGTGTACATCAATTTGCTCTGCCGGGTTATCGATGACAATCGTATTATTAAGTCCGGCAGTTTTGTATGGAAACAGGGCGTAGTAATAAACTGTTTCGCCCTGTAGGCCCTCATCCCACGCATAATTCTGATTGGCCTGTTCCGGCACCACAATGCAATCATAGGCTGAAGCAGGATTGGGTTGGGTAGGATATGTGCCCTCACGACGAACGACGCGTACAAGCGGATAGGTAGGGGAAGCCGGCAGGTCCCAATGAAGATCTATGCGGTTACCGGAGGCATGAGGTGTTGCGATGATATTTAACAGACGCATGTTCAATAGCCTCCGCTGGCGATCACCTTGAGGCCGGCAACGTACTGTAGATCCTTTGGGACGGTTGGGATTTCATTACTACCCAATTCAATTTTGCCCGAAGGCTCGACCGTGTCCGTAGTCTGATCCTCACGCCTGAATTCGATGATATTAACAAATTCGACACCTTCGATGTCTTCAATCTTGTCATAAAAATTGCTCAGGTAGACAGGTTTCGCGAAGTTGACTTTCTCAAAGGCAAGTAGGTCACTGGCAATCGCCTGGACTTTCGCCTTAATCTCCTCTGTGGAGTAGTAACTTAGGATGCCGACCTGGGCGGTTACATAGATCTGCACATAGTCCACATCCTCGACTTCGATAATCGTCGAAATGGGGCGTTTATCTTCGAAATATACCAATAGGTTCGCTTCGAGCACGTCGCTCACGTCGCCGCCGCCCGCGGGCGCAACAAACAATGTGACGGTGTTCCAATTCGTTGGTTCGGCCCGCACCTTGCCAACGCCCGGAAAGCGCAGCGCCAGAGCCTCGTAATCGGCTGCAGTTACTGCGCGCCTGAGCGAACGGAAGACAGCCGGGGCCTGGAGCACTGCATGCTCAATGCTTTCTCGATCCGCGCCACCAGTGGCTGGATTATCGTTTGTGACTTTCGCACCGAGCAGAGCCAGTTGAGGAGCGTTCACAATCGTCTGAATGCTATGGGCTGGCACATTTCCGGCGAACCCGCCACCAACGCGGTAAGTTGCCTTGACCACAGCCCCATTGGCAGGAATCGCGCCGAAGGCGTCGTCGCCAAACACGATTGTGGCCACATCGTTTTCATCGATATCGAGGACATAGTCTTTTCGCAACTCGCGGCTGAAGGCCAGGCTCTCCTGCAAAGTCCAGAGGTCAATCACTCCGAATAATTCAGTGGTTAGGACGATATCCTTGTTAACCTGGGCTGCCTCTCCCAGCGATCTCAAGATCAAGCCGGTATGTGCCAGAGTAAAGCGCTGATTGAGCGCACCGTTGGAAATGCCCAAAATCTCATCTTTTATCAGCCGGCCCTCTTCGACCGGTATGCCGGCTGCATACCGCTTGCTTGTGCCGACAACGGGCATTGTGTCAGGATCGCTCGCGTCGATGATCAAGGGTTGATCCTGGGTGTATTCAAAGCGTACGCTCTTTTGGTTCTTCTGACTCTTCGTCGCAAAAGTGTCTCCTTTGTGGATAGTGATCGTTTCGTTGACCGCCTTGGGTACTGTCAATTGCAAACGCGTCGAAGCAGGTGCAGGGGTGGCAAGCTTGTAACCGATCAGGCGCAGGTGATGGAGTATGCTACGGCGCGTTCGGGCCGTGCCCAGGAAACTTTCATTGGCGATGCGATCCTGGTAGTAACTCAGGATATCGCCCATATGTGCGAAGAGCTGCAACAGAACATTGCCGAAGTCCGCCTCTGACTCGAACTTGTCCCACTCCGGCAGCTTTTGTGGGATCAACTCCCGCATTGACCGGAGCAGGCTATCGTAGTCTCGAGCCATGTAATCGATCGAAGGGCGTCCATTGAATCGCTTGATCTCTGTCATCTGGTTTCTCACCTAAATTGAATTCGAATCGCTTGCCTGGATAGGTCCGTCCTCTTGGTATAAGCCACCTCAACAGTGGCGGTTTCTTCTATGGCGGCTACATCCACGCCGTCAACCATAATCTCATCTCCCAGCCAGCGAGTCAGCGCCTGACCGACCGTGAACTCCAGGGCCGCGGCCAGAACAGCATCGTTTGGCTCGAAGATTAGATTGAACAGGCCGCACCCGAAATCTGGCCGGTTGACTCTCTCACCAGGAGCCGTAAACAGTACCTGGATGATCCTCCCGCGCAGTTGAACGTCTTCATCCTGGTCAGGCTGGATCGTTCCTGTTGAGGCTACGCCAAACGGAAAGCCAAAACCGGTTGCCATTCGTAATCTCCTATCTCACCCGGCCGGTGCCGTTATTACTTTGCGTAAATGTAACGCCATTCTGGGAAGCCGTAAGGCCAACCGTGTGCAAGTGAGCGCTTGGAGCAGCTGTGCCTGTATTTCCTGAGACATTCGCACTGATATTGCCTTGCGTCTGAATGCCAGTAATCTCCATATTGGACAGGATATGGTTGATCACGCCTGTGGCAATTGCATTGGACATCTTTTTCCAGTTTTCCCGAATTGGGACGCGTTTGTCTTCACTAAGACCGGCAAGATCAGGCTCCAAAACGGATCGGAGTTCCTCATAAATAGCCTTGGTCATCCCTTCGGTTGCCGAAACATCACCTATGATCAGCATCGTATACTCACTTCGCCTTGACGGTATCGGTCAAAACACCGCCTTGGGGGAGATTCTTTTTTAATTGCAATGCCACCATGTCAGCCGGGAAAAGAGGCGTTGGTGCACCCATGTTGCCTACATGTTGGTGTGACAATAACCAATCGATGAGACCCTCCTGGCAGATGCGTGTACCACCATTTAGATTAATTCCAGGACTCGCCGCAGGGTAGCCACTGCTTGCATCCAGAGTAATTTTGTTTCCGTTTTTGTCCTGTATAGTCAGGCCGCTCTGGTCCATAAGAATTTTGTTATCGCTATTCACACCGTCAGAGATCGTAATACCAGACTGGTCCAAGATAATCTTATGACCATTGGCTCCATCGTCAACTTTGATTCCGTCTTTATTCATTGTAATAACATGATTATTATGGGCTTCTACGATGACTACGATGATCACCATTTCCTCGCCATCTTTATCCTCGAACTGAATCGTGTGGCCCTTCAGGGTTTTGATGATTTTGCGCGAGGGTGGATCCTGCACACTATCTTCTTCCGAACCATCTGCCTTGTTAGGCTTGGGCAGCTCACTATCACCATCCGGCTTGCTCCAAAAAGTGCCAACCCAGATGGGGAATTCCAAATCACCCTCCTCGAACTCCACCCATACGCCAGCCTCGCGTTCGGGGATGAACAGGAAACCTTGATTCGCAGCACCGCCATAAGGGACACAGGGTAAGGCCCAGCCCGTCACCACTTCGTTCCCAAGCACGCTGGGTACTTTGACCTTGAGTCGGCCGAGTTTGACCGGATCCTCATTATCCACGACAAAGCCGCGGTACTTGCCGTAATAGCGACGCTCAACCTTTTCCACCAAACCAGCAACAATGCGTTCCAATTCCATATTTATTCCTCGAAGATGATCATCAAACTAAACCGCTCAACAGTCCAGCACCACTGGACAAAAAATTCTCCGAGCCAGTGGGCATCAGAGCATTTCGCTTCACGCGAAAAGGCTGGATGTATCCATCGCCTGTAAAGATGTGAGTAACATGGGTGACATAATAGACTCCACTGTACGTCTCGCCGATGCCCTTGATTGTCACGGTGCTGCGGGGTTTAAGAATGGTTCCATATTGATTCGCAGCCACTTCGCCTTCGCCTGTCACGAACCATTCACCATTGTCATACAGTCCCTGGCATAACATATCCATCTCAGGGCTGCCTGTCGTAGCCGTCTGACCAATGTAGACCAGGCCAGGTACCATGCCCGCGCCCAGGTAGGTGTCAGCCCCATTCGCGCCCAACATCCGCTGTTGGCCAGCCTCAGACGTTGCGTCGAGGACTTCCTTATTGGAACGGTCAACCTGGAACATGGCCACATTTGCTGGCGCCAGCGCGTTGACCT
>Ga0180074_1000121_pt1 | contig 15717 bp, 16 predicted proteins | sample EasRiv366_16_10D_FD_121773 | JGI IMG/M metagenome (GOLD analysis project Ga0180074, IMG submission 121773) | Soil microbial communities from meander-bound floodplain in the East River, Colorado, USA - East River metaG ERMLT366_16_10D | ecosystem: Environmental > Terrestrial > Soil > Floodplain ...
AGGCGGTGCTCCACCTCCGATATCTCTGATATGGTAAAGATGGTAGCTGCTCATCATGGCGCCGATAAATCCAATCCCAAAAACGATCTGATAGCCAATGGGGAAAGTGATCGTATCGAGAACGTATCCGCTGAGCAAGGATGTAAACATAAAAGTGACTGCGAACATTACGTTGCGCAGACCGGCAACATGCGCACGATATTCATTGGGAACGGCTTCGGCGAACAGGGCATTGAACCCAACCCCCAACGGCGTGAGAGGGATTGCCATAAAAAATGTGATCACGATCATGAATGTGATCTGTCTGTTGTTGCTAAATAGCCAGGGCAGTAAAGCAAAACTTAGGAAACCGATTCGATAGAAAATAGATGTCCAGAAAATGGCATGATTGAGGTTGCGTTTTTGAAGCCAAATACCTGCAGGGATTGCGAGAAGCAAACTGACTACCGCCGACATGGCACCGATCAGCCCGATCTGCAGACCTGTTGCGCCAATGCGTGTGGCGTAGACGTTGAGAAAGTTGACGGTTGACCCGCTTAAGACTCCGAACCAGGCGATATCCAGATACAGATGTAAAAAGTTAGTGCGGTATTGATTTGGGATGGCGTTTTGTTGGAAGATTTTATTGAGCATTGTGTTTGATTTTTTTACGGGTAATAAGGATTTTGATTGGGGATGTATTTATCGGTACATTATGACATGAAAACTGAAAGTGGAGAATTTACAACAAAGCTTGTTGACCCTACTGGCGTAGCTGTTTGCGGCGTGCCTTGTAATCAGGCAACAATTTCTCTACCAGCTTCCAGAATCGTTTTGAGTGGTTGTGATGAACAGTATGTGCCAGTTCGTGGATGATGACATACTCGATCATCTCGGGCGGGGTCAGCATGAGCCGCCACGAGAAGTTGAGCGTGTTCTTGGGGCTGCATGAACCCCAACGTGTGCGGGCGGAAGTAATCTTGACTTTCTCGTAGTGAAGTTGATGGAGTTCCGCTAGATGTTTCACCCGTTCAACGATCCATTGTTTAGCCTGTTGACGATACCAATTTTGAAAAACAAATTCAGCATTATCTAGGGCGGACTCTGCGATTTTGAAACGATCGTCCAGGATTAATTTCTTGCGTTGACCCGCACTAACTTCCAGTGAATATTCCCTGCCAAGGTAAAGGAAAGTTTCGCCCGGCTGATATTGTTTTGATTGCGTTGGGGCAACTGCGCGCATTTCTGCTTTTTTCTTTTCAATCCAGTCAATATGCTTTTCAGCAAACTCTTGAATTGTATATTCGGGCAAACGCAGCGGTGCGCGCACGGTGACGGAACCATCGTTTTCCACGATCAAAGCAATAGTTCGGCGTTTAATGCGTATGATGCGATCAATTACTATCGGCATGTCTGTGTTTTGCATCCTTGTATTCAATAAGACGTTCCGATGAATTATATCTGCAAGCTGCGTGATAAAATCACGTCCATGACTCACGCTGAACAGATCGCATCCCAACTCCATGTCAAACCGTCCCAAGTTACCGCTGTTATCAATCTGTTGGATGAGGACAATACCGTCCCATTCATTGCTCGGTATCGCAAGGAAATGACTGGCTCGCTCGATGATGAACAGATCCGCATCATTGCTGATGAGCTCATCCGCTTGCGGGCACTCGATGAGCGCCGTGCTTCCATCCTTGCTTCGGTTGAAGAGCAGGGCAAGTTGACCGACGAACTGCGCGAAAGTATCAATGCTGCAATCACCATGACCGCGCTTGAAGATTTATATGCGCCGTATAAAAAGAAACGCCGCACCCGCGCCATGCTCGCCCGTGAAAAGGGACTCGAACCGCTCGCTGAATTGATCCTCACGCAATCTCTGGATGGCTCACCTGAAAAGCTCGCAGAAAAATTTCTCAATGATCAAGTGACCGATATTTCTGAAGCTCTGCAAGGCGCGCGCGATATTGTGGCTGAAATGATCAGCGACAATGCCAATGTCCGTTCCGTGGTGCGTGAGAAGGCGTTGAAGTTTTCCAAGATTCGTGTAGAAAAGATCAAAGATGTTGTGGACGAAAAAGCGGTCTATCAATCTTATTACGAGTTCGAAAATCGCGTAGACCGTTGGCAGCCTCATCAAGTCCTTGCCATCGCGCGTGGTGAAAAAGAAGGTGTGCTGCGTGTCCATGTGGATATTCCCGAACGCGATTGGCTGGATGCCGTGCAAGCTGAATTTGAACAAGATATCATCTCGCCGTTCGCTGATCAACTTGAACTTGCTATACGCGATTCAGCGGAACGTCTGTTACTGCCCGCCATTGAGCGTGATGTCCGTCGCGAAAAAAGCGAAAATGCCGATAATCACGCTATTCAAGTCTTTGCTAATAACCTGCGCGCACTGCTGAGTCAACCGCCATTGGCTCAACATGTCATCATGGGAATTGACCCAGGTTTTCGTACTGGTTGTAAAGTCGCAGTGGTGGATGCCACCGGAAAGTTAGTAGATACTGGCACTATCTATCCGCACGAGCCGAAGAACGATTGGAAGGGTGCGATCAATACGTTGCAGGATATGATCAACCGTCACCATGTCACGCTCATCACCATTGGCAACGGCACGGCTTCGCGTGAAACAGAAAAGCTTGCAGCCGAGTTAACGCGTCAGGCTCCACAGACCAAATATCTGATTGTGAATGAGGCGGGCGCGTCCGTATATTCGGCGTCGGCGTTGGCGCGTCAGGAATTTCCTGATCTTGATGTCACCATCCGCGGTGCGGTTTCCATCGCGCGTCGTGCGCAGGATCCGCTGGCTGAGCTGGTGAAGATCGATCCCAAATCTATTGGTGTGGGTCTCTATCAGCACGATGTGGATCAAAACGCTTTGGCTCATGCGCTCGATGGTGTCGTTGAAAGTGTGGTGAACAAGGTCGGTGTGGATGTCAATACAGCCAGCCCAGCATTACTCACGCATGTTGCTGGCATTGGTCCGAAACTTGCTACAAACATTGTCGCGTATCGCGATGCTAATGGTCCATTCAAAACACGCGCAGCACTCCGCAAAGTGACCGGGCTTGGACCGAAAGCCTTTGAACAGGCGGCAGGCTTCATGCGGATTCAAAACGGGACCGATCCTTTGGACGCCTCAGCGATACATCCTGAATCCTATGACATTGCCAAAGCCCTCCTCGCTCGCGCCGGACTTTCAGTTGGTTCGCCTCTCACTGAGCGGATCTCTGCGCTGGAAGCTTTGACTGCTAAAACATCGCATGAAATATTGGCGCAGGAATTGAACTGTGGTGTACCAACGCTCAAAGATATTCTCGAACAACTTGTCCGCCCGGGACGCGATCCACGTACCAATACACCGTTGCCGCTTCTGCGTTCAGACGTCCTCAAAGCCGAAGACCTGGTCACCGGCATGCAACTCAAAGGGACAGTCCGCAATGTGGTGGACTTCGGCGCTTTCGTGGATATCGGCATCAAGCAAGATGGCCTACTGCACCGCACGCAAATCCCTGCGGGTACTGTGCTCAAAGTTGGCGATATTCTTGATGTTGAAATTCTCAAGATCGAAAACGAACGCGGACGCATTGGGTTGGGATGGGTGAATCCTGTCAGTTCATAAATTTTTTGAAAAAATAAAAAGTCCTTGGCGAAATTTCGCCAAGGACTTTTTATGTAAGCAAACAAATCCTCAACAAATGCGCGGAAGCATTTCGCCCGCCAGCATATCCACTACACGGGTACTGCCGAGGATGTTTTGAGCAGGACGCGTCTGCGTGGTTCGGCGGTGACTTCCCCAACGATAACTGCATCTTCGCCGTAACGAGTGGATTTCATTGTCTTCAATACTGCATCCACATCTTCACGTGAGACAAAGGCAACCAGTTTGCCTTCGTTGGCAATGTAAAGAGGGTCGAATCCAAGCATCTCGCAAGCCGCAGCAACTTCAGGGTGGACAGGAAGCGTTTTTTCATCCAGCATAATGCCCACGCTAGATTGAGTCGCTATTTCGTTGAGAGTCGTCGCCAATCCGCCACGAGTCGGATCACGCAATACATGAATATTTTTGCTTGTATTCATCATCGCCTCGATCAAATGATTGAGCGGAGCAACGTCACTTTGAATGGTAGATTGAAAACCGAGTTCGCCGCGTGCGCCTAGAACTGCAATACCATGATCGCCGATGGAACCCGAGAGGATAATCACATCGCCAGGTTTGGCTTGTGCACCCCTGATGTTCGTGCCAACTGGAATCAAACCGACGCCGGCAGTTGTGATGTAGAGACCATCGGCTTTGCCTTTTTGCACAACCTTGGTATCGCCTGCAACAATTTGTACACCCGCTTCCTGTGCTGCCGCCTGCATCGAAGCGATGACGCGTTGCAGTGTGTTCATCTCCAAGCCTTCTTCCAAAATAAAACCTGCGGTGAGATATAAAGGCTTTGCGCCGAGCATCGCCACATCGTTGACTGTGCCGCAAACCGCGAGCCGGCCAATATCCCCGCCCGGGAAAAAAAGCGGCGTGACCACATGTGCATCCGTGCTAATGGATAATTGCATTCCAGGGACAGGTTGAAGCATCGCCGCATCATCACCCGCCTGTAAAGCAGGATTCTGAAATGCCGAAACGAACGCCTTCTGAATGAGTTGATGACTCATCCGTCCGCCTGCGCCATGACCCATCACGATTTGTTCACTGTGCGGCAAAGGTGGTGCACAGACTGCGCCTTCGATGTTGACTGTTTCTTCACTCATGATTGTTCAACCTGTTGATGCAATTCGACTCTTCCATAGCGATAATACGCCGCACACGCGCCCTCGGATGAAACCATTGTTGCGCCGAGCGGATTTTCAGTTGTACACTCTTTGCCAAAGGCGGGACAATCATGTGGCTTCTTCAGCCCCTGTAATATCTGTCCTGCGATACACAGCGGCGATTCTTGTGTGTGGATTGCTTCCACATCAAACCGTTTCTCTGCATTGAACGCGTCAAACTCAGGGCGCAGCCCCCAGCCACTCATGGGGATCATGCCAATGCCACGCCACTTGCGATCACATTCATAAAAGACTTGGTTGATCGTTTTCTGCGCAGGCAGATTTCCATCAAAGTTCACGGCACGTGAATAAGCATTTGCAACTTCGACTTTACCCGCTTCCAATAACTGCACTGTCTTCAAAATGCCTTGTACGATATCGAGAGGCTCAAAGCCTGTAACAACCATGGGAATCTTGAACTCATCCACCAACGGCGGATATTCCCAATAGCCCATCACAGCACTGACATGACCTGCCAGCAAAAATCCTTGCACTCGATTGTGCGGCGAACTCAATATCGCTTTGATCGCAGGCGGCACACGGACGTGCGAAACCAGAATGGAATAATTTGTCAGCCCGAGTCGTTGCGCCTGCAAGATGCTCATCACGTTCGGCGGGGCAGTGGTCTCAAACCCGATCGCAAAAAACACAACCTGCTTATCGAGGTTTTGTTGCGCCAACTTTACCGCATCGAGCGGAGAATATATTACACGCACATCGCCGCCTTGAGCCTTGATCGAGAACAGGTCACGTCCCGAACCCGGCACACGCAACATATCGCCATACGAACAAAAGATAACATCAGGGCTTGCAGCAATCGTCAGTGCTTTGTCAATCAACTCAAGCGGAGTCACGCAAACGGGACAACCCGGTCCATGTACCAATTCGATTTCAGGCGGCAACAACTGGTCAATACCATGTCGTACGATGGCGTGTGTCTGTCCGCCGCAGATTTCCATCAACACCCACGGACGAGTTACTGTGCGGCGGATCTCTTCGATCACGCCATACACCAACTTGGCGTCACGATATTCGTTAACGTATTTCATCGTGTGCCTTCTGTTCCCAATTCTTCTTCGATGTCAGAAATCTCTTTTAGCAACTCAAGAGTTTCCATTGCATCCTGTTCATCCAACAAACTGATCGCAAAGCCCACATGCACCACGCAATATTCGCCCACCTGAGCTTCAGGCACATATTCCAAACACGTCTCACGGAAGATGCCGCCATAATCCACCTTCGCCATCTTCAAACCATCCCGCTCAAAAATCTCAACGATCTTTCCAGGTATTGCTAAACACATCTTAACCTCGCAATCTGCTTGCGGCGATCATCGCCTGTCCAAGCGAGAGCCCGCCATCGTTCGGCGGCACCTCTCGATGTATGTATACTTCAAAACCATCATTTTCCAATAGTGACAATGTTCGTCGTAATAGTGTGATATTCTGCCAAACTCCGCCAGATAAAGCGACCTCACGGATTCCCGAATCTTGACTGATTCTTTGCACAATCATCCGAACTCCCTCAGCCAGACTGTTGTGAAAGCGAGCGGATATTTGGGATGTGGGGATTCCTGCCATCACATCTTTGATCAACGCCTCCACCACGCCTCTCACTTGGACTTCATCTTGATTCAGCGCCAACGAATAACTCTCCGCATCATCTGAATCTGCCAAAGACTCAAATTCAATCGCCGCTTGTCCCTCATAGTTGACTTTTTGCCGCACACCCGCCAACGCCGCAACTGCATCAAACAACCGTCCCATGCTGGATGTCAGCGGGGTGTTGATTTTCTTTTCAAGTTGTGTGCGTAACAAGGCACGTTCTGACTCGCTAAGTTCTTTTACTGAAGCAAGACGTTCATCCCAGTCAATACCTAAGCTCCACAACAGCGCCAAAGCCGTGCGAGCAGGCTTCTTGATAGACGCATCACCTCCTGGCAACGGAAAATATTCCAAATGAAACGCCCGTTGATAGGATTTGTAATCCGCGATCAAAAACTCTCCTCCCCAAATAGCGCCATCTTCACCATAGCCCGTCCCATCGAACGAAACACCAATGACAGGACGTGAACCGTCCAGTCCATGTTCAACCATGCAAGCCGCAATATGAGCATGATGATGTTGAACTCCAATCGTTAGGATGTTCTCACGTTCTGCTCGTTCCAAGGCATAGCGGGTCGCCAAGTAGTTCGGATGCAAATCATAAGCAATCGTTTCAGGCTTCACACGGAAAAGCCTTTCAAAATGCTCCACGGCTTGCTCATACGATTTCAGCGTCTCATAGTTTTCCATATCCCCAATATGGTGACTCAAAAAAGCGTAATTCTTGTTCGTAATGCAAAACGTATTCTTCAACTCCGATCCCGCCGCCAGTATCTGCGGAACATCAAAGGGAAGTTTGACAGGGAAAGGAGAGTAGCCACGTGAACGACGGATGGGATAAAAAGATTTACGATTTTCGAATGATGGTTGGCGGTTGTCTTCAAAAACCCTCACAACTGAATCATCACATCGAATATGAATATCACGATTGTGTATGAGGAAAGCATCTGCGAGACTAGATAACCGTTCCCGTGCTTCAGCGTTATCTGTGGCGATGGGCTCTTCGGAGAGATTTCCGCTCGTCATTACCAAAGGATTCCGTAAAGCGACATTTATGTCGCTATTACTCAGATCCTTCATAGGCAGGATAAATCTCGCGTTACGGTCTGCGAATAGCAAATGATGTAAAGGCGTATATGGCAACATCACGCCAATCCAATCCTGATTTGGCGCAACCTCTTGGGCGATATTTGATTCAGTTTTTCGTTTGAGTAAAACAATCGGTCTTGCGGATGAGGTTAACAACTCTCGCTCGGCTTCACTGACGTAGCAATGCCGTTCGATGATTTCCATATCGGGCATCATCAAGGCAAAGGGCTTGTCCACCCGTAACTTGCGCTGACGAAGTTCGCTGACTGATTTGGCATTCGTCGCATCACAGGCGAGATGAAACCCACCAAGACCTTTGATCGCAAGGATTTTTCCTTCGGCGAGAAGACGGCAAGTTTCGGCGATGGCATCGTCATTCTGCATTCCACCTTCTGTATTCTGAACTTCAAGCCACACATGCGGTCCACATACGGGACACGCCACAGGTTGTGCATGGAATCTTCTGTTGAGTGGATCTTTATATTCACGCTCGCAATCGGGACACATGGTGAAGGGAGCCATGGTCGTCTTTGGGCGGTCGTAGGGAATATCTTTGATGATGGTGAAACGTGGTCCGCAGTTGGTGCAATTGATGAAGGGATAACGATAACGGCGGTCAGAGGGATCGAGCATTTCGCGCAAGCAATCATCACAAATGGAAACGTCAGGCGAGATAGGTTGAAATGCAGATGGAATGGATTCAGAGTGGACAATGTCAAAGGCGCTGAATCCGCTTGGGGGTTCGAAGGAAGCGTTGAGTTCGTCTATTTGGGAAAGTGGTGGGGACTCGTCACGCAATGCTTTGAGGAAAGAGTCCAGAATATCCTTATCCCCATCCACTTCAATATCCACACCAGCGGAGGTATTGCGTACCCAGCCTTTCAGGGCAAGGCGAGTGGCGAGCCCGTAAACGAACGGACGAAAGCCGACGCCTTGCACAATGCCCGAGATGTGGATACGTAGTCCATGCATTAGCGTTTGGTGTTTTCGATGAGCCAGTTGATCCATGCGTCCATGCCTTCGCCTGTGCGGCACGAGAGCGGGAAGGTGATGACGCTTGGGTTGAGGGCTTCAACGCCGCGACGGAAGAAATCCATGTTAAAGTCGACGTATGGGAGGAGGTCGATCTTGTTGATGATGAGCGCATCTACGCCGCGATACATGCCCGGATATTTATAGGGCTTGTCTGCGCCTTCAGGGACGGAGGCGATCAGCACGGATTTGTGAGTGCCGAGGCGAAACTCTGCGGGGCAGACGAGGTTGCCGACATTCTCGACCATGAGGAGGTCGAACTGAGTGAGGTCGAGTTGATTGAGCGCACCGTGCAACATGACCGCATCGAGGTGACATTCGCCACCGGTGTTAACTTGAATGGAAGCTTGTGCACCTGCCGCGGCGGCGCGGTCGGCATCGAGGGAGGTGGCGATGTCACCATCCACAACGGCAATGCGCATTTTATCTTTGAGGAGGGGAAGGGTTTTTTCGATGATGGATGTCTTGCCTGCACCCGGTGATGCCATTAAGTTGATGGAGAAGACACTTGCAGCATCGATGCGGGCGCGGTTTTCCTCTGCGAGGCGGTCGTTGGCGCTGAGAATATTTTCAACAATAGAAATACGTTCTGTCATAATTCACCTATTAATCAATATCAATGGCTTCAACATAAAACTCTTCACCAGCAATGATCTTGGCTCCCACACTGCCGCACTTCGGGCAGAGCAGTTCATCCTCATTCGGGCGATATTTTTCGAAGCAAGCCATACACTGTAATTCTGCGGGCACGCGGCGGAAGTGAAGCTTTGCGCCTTCTGCCAATGTGTCTTTGGCGATGATATCCCAATAGAATTGGACCGAGTCATCCACGTTGGTGGAAAGTTCACCCATGACAATATGGATATTTTCGATGCGTTTGGCATTTGCTTCGTTGGCATGTTTCAACGCGATCTTCAAAATGGCTTGAGTGATGGGGAGTTCGTGCATGAGTTTGTTTTACCTTTAATAAACTTTACTTTGGTAGTATACATCATTGAAGTGATTCGTTATCGGGATGAAAGTCACCGAAATGGTATGAAAAATGAACTTCCAGCCGTTTCTCGATTGAAGGATAATCATTACGAATAGGTTTAGACATGAGACTAAGTGAAGTTATCCAATATGCCAAAGGGGAGGTGTTGAACCCCTCCGTATTCAAAGATTATGAGATCGTTGGTGGTTGTGGTGCAGATCTTATGAGCGATGTATTGACAGCAGCAAAACCGGGTGCGGTTCTGCTGACTGGTCTATGCAATCCCCAGGTCGTGCGCACTGCTGAAATGGCGGATGTGCGCGCTGTCATTTTTCTGCGCGGCAAACAGCCTACACCCGAAATGATCGAGCTTGCCACACAGAAGAATATTCCCATCATTTCCAGTCAAAAAGGAATGTTCGAATTGTGCGGGCAGTTATATAAAGCCGGTTTGTTGGGACTGGAAGCCAGTTGGAGTGATTACCATGAGTGATTCGCTTCAAGAACTCTATGGGCGTACGGGGCGAACCATCACTGATCGCGATGCGCAGGATATTACCCGCGTGGAGGAATTATCGTATGATTTGAAAACCTCCGATGTGATGAGTCGTGACGTCCAATGCCTGGCACCCATGGATACGATGCGCGCTGTTTTTGACCTGTTGCGCAAGCATCATATCTCGGGTGCGCCGGTTATGGAAAACGATACCTTGGTCGGTGTTATCAGCCAGGAAGATTTGATGCGTGCGATGGCAGATGGCGACCAGCACGCTCCCATCCAGAAATATATGACTGAGAAAGTCATTACGGTAAAGTCCTATGAGCCAGTAGTTAAAGCGCTTGAGATCTTTGCCCGTACCAAGATCGGTCGTCTGCCAGTGGTGGATGAAAACGAAAAACTGGTTGGTATGATCACCAAGGGGGATATCACGCGGGGTGTCTTAGTCGCCATTCGAAAAGATTATCAGGAAGAAGAGATCCGGCGTTATCGTGCCAGTCATCTATTCGAGGATATTATTTCTGATCGCACCAGTCTGATCCTGCGTTATAAGATCAAGCCGCGTGATTTTACCAACGGCGGACAAGCCTCCAGTCACATCAAGCGCGCTTTATTACGTCTCGGTGCTTCGCCGCAGTTGGCGCGTCAGTGTGGTATTGCGGTGTATGAAGCTGAAATGAATCTGATTATTCACTCGAACAATGGGGGGGTGTTGCGAGTTCAAGTTGAACCGCGCCGCATCCTGATGCAAACCTCGGATGATGGACCCGGCATTCCGGATGTAAAACAGGCACTTCAGCCGGGCTGGTCTACGGCTTCGGAACTGGCGCGTAGTATGGGTTTTGGCGCGGGCATGGGACTGGTCAACATTCAACGTTGCGTGAATAAAATGGATATTGAATCGGCGACTGGCAAAGGCACCAAATTATTTATGGAAATTCATCTCCGCTCGGATGAAAAATTCAAAGCGCCTCCTGAATCGCCTGAGGGACCTGGCGTGTGACAATGGAGCTTTTATGACTCTTCAAGAACTCATCACCAAACTGGACCTGAAAATACTTACTACATCATTGGATTTCAATACGATCACGCCACAGGGTGGGTATGCTTCTGATCTATTGAGTTGTGTAATCGCTGGAGCCCAGCCGGGTAATATCTGGGTTACGCTTCAAGCTCACATGAATGTGGTGGCTGTGGCAGCATTGCGGGATGTCTCGGCTGTCATACTTACTGAGAATGCCCAACCCGAAATTGCTGTGATCGAAAAAGCCAACGAGCAGAACGTGACCCTGCTTGGCACTTCCGAACCAAGTTATCAAATCGTGGGGAAACTTTGGGAGTTTGGTATTCGATAATAAATTTGGACTCAACCAGCTTGCTGGTTGACTAACGGAAGCAAGCTTCCTGATTCCAGAATAAGAAGAACCATGCCTATTTATCGAGCCGAATTGCATGTGCATACCATACTCTCGCCTTGTGCGGGTGTGGAAATGATTCCACCAGTTATTGTACAAAAGGCTCTGGCGATGGGCATCAACTTGATCGCGATCACTGACCATAACGTTACGGCCAATATTGGTGCAGTGATGGAAGCGGCAAAAGGCACAGGACTCACTGTCCTACCCGGCATGGAGTTGCAGACGCGTGAAGAGGTCCACGTTTTGTGCCTGTTCGATGCGCTGGAGCAGGCCGAGGCTTGGCAAAGACGCGTCGACGTCTGTTTTGGTGAACTCCAAAATGACGTCGAGATCTTCGGTGAACAGTTTATTGTGGATGCAACTGGCGATCTGATCCACCGTGAGGAACGGTTGTTAATCACCAACGTGGACATGTCGCTTGAAGAGGCAGTGGCTGGAGTAAACGTATTGGGTGGAATAGTCATCCCGGCTCATGTCGAACGGCGTGCATATGGACTGCTGGCTATGTTGGGTTTTGCGCCGCAGATTTTTGAAGCGTTGGAGATTTCATCACATGTTACGGCGAAAGATGTTTGTCAACGTTTCCCAGATATTCGCGATTTCCCGTTATTGCAAAGTGGGGATGTTCATTTCTCAGATGGTTTTATCGGTGTGATGGAATTTGAAATGGCGGCGCCGACGATCTCTGAAATTCGCAAAGCGATCCATGCGGAGGGGAATCGAAAAATGCGGATCATCTCATCCAACTAGTTTTTATTTATTCTGACAATTGTCAACTTGTTACATGACATCTGTATGTTGACGTAGCTTTGCTGGGGGAGTAAACTCAGTACAATATTGTGAATAATTTCACAATATTGTACTGAAGACCGCTGTGGAGAGCCATAATGACTGAAACCCTAACCGCAACCACCGAGATTTGTGAAAGCAAATTGGCTTTATTGGATGAAATCATTGCTACGCACCATAACCGTCCTGGCGCACTGATGGTCATCCTGAACGAGATCCAGAAACAAGTGGGGTATGTTTCCGAGCCCATCCAAAAATATGTAGCGAAAAAACTGCGCGTGCCTGTTGGGGCGGTGCATGGCGTTGTAACCTTTTATTCTTTTTTCACCACCCAGCCGCGTGGCAAGCACACCGTCAAATTTTGCATGGGGACAGCCTGCTACGTGGGTGGCGTTCCGCAATTGATGGAAAAAGCCAAACAGTTGACGGGTAGTGAGATCGGCAAGACCACGCCAGATGGCAAGTTGACGATGGAAGTCTGTCGCTGTGTAGGGGCATGTTCCCAGGCGCCAGTTGTCACCGTGGATGATGAAGTTGTGGGCAAAGTGAAGCCGAACAAGTTTCCGCAGTTGATCAAAAAACTGCTGGAAGGTTAATTTCTGACGATAAGCATTGGATAAAAAAATGAAGGAAATCGCATTACACCTACTTGATCTCGCAGAGAACAGCATCAGCGCCAAAGCCAGGACAGTGCGCATTGATGTGCGTGAAGATTTTCGCACCAATCAATTGACTGCTGCTGTGGAAGACGATGGGGAAGGGATGACCGCCGAAATGGTCAGCCAGGTGGTGGATCCGTTTTACACCAGCCGTACCACCCGCAAGGTTGGGTTGGGTATCCCCCTGCTCAAGGCGAGTGCTGAAGCTGCGTTGGGTGGAATGAAGATCACCTCAAAGCCGAGTGCTGGTACGCGTATCGAGACTACCTTCCGGCATTCGCACATTGACCGCATGCCGCTGGGTGACCTGCCTTGTACTTTTTTGACTTTGACACTTGCTCACCCTGAAATTCATTGGATCTTTACCTATGCTTACACCCCGCCCTATAAAGGGAAAATGCGTAAATTCGAATTCGATGACCAGCCCTTGAAAGAAGCCGTTAGTGGACTCCCACTGACGCATCCAGATGTACTTGCCTACCTGCGTTCCACCTTGCAGGATGGAATTGCCGGGACTCGCGAATAATTTTCCTTGCGCGTAAATTTTGTACGCAAAGATCTTAGGAGATAAAAATGCCAGCGATCAAATCACTTGAAGAACTGAAAAAGATCCGTGAAGAGGCGTTGCAGAAACGTGATATCAAATCCGCATCTGGGCGCGTTCAGATCGTAGTGGGGATGGGAACGCCCGGCATAGCGGCGGGCGCGCGTGACACGGTGAAGGAATTTTTGAACATCATTGAAGAACAGCAGCTTACCGATGTTGTCGTACGACAAACTGGGAACTTCGGTTTGGACTCAATGGAACCGGTGGTGAAAGTGATCGTCGGCGAGGCGCCTGCTGTAACGTATGGAAAAGTAACGCCGTATACTGCCCGTCTGATCATGGAACAACATGTCATTGGCGGCGTAGTGGTACAGGAAAATGTGATCCCTTCCTGAAGACAAAGAGGCATTCATGAAATTTTTTCGTTCGCATGTGTTAGTTTCCGTTGATCCTGACTGTATTGAGCAGGGCGCACATCAGATCGTTGATGCTTTGAACGATGAGCTGGTTGCGCAGGGCTTGATCGACGAGATCCAGGTTCTGGAAACATCCCGGCTCGGTGACCCAATCCGCTTCGGTCCGGACCTGGTGGTGTATCCTGAAAATGTCCATTACGCCAATCTGACAGTGGATGACATCCCTTTCCTTGTCGAGGAACAATTCCTCAAGGGACGCGTAGTCGAGAAATTCCGTGCTAAAGAGACGGTCATCACAGATGACGAACTCGGTGCACCCAAGGCGAAAGAAGTCCGTATTGTTCTACGTAACTGCGGCAAGATCGATCCGCATAACATCGAAGAATATATCGCTGAGGATGGTTATCAAGCCCTTGCCAATGCGTTGACCACTTCCACGCCTGAGCAAGTCATTGATGAAGTCATGCGCTCTGGGCTGCGTGGACGCGGCGGCGCTGGTTTCCCTGCCGCGCGTAAATGGCAGTTATGTCGCAACGTTCCGGATAATCCAAAATACTTAACCTGCAATGCCGATGAAGGCGACCCAGGTGCATTCATGAATCGCCGCGTGCTCGAAAGCGATCCGCACTCTGTGGTCGAAGGCATGATTATCGCCGCGTACGCCATCGGCGCCAGTATGGGCTATGTCTACTGCCGCGCGGAATATCCGATCGCAGTCGCAAATCTCAACGTTGCCATTGAACAGGCGCGTGAGTTTGGTTTCCTTGGTAATAACATCTTTGGCACAGACTTCTCCTTCGATCTCGAAGTTCGTATGGGTGCAGGCGCATTTGTCTGCGGTGAAGAGACTGCGCTGATCGCCTCCATTGAAGGTCGGCGCGGCGAACCGCGTCCACGTCCGCCATTTCCGGCTGTCAAAGGCGTGTGGGGCAAACCGACCAACAATAACAATGTCGAGACGTATGCTGTCGTCCCGCAAATCTTGTTGCATGGTGCGGATTGGTATTCAGCAATGGGTACCGAAAAAAGCAAAGGCACCAAGACCTTCGCAATCGCAGGTGATGTGGTCAACACGGGTCTTATTGAAGTGCCATTTGGTCTCAGCCTTCGTGAAGTGATTTTTGATGTAGGCGGCGGAATTAAAGACAGCAAAAAATTCAAAGCCATTCAAACTGGTGGACCCATGGGTGGCTGCCTCGTCGAAGAACACCTCGACCTCCCGCTCGATTACGAAGCGCTAACCGCCGCAGGCTCGATGATGGGCTCAGGCGGACTCATCATTATGGATGATGAAACCTGTATGGTGGATATCGCCCGCTTCTTTATGGAATTCACGCAGGAAGAATCCTGTGGTAAATGCACGCCCTGTCGTGTCGGCACGCGCCGGATTCTCGATATCCTTGAGAAAATTTGCGAAGGCAAAGGCACGCTGGCGGATATTGACCGTCTCGAACTGCTCTGCGAAGAAGTGATGAAGAATTCGCTGTGTGGTCTCGGGCAGGGCGCACCCAATCCCGTTGTTAGCACACTCAAACATTTCCGCGAAGAATATATCGCGCATGTTGTTGAAAAACGTTGTCCTGCCAAAGTCTGTCGTGCGCTCATTAACTATGAGATCAAATCGCCAGCTTGCACAGGTTGTATGGTCTGCGCTCGCAACTGCCCCGTGGCAGCCATTACGGGCGAACGCCGACAACTTCATGTCATCAATGCCAAGACCTGCATTCGATGTGGTATTTGTGTCCAGGTTTGTAATTTCAACGCTGTTGCGGTCTTATCGTAGAGGCATCATGATCAACTTAACCATTAACGGAAAACAAATCGAAGTCGAAGACGGCACAACGGTCTTGAATGCCGCCCGCCAGAACGATATCAAAATCCCGACGCTTTG
>Ga0180074_1000122_pt1 | contig 15677 bp, 14 predicted proteins | sample EasRiv366_16_10D_FD_121773 | JGI IMG/M metagenome (GOLD analysis project Ga0180074, IMG submission 121773) | Soil microbial communities from meander-bound floodplain in the East River, Colorado, USA - East River metaG ERMLT366_16_10D | ecosystem: Environmental > Terrestrial > Soil > Floodplain ...
CCGTGATGTGAAACCCGAGAATATTGTGATCACATCTGATGGCATCGCCAAGCTGATGGACTTTGGCCTGGCATATTCCCAGAGCGCCGCGCGCCTGACACAAGAGGGGACTGTGATGGGCACTCTGGCTTATCTCGCGCCGGAACAGATTCTGGGAGAGTCCATTGATGGCCGAACGGACCTGTACGCGCTTGGCGTGATCCTGTATGAATTGACCACGGGCCGGCTGCCGTTCACTGGCAGTGACACTCTGAACCTTATCTCCCAACATCTGCGCGCGCCGGTTGAGCCACCCAGTATTCATCGCGCCGATCTGCCGCCTTTGCTGGAGGCTCTGATCCTTCATTTATTGAATAAAAATGCCAACGAACGCCCAGGCTCAGCCAGCGAAGTGCGAGCCGCGCTGGAGACTTTGATCTACCCCGCACCCCTCGCACCCACGCTGACCGCAGCTTATTCCACACTCGACCGCGTTGCACGCAACCAATTGGTCGGCCGTGAATCCGAATTGACCGAAGCAGCTGCGCTATGGAACCGAGCCGCGTCTGGCGAGGGTCAAACCTTATTGATCAGTGGAGAACCCGGCATTGGCAAAACCCGGTTGGTGCAAGAATTCAGGAGCCTGGCGCAAGCCTCCGGAGGGAGGGTGTTGGCTGATGGCTGCCATGCACAGGGCGGACCACCCTACGCTCCGCTTGCCTCCCTCATCCGCGAGACGCTTGAACACTCCTCAAGTCCCGAGGTTCCCGATTTCGTTCTGGCAGATTTGCTCACGCTGGCTCCACATCTGCGCCCACGTTATCCACACGTTTTGCTCAATCCGACCCTCGACCCGCAGTTTGAGCAACAACGCATGTTCGATAGCTTTGTGACCTGGTGCGAATCGCTGGCTGCTGCTGCGCCGCTTCTGCTGCTTGTCGAAGATGTACATTGGGCTGACGGCGGCACACTGGCGCTCCTGCTCCATCTGGCGCGCCGCGTGCCGAAGGCGCGGTTGTTACTGGTCATTACATATCGTGACACAGAGGTAGAGCTGGATCAGGGCCATCCCCTCCATGCCATCCTGCTCGACCTCAACCGTGAACGGCTCGCAAAACATCTCAGACTCACACGCCTCAACCGTGAACAGACACGCGATCTACTTTCAGCGATGCTGTCCACTGCTGGAGATATCACGCCTGAGTTTCTCGACAGCCTATACCGGGAAACCGAAGGGAATCCATTCTTCATCGAAGAAGTGTGCAAAGGATTGATTGAACAGGGCAAACTTTATCAGGCGGGCGGGACCTGGCGGCGGGCCGATATGCAGACCATCGTCATCCCGCCAAGTGTGCGAGGCGCAATTCTGGCACGAGTAGAGCGCCTACCAGCCAAGGCACAAGATGCTTTGCGGCTGGCGTCCATCCTTGGACGAGAGTTTGACTTCGAGATGTTGCTTGCTACAAGTGAGCAGGAGGAAGAGATTCTGATTTCCGCGCTGGAGCGGGCCGAGCGGGCACAATTGATCAGTGAGGCGACGCGAGCTGGGCATATCGTTTACACTTTTGCCCATGCTCTCATCCCCTTTACCCTGCGCGAGAGTCTGGGCGGTCTGCGCCGCCAGCGCCTGCATCGCCGCGTGGGGACAGCGATTGAAATCCAACGTCCCAGTGATTTCGATGTACTGGCCTATCATTTCACGGCCGCAGGAGAGCGAGAGAAAGCCAGTACGTATTTGCGCCATGCGGCGGAACGGGCGCTAGCTCTATACGCTTACGATACGGCGAGCCAGCATTTGGAAACCGCCCTCGATTTGATGCAAGCTGGCGAACAGCATGAAGTCCGTTTAGCATTATTGGAGAGTTTGGCTGACGCTCACCGTCTGCATGGTGAGCACGCAAAAGGAATAGAGATCTATCAAGAGGCGCTCGAAGTCTGGCGCAAAATAACGAACGCGGACAAATGGTTTGCTGTGCGCCTGTACCGCAAGATTGGTGAAACCTTCAACCTCATGGCGAAACAGGCAGAAATCGAACGGTTTAAAACGATCGTTCTATCCGGTCTGGAACTCGCGCTGAAATTGATTGAAGGCGAACCGCCGCATCCTGAAAGCGTGCGTCTGTTGACCGCTTTGGGGAACTATGGTTATTGGAGCACGTATCAATACTATGTGCAGACTGACGCCTTGTCGGATCAGGGGGAGCATTATACACGTGCCGCTGTAGCGATGGCGGAACAATTGGACGCGCCCGTCGAGCTCTCCGCCGCCCTCGGGGTTCTGGCTGACGTCTACAGCACGCAAGGCTTGCTCCGCGAGCGCACACAAATTGCACTCCGACGGCTGGAACTTAGTCGCGATCCGCGTTTTACCGATCAGCGTGAACAGATCAGAGTCCTGTATCAGGCTGGCACGGCCTTGTGCGCTGTCGGCGACTATGTCCAGGCATTGACTCATCTCCGCGAGGCAGAACGTCTCGCCGATGCCGTTCGTGATTCGAGTCAAGTGATCAGTGCGCTCAATCTTCAAATCCAATGTTTCTTCGGCTTGGATCGGTGGGATGAGATATTGCAAGTTGAAGAGAAGCGCATGGCATTGGAGGCAAGTTATGGCAGTGACCGAATTGGCCGAATGTGTTTCCAATGTGGGGTGAGCGCCTATGTCCATGGATGGCGAGGCGAGATGGAACTGGCTCACTCTCATCGCGAGGAAGCCTACCAGATGATGGCTGACAATTGGGGCTCGCTGGAGAATTGGCCTGCGATTGGTCATTACTGACTGGGTCAGGCCCTGGTGGGTGAGGGCGAGTTCGCCCTTGTCAGGCAGCACATGGAAGTATCGCTTCATTCCTCATCGTGGTGGGTCAGTGATCACGATATCTACGCCACACTGGTGGATATGGCCGTCTTGCAACGCGACGAGGCTGGTATTCGCCAGTATGCGCCGCAGGCTGAAGAACTGGCAAGGCGCTATGGTCATACGCTTTATCTGGGTATCGCTCACCGTGCCTGGGGCGCTGCTCACCGGCTGGCGGGTGAATTCTCCGAGGCAGAAGCGCGTTTGAATCAGGCTTTGGAGTTGTTCAGTGAACTGAACACGCGTTGGCAAATGGGGCGCGTACTGTTTGAGTTTGGGGAATTGGCCACGGCACAGAAGAACACCGCGCAAGCTCACGATTATTTCACCCGGGCACGGTTGGCATTTGAAGAAATGCACGCGGCGCCGGATGCGGCCCGAACACAGGCTGCTTTAGAAAAGCTGAAAGGACTATAGATTGTTCACACGCAGACTTAACGCTGATGTCAATGGATATGTACTGACAATGAATAGAGAATCTTTAACTGATGTCGAAGACTGCACTGGTCAACAAACAGTCTCGTCTAACAGAGGTGGACCGTATGGCTGTAGCAAAGTCGCTTGACAAAAGATAAGAAATAGATCCTTCTCGGTAAAATTGCGAGTGCTGAAACAAGCAAAAATCGAGGAGGATCTGAAATGGAGTATAGCACGCTTGGTAAGGGACAAGAAATTAGCGCCGAAGGGGTGGTGTATGATAAAGGGAGTGTCTATGGGCGATTGCAGACGCTAACCGATATGCGGCAAGCAAGAGGCAAAAGATACAGCCTGACAACCTTGATGATGATTGTGTTATTGGCAAAGTTGAGCGGGGCAGATTCGCCGACCGCAATAGCTGAGTGGGGCAATCATCATCAGGGTGAACTAGAGACAGTCTTGCGGATCAAACCAAAACGCATGCCAGAACGAAGCACCTATCGGCGGCTCTTGGCATACAAAGTCCATGAAACGGAAATCGAACGCCTGGTGGGAGAATACAATCAAAGCGGCGAGCGCGGCGATATTTATGCCTTGGACGGCAAAGCCTTGTTGGGCATGTTGAAGCGCGAAGATGGTACATCGGAATACGCCCTGAGTGTGTACGATGTGCAGGCTGGGAAAACCATAGCGCAAGTGGGAGTAGGGAGCAAGGAAAATGAAATCACCAAAGCGCCAGAAGCCATAAAATTGGCGAGAATTGCTGGAAAAGTGGTCACCGCAGACGCTTTGCACACTCAAAAACGCCTTGCGCAAACGATCCTGGATGAAAAAGGTGACTATGTTTTTCCCGTGAAAGAAAACCAAGCCAATCTGTACAAAAACATTCAAGCCCTTTTTGCGCCTGAATATCCCAAGCCCGGGTTTGGAAAAATCCAAACCGATTTCATTCAAACACAAAAAGTGAATAAGGGCCACGGCCGGATCGAGAAACGAACTTTGACCACCAGCGAAATGCTCAATGCTTATGCTGCCTGGCCAGGGGTAGCGCAGGTCTATCGGCTCGAACGTGAATTCCAATGGTGGCGACAAGGAGTTTGTTACAAAACTTCGCATGAAGTTGAATTTGGAATTACCAGTCTGTCACGCAAAAAAGCCACGCCCATGAAACTCTTGGAAGTTCGTCGTGCTCATTGGGGTATTGAAACAGGCTCCCATTACACCGCACCTGCGGTGGGTGCAGGTGTCGGCGGGATGTTACGCTCCGTGAAGACGCCATTCGCTTTACCATCGGCTATGGTGCAAGAGTAATGGCGAACCTTAACAATCTTATTCTTGCATTGATCCGTCAAGCTGGCTTTATGAATGCTGCCCAAGCCAGACGCTTTTTCTCTGCTCATCTTTCCGCTGCTTTTGCGCTCCTCGTTACCCCCTGTTCCTGACTTTGCTACAGCCATGAATGTCAACGAAGATGGTATTGTAAAAATATTTTGGTTATGTTATAAACGCCATAATGGGTTGTCCATAGTGACAACCGAAACTCTACAGGCTCTTTAGAATCAGAAACCGCAATACTCACCTAAAATTGTTACCTAAAGCTGGAAAGTCAGCGATGCAGGACAGACACTCATAACCCGAAGGTCGCTGGTTCAAATCCTGCCCCCGCTATAAAAACAGGCACCCTTGGGTGTCTGTTTTCTTATAAACCCTGTAAACTGTGCGAAATCAGGAGTCGAACCTACGACCTAAACGTTACGAGCCTGACGGGGTAATCAATTCTCAACACCGAATTATTTCTGTAAGAGAACTTTTCGATAAACTTCAATTGCTGTGGCATTGTATCCCTATCAATGTGGGCATTGGGGTGATCCACAAAAAGCGTGTTGTGTGCGCCTGCCGTCGTTACCAAACATCAATAACGAATCTCCGGTCCCATGCTGGATCGGATTGATGTTTACATAGAAGTCTCTAGGGTAGATCATGAAAAGTTAAGTGGGGATCGAATGAGGGAGACCAGCGATTCGATTCGCAAGCGTGTGCAGGCGGCGCGTAACATTCAACAACAACACTTTGCTAGTTCGCAGTCCGACACCATTTGTAACACCGATATGCGCGTCGGGGAGATACGGCAATTTTGTCAGTTGCAGTTATCTGCGCGTGCTTATCATCGTATTCTCAAACTGGCACGTACCATCGCGGACTCACAGCGAGTGAGGAGATCCAGTCCACGCATTTGGCAGAGGCGTTGCAATATCGACCAAACATCATGATGAGATAATTTGCAATTGAGAATATAGAATTCCTTATGAGAAAAAGCTGCTAAAGGTGCGGCTGATAGTTCAAAGACTTAATAAAAAAAGTTTCGCCCTGTCTAAAAAATGACAGGGCGAATTCTATTCTCTAACTACAACTTATTTCTCAAGCCAGACTTGAAATCCTATGCCATCGACCTCAAACTTGCCCTTGCCAAAGGGTGTACGCGAAATCATAAACTCGATGTTCGCAATACTGTGGGCACTCTTCAAAAGCATCTGCTTAAAAGTCCAGCGGGTGATCATTTCATCCATGCGGCCAAGTCCCATGCCTTTGATTTCCTGTTCAATGTCTTCCGTTGAGGCATCACGGCGTAAGTCAGCGATGACGGCCACTCCTTTCGGCTTCAGTATGCGGTGCATCTCAGCGATGGCCTTTACAGGCTCAGAAAAATTCTTGAACGCGGCCTGACAAAACATGAAATCGAAGGTCTCGTTTTCAAAAGGCATATCAGAAGCGTTGCCCTGTCGAAAGTCAATTTTTAGGCCAGCTTCAGCGGCATTTTTCTGTGCGATTTCGACAAACGATTTGCTGATATCAAGACCAGTGATCTGATAATTGTCGAATTTGGCAAGCTCAATGCAGAAGTAGCCTGGGCCAGGCGCAATCTCCAATACGCGCCCACCCGCAGGGATTTTCCGCGCAAGCTGACTCGCCATCAATTTGTGTCTCTTCAAATCCTTCAGTGTTAATTTGGCATACCACTTGGCAATGATACCTTCCATGGGTAGCCCTTTATATGCTTTTGTTGTTTTCATATTATTTCCTTTTGAAGTGATTAATCTGCTATCGAGTGAACACTGGCCGCATCAATTGCATATGCCTTGACCTTGACCCGCGTTAAGAGCAGCCCCGCCAATACGAAGATGATCGCACTGATCCAAAATGGAGCGGCAGGCGCGAGATGATCATAAGCAGTCCCTGCCCAGAGCGGCCCGAAAATGCTCATCAGGCTGCCAAGCGCTGTGCTCACGCCGCTTACCTTGCCTTGTTCTTCGGATGAGACGCTATTTGCCAGCATCGCGCCAAACGTGGGCCAGACCAGCCCCGTGCCCATACTGTTTAGCACGGTCATTGGGTACATCATCCAGAGCGCTGGAACAGTAACCACGCCCATGGCTGCCAAAGCTTGAAGCATAAGGCTATTGACGGCCAGTGGCTTCTCGCTAAAGCGCTTTACCAACGGCCCAACCAGAGCGCCCTGCATAATGGCCATCACGACCCCACCCGTTGCAAAGAGCATGGCAACCTGCCAGGGTTGAGCGGTGAATTTCTCGATCATGAACACCGGCAGCATATTATTGCCATTGAAGACGAAGAAGAAGAGACACTGCGCGATGAGCAGACCGCCTACTGTTGGACGCCGCAGCATTTCGAAGATGGATGCGAAAGGGTTCAGATCAGCCAATCGCAAGGGCTTTGTCTCGCGCTTTTCCTTCGGAAGTGACTCGGGCAGGATCAAGTAACCGATGACTGCACTGAGCAACGAAAGTATGCCAGCAGCAAATGCAGGCGCACTCAGGCTGATCTGGCTGAGCAACCCGCCCAACGTCGGGCCAAGAATGAAACCCAGTCCAAATGCCATCCCAAGAAATCCGTAGTTCTTTGCCCGATCCTGAGGCGGTGTGACATCAGCAACATAAGCTCCCGCGGTAGACGCACTGCCGGCGCCGAAGCCATCGATCAGACGCGAGAGGAACAGTACCCATAGCGCTCCACCGATCCCAAAGAGGAAGTAGCCAAACGCCGATACGGTAATGCTATACAGAATCACAGGCCGTCGCCCAAAGCGGTCGGATAGCTTACCAAGTAGAGGCGCGGCAAAGAACTGTGCGGAAGCGTATAGCACCGGTATCATGGCTACCATAAGCGCCTCGCTGCTATATTGACGGACGATGTATGCCTGTATGGGCAGGAGAAGGCCGAGTCCCATCACATCCAGCAAGACAACGCTGAAGACAAAGCCCAAAGCGCCTTTACTTGCTTTCCAATCATTATTTATGGTATCGGTTTTGATATTTTTTTCCATAACAGATATTCCTTATAACTATTTATCTTTCCGGGTGGGGTCGCTGTGGGCTAGGATCCAAAATCCAGCACAAAGGCATAGGAATAAAATCCCCAGGTTGATCGGATTGAGCCAGAGTTGTATTAAGTTTTCCATTTTCATTTCTCCTTTTAAATTTTGATAATCGTATCTGTAATGTAATGAGTGAACTCCACCCGCCGGAGATCATTGGACGGGTGATTTCAAATCTACTTTCGGAAGAAATCGACATGTTCATTGCACCATGCCTCAAGACTACGTGGCGAACGGGCAAGAATTTTCTCAACAGTATCCGTCACAATCGCACTCTTGTTCTTGCGCAGGTAGGCCATCATTTCCATCAAGGCATTCACCAGTTTTTTATCCATGCCGTTTTTGAGCATAAACATTTTTGCAGCGAACGGCGGAATATTGGTGTACGTCAAAGGTGTGCCAAACGCCTTTGCAATGACCTGCACTATCTCGCCCATGCTCAATAACTCAGAGCCCGTCAGTTCATAGGATTGTCCGTTATGTCCGGATTGAGTTAAGACTCTTGCAGCCACATCAGCAACATCCCGTGGATCAACAGGTGCAACCTGCCCTTTACCGCCCGGGAAAAAAACTGCGCCTTGCTGCTTAATCGAATCTCCCCACCACTCGGTAAAATTACTCATGAACATACCGGGGCGAAGAAATGTGCAATCCAACCCGGAAGCGCGGATGAGTTCCTCGCGTTCAAAATGCCATTTGCCGATCTGGATCTCATGATCGGTGGCTTCCAGTGAGGATAGCTTGACGATCTGACTCACCCCGGCCTGCTTCGCCTGTGCGATGACATTTACATCCTGTTGGGTTTCAAACGTAATCAGAAATATGCGATCAACGCCCTGCATGGCAGCGGTCAGAGATTCAGGTTGATTCAAATCGCCGATCGCGCGTTCCACACGCTCATCAAGATGAGCAACCTTGTTTGCGTCTCGGACCAACACACGGACGCGTTCACCCGCTTCCAACAACTGCGGAATCAATTCCTTGCCGATGTGACCTGTAGCACCTGTAACTAAAATCATTTGAGACTCCTGTGAAGTAAGATGCCCTCATAATATCTTCCAAGAGGGTGAATAGCACTCACCTTGGGCGGGTGATTGAGGGGGTGATTAAATGAAAAACGCTCCGCAAGTGCGAAGCGTTTGTTCCAACTCCTTGAGTGGGTCATGCGGCAAATGGTTTTTCGATCTTTCCCAGAATATAGTTGGGGGGCAACGGTTCCACTTTTTGATCGGTCACCAATGTTACGTCTCCTCCACATTTGAGCGAGACGGATTTCTCGCCAGCACCAATCTTCGCCTCCCAATAACCGCCAATATCTTTTACCTGCACTTGAAAGCTGATCAGATCATGCACATGGAAGCGCAGGTCGCTACCGGCTTTAAATTCGACCTTTTCGCCGATCATGGTCTGACAATCGAGATTCATCGTCCTGCCTGCGGAGGCATTGCCGAGGCAATATACATTTTGCAAACTGAGATTCAGTCCCGAAAAAGCATCCACCTGTCCTTGCACAGCCTGCACATCGATATTTTTCCCGGCATAGATTTTGAGATTGGAAGCGATTGGAACCAGCACTTCACCGCTTCCGTCCAACTGAACCACGATGGCATCATTATCGGGGATATTTGTCTTTTGAAAACTCAGTTTCTTCAAGTGAATATTAAAAAGCACATGCTCGCCAATGACCGCACGTGCGCGGGCAATCTCACCCTCGCTGCGTTTTTCTACAGTCAAACCCCATTTATCGGAAGATTCCACAGCGACATGGTCGCTGTCATGTCCTTTTACCGTGACGCTCCCTCCCGCCTTGATGATTACAGTGGGATTGGTCCCTGCAATAATACTGCGTTGTGTCATATCAAATTCCTCATTTCACTTTCCTGATTTTCACTCATTCTATTTCCTGTAAAAGGGAAACGCATCACCCGTTTCGGGGGATTAGGTGGGTGATATTGAGGAGTTAAAAGAGTTTTAGTTCCTTTGCAATGGTGCGCGCTTCTTCACGCGAGTTAATATTCAATTTGCGGTAAATGCTTTTGACGTGGGTCTTTACTGTATTCGGGGAGACCACCAACTCCACGGCGATCTCGCCATTCGATAAACCAGCCACAAGCAGCTTAAGCACGCGTATCTCCTGCCGGCTCAATGGTTCAATCAAGGTTGTCATATCTTCAGATGAAGATTTTCCAGGTAAAAACAAATGCAGCAGGGTTGTAGCAAACAGGCCAAGGGTCCGATTGGGAAGCGTGGGGATGGACGCTTGAAGCAGCGCAGCCATCTGCGGTCCTGCATCCAAAAACGATCTACGCAGGCTCTTTTCATTTCCCAAACGAAGGGCTTCACTAAGCGGCTTGATCGCATCCGCTAAATTCGATTGAGAATAATGCGCCAACGCTTCAAGACACAACGCCTCGACCTGACTACGCACGCGTCCGTGCTCAGCTGTGTCTGCCAGATACGGCTGAAGCATTTCCAACGCCTCAGCAACTTTGCCTTTTGCAATTTGCATGCGCGTCAGAATAAAAACATCCCGTTCCTTTTGCATCAGCAGGCTATCCGGATTCCCCGCAAGCCACCTGCTCGGTATATCCAAAGTCCCGCTGCGAATTGTTATTAACGCCTGGGTTGTATGGATCTCACGCAGCGCCAGTGAATTTTGTAACCCAGCAGCCAACGCTTTTAACTCATCTTGAGCCTGCGTCAAATGATCTTTCGCAACCCGAATCAGAGCAAGACAACTTGCAGCCTGGCTTTGAAGCAGTTCGTTGGCGCGTTGCCGGCCAAAATCAAACGCGGTGTTGGCATGTTGTTGGGCAGCCTCGAGATTATTTTGTTCATAAGCCACATGTGCAAGGTTGAGATGAGCATTGCCCTGATCGTCCAGCATCGATTCATCGCCCACAGCATCTTCAATGATTTGCTGGTTGAGTTGAATGCATAATTCAAGGTCGCCTTGCGCGAAAAAGATCTCGCTCAACATGCCGGTCGCCGCCAGCATTCCATGAATATCTTGCGAAGCACCTAATAATGCGCGCGATTCCAATATTTTTTCCTGAGCACTGAACATGCGCCCAGCGTATATTTCGCCACCGGCGGCATTTAACAAACTCACGCCGCGCCAAAAGACCTCACTCTCAGGCATTATTTCAAGCGCCTGATAACTTGCCTCCAGTGACTTTTGAAATTTTCCCTGCCAAAGCAATATCATGCTGCGCAAGGCAAATACGGTACCTACTTTTCCATCGTTTCTTTCCGCCTTCCAAATCTCTTCTGCTGCTTGCAAATACGGCTCGATGCGTGCTGCAGTCGCTGCTGCATATCGATCAGATGTAAATAAAACCACCTGAGCATACATCATGCAGATCGATGGATGCCGCAGCGTCAGAGAATCGGGAATATTTTTCATCCAACGCGTTAGCGTACGCAGCTCACTCAAGCTATAAATTTCGATAAATTTTTCGATCAACGCAAGGGATCGTTCAAACAGATTTGCAGATAAGGCGGCTTCAATGGCATCATCAAAGCGCTGCTGGTACTCGAACCAGGCACTTGCTTTCTCAAAAATGGATTGGACACCTGCCTCACCCAAACGTCCTTTGGCGAGAGATTGTATTGATTCAGCAAACAGCGGATTATAGCGATACCAGACTCGTCCATGCCCATGCCCCAACTGTACAAGGAAGAGATTCTCCCTTTCGAGTTGTTCAAGCATGACCATACTGTTTGTTGCTCCAGTGACTGAATCACAAAGCTCTCCAGTCAGACGATTCAGAAAACATGTCTTTAATAGAAAACCCTGTATGGGTTCAGGCTGGCCTTCAAAAACTTCCTTGATTAAATAATCCGCCACATATCGGTCACTTCCAGAGAACGCTTCCACCAGTTTTTCAATATTCCCAAGTCCCTTATTTGAAGCGACAGGGCTACAAGACGCAGGCCTGCAACCCAACCCTCTGTTTTTTGGAGCAATTGGGCAATAGCTGTGGGAGACAAATCCGCTTGTAAAGACTGACGCAGAAATAGTTCCGTCTCTTGTTGATTGAAACGCAGGTTTGTCCCATTGATCTCCACCAACTCCTCGCGAACGCGCAGAATCGGCAAAGGCAGGTCTGGGTCGTTTCTAGTGGTTAGAACAATATGCAAAGATTCGGGCAGGTGTTGGAGAAAAAAAGAAAGGCTTTCATGGATTTCAACCGACGTAATGGCATGGTAGTCGTCCAATACCAGTACAAGGGGTTCAGTGAATTCAGAAAAATCGTTGATAAGCGGAGTCAGGAGTGACTGAAATGACGGCGGCTGTGTTGCAGACAATAAGGCAAGAGTATTTTTTCCGATAGACGAATCAAATGTTCGCAATGCAGAAACAACATAAGTCCAGAAACGAGCCGGGTCGTTATCATTCGAATCCAAAGTCAACCAAGCAAACGGAAATTTGCGACTCGTCATCCACATGCTTACAAGGGTTGTTTTTCCAAATCCAGTCGGGGCGTTGACAATGGTCAGCTTTTTGGACAAACTGAGATCGAGCCGTGCAAGCAGGTCTCCGCGTTCGATGACCCCAGCATGCAAGCGCGGCGCCATCAATTTGGTGTGGATCAATTTATTGGCTTTTTTCGAAGACGTGTGCTCCGTGTCATTCATAATTTGACAATCATAATCTTGATAACAGGGATGGTCAACTTGTCAGCATCATTTCAGAAGGAGACAAATATATTTCATAACATCAAATTAGCGACCTGACACTTTAACAATTGAATAGTTGATCGGCATAGAAAAACGGGTAAAGTTTTTAGATGTTGGTATTTTTGCCTATCGTAATCACTACATTTCCCTTTTTTTGCCCTGTGTCAACATACCTGTGAGCCTCAGCGGTCTGTTCCAATGGATAACGTCTATCGATCACTGATTTTATCTCCCCCGCCTCAATAAGCTCTTTGAGGAAAACTAAATCTTCGACCTTTTGGATGGCGGCCCCAATGATTACTTTCTTGGTACTTCTCATTGAAATCCATCGTCCTCGAACGATCTGGGTTAGTCCGGGATTCCCAATAAGATAGCGGCCATTTTGCTTTAATGATTTTATGCTGCCTGAAAAGGAACTCTTGCCCATTATGTCAAAAATAACATCATAGGTCTCTCCATTCTTAGTAAAATCCTCCCGGGTGTAATCAATGACACGGACTGCACCAATCGAGCGCAGCAAGTCCAGTTTCTCCGTGCTGTCCACGCCAGTCACTTCTGCCCCAAAGTGCCTGGCCAGTTGTACTGCGAAAGTACCGATACTTCCACCTGCGCCAATAATCAGAACCTTTTGTCCATGCCGGATATTTCCTTTTCGAAGAAAATGTAATGCTTCCAGTCCCCCGGTAGGAACGGCAGCGGCTTCCTCATAAGTCATATTGACTGGTTTTTTGGCCAGCACCCCCATATTAGTTTCTTCGGGCAGACAAATGTACTCGGCATACCCGCCAAAACTAAGCCCAGTGGATGCAAAAACCTGGTCGCCTTGCTTAAACAGCCTGACATCTTTGCCGGTTGTTTCAATTTCCCCGGCCAGCTCCTGTCCTAGTATGGTTATTCTCTTTGGTTTTAAGAGACCGTTATAGATTCGCGCGGGAAGCCGAAATAAGACAGGGATTTTTAGGCTTCGCAGTTCACAGTCTCCTGTTGTTACGGTCGTCGCAGCTATTCTTATCAGAACTTCATTATCCCTCGGAACAGGCTTATTGATCTCTCTGAGCTGAAGACCATCCGGTGGGCCATATTTTGTCCACACAATTGCTTTCATAAGTATTCCTCCAAGGTTATTTTGATTTGAAGATATGAAATTTTTTTGGACAATTGATGCATTTGCCTGGCTAGGATTATTGACACGATTGACTGAGATCAATGGCATTCCCAAATCGCGCACTTTTCTTAGCAATCCATGCAAGGCGGACTGATCGATCACCATGCCAGTCAAAAGTGTATTGCCGTCCTCTTCCAGAGTGATGGTCACTTCTCCGAACCAGTCTGCCCGTTGATGACTCAGATGGCCCTTGATCCTGATTTGATAGACCATTGGTTGACTTGGATCAATTATTGGGTTGCGTTCATTTAACATTCTTCTGTTTCCTTTACCACTCTGCACAACACGGCGACTCATCTCATAAGCCGCCGTGTGCAGTAGCGTTTACGCCGTTGCGGCAGCAAGGATGGGCTTGTCTGACTTCACGGTCTTCACACCAACCACGAGCAAGTACAAGACCATCCAGATTTCCGCGATGGTGGGCACGATGACAATGAACGCATGGATCTGTTCATGGAAGTCAGGGACTAGGAACGCGGTGATTAGGTGTACCAGGTAGCAGACGGTGGCCGCGACGAGGGTGACGCCAAGCGCCTTGGGGAACAGTCCTGATTTGTAGGCAAGATACCCGAGCGGCGCCAGCCACAGTCCAAAGAAGACCTGCGCGGCAAGGGTACCATAGTGTTGGATGTCCAGCAGGATCAGCACAAGGGCATTCGACCCCGCCGCGCCGAAGGCAGTCACGTAGGAAGCGTTGGTCGCCACCTGCAAGCCCTCGAACTGGAAGACCGCATTGAGAGCAATGATTCCGACTGCCACGGCGACGAAGACCAGCATTGCCCTTGCTACGCTCTTATGCACGTGCTGGAGCAGGATGTAGAGGGCCATGGCCGTCAAGACAAAGAATACCGCATCCACCAGGTGGGACACGACGCTCATACGGATGAGTTCTTGGTTCGCGAGAACATTCCCAGCCGTGGCTGCCGCGTTGCCGGCAACGTATATCTTGGGGTCTACAAATCCTTCGGCGAAGCCGCCGGTGATGCCGACGAACAGGTAGAAGACGCCGGCGATTCTCGCGAGGCGCTTGGGTTGAGACATAATTTTTCCATTTGCTTGGTTTGTATTCATTCTTCTCCTTTTTTGAACGATCTGGGTAAGTTTCATTGAATCGGATTTGGATAAAACTGTGGTCGCCACTCCTTGTTCTGAGGGTTGAAATAGGGCAGGAGTTTTATCAAAGGCAAATCTCCTTTCTAAGCAGCCGGTCTCAATTTACTGTTTGACCTTTTTCTGTTCCACATTGATGACGACATTCCCTTTTTTACGACCAGTATCGACATAGCGGTGCGCCTCAACCATATCTTCCAGCGGATAGCACCGGTCGATGAATGCTTTGATCTCACCTTTCTCGATCAAGTCCTTGATGAAGATCAGGTTGTCCATGTTTTCTTTCGTGTCTAGTTTTGCCATCGACACATAGGTTCCGTTCTGTGCGAGAACTTTCGAATATTGTGATTTCGGGAATTTTGCAAGCGTATCAAAGATGACGTCATATCGTTCTTCTCTGGATGAAAAATCATCTTTTGTATAGTCGATGACATGATCAGCACCCAGAGATTTCACCATCTCGATATTGGACGTACTGCAAACTCCGGTCACGTCTGCGCCAAAATATTTGGCAAGCTGTACTGCATATGTGCCGACACTTCCAGAAGCGCCATAGATCAGGACTTTTTGTCCACGTTGGATGTTTCCTTTTCGGAGCATTCGCAATGCTGTGGTCGCACCGATCGGAAGGGCTGCCGCTTCCTTATAAGTTACATTCGACGGTTTGATCGCCACCATCGCCTGCTCAGGCAGGCATTTATATTCGGCATAGCCGCCAAAATTTTCCGTGAGGGTGGATGCGAAGACTTGGTCGCCAACCTTGAAACGGGTTACGTTTTTTCCAACCGTTTCCACTTCACCGGAAAGTTCAGAGCCGAAGATCGGTTGTCTGGGTTTTGTGATGCCCAACGCGATGCGCGCGGGGATCCATACTGCGGCAGGGACGGTAAAACTTCGCATTCGAAAATCTGCGGCGGTGACGCTGGTTGCGTGGACTTTGATCAAGATTTCATTGGCTTTGGGTGTCGGTTTTTGGACCTCTTTGAGTTGAAGAACTTCGGGACCACCATAGTTGCTTGCTACAATTGCTTTCATTTTAGACTCCTTATTTTTAATAATATTAAGTGAACTTGATA
>Ga0180074_1000123_pt1 | contig 15661 bp, 3 predicted proteins | sample EasRiv366_16_10D_FD_121773 | JGI IMG/M metagenome (GOLD analysis project Ga0180074, IMG submission 121773) | Soil microbial communities from meander-bound floodplain in the East River, Colorado, USA - East River metaG ERMLT366_16_10D | ecosystem: Environmental > Terrestrial > Soil > Floodplain ...
ACGTTGCCCAGCAAGCCTGAGCCTCCGCTGAACTTGATAGGGACTCGGTTTGATCTCGACATCTCGAATTAATCCCGCTACAAAACGCGGATTGAGCTCAGAATTCGTGATCTCGATTTCAACAAGGTCATTCACCGAACCACCCGATGTTGCGAATTGAATGGTCGGCTTCTTGAGTTCGCGACCGGTCAGCGCGGCAAGTTCGCGTGCAATGCCAATGACATTCGCGTTACGTGCCATATTCGGCAAAATGGAAATATCCAACACGGCGTCGCCCATGTAATCGACGAGCGGCATACCAGCAGGCGCATCGTCCGCAAGGATGATGATGCCATCGTGTTCTTCAGAGATGCCAAGCTCCTTTTCAGAAGCAACCATCGAATAGGAATCAACGCCACGGATCTTGGCACGTTTGAGGGTTGTTAGCACGAGTCCATCTGCGTGACCATCATAGAGCGTTGAGCCTTCTTTGGCGTACGCTACCTTGATCGGCTTGGGCAACTTGCCCGTGCCTTTCAAATGGAAGATATTCGGCGCGCCCGTGAGGACCACTTGTTCTACTTGACCATCGAATAGATCAAGCAGAGTCAAACGGTCCGCGTTGGGATGTGGTTTCACTTCACGGATTTCGGCAACCACGATCTTTTCGCGGTCCCAGCCAATGCCGTTGGTCTTGAATTCGTGCTTCTCGCCATCTTTATAGGTTGGCATGGGCAACCCTGCGTACAGAATCTCGTCCACTTCCATGCCAGCCAATGTTAATTTACGGGCGATATCTTCAACAGATAAGCCGTCTAAATCGATGAAGTCTTTCAACCATGAGAGAGGTATTTTCATATTTCACCTTTTTCACCACAAAGTGTCACTAAGAATCACAAAGGTTTTAAATCTTTTTCTTCGTGTACCGTTGTGACCCTTCGTGGTAATTGCTCTTAGAACTGCTCTAAAAACCGGACATCGTTACCCCAGAAGTAACGGATGTCGTTGATCTTGTTGCGTAGCATCAACTGGCGTTCGGGTCCCATGCCCCAGGCAAAGCCTGAGTAGATCTTCGGGTCGTAGCCGCCGTTTTGCAAAACGTTCGGATGCACCATGCCGCAGCCCAGAATTTCCAGCCAGCCGGAATTCTTGCAGACCTGACAACCCTTGCCGCCGCAGACAAAACATTCCACATCCACTTCAGCGGAGGGTTCCGTGAATGGGAAGTATGAAGCACGGAAGCGCAACCGTGCGCCTTCACCGAACATACGGCGCACAAAGTCAGCGACTGTACCCTTCAGATCAGCGAAGGTGATGTTCTTGCCAACGGCAAGCCCTTCCACTTGATTGAATTGGATCTCAGAACGCGCCGTGATCTGCTCATAGCGATAACACATGCCAGGCAATGCAATGCGGATCGGCGGTGGGTTCTGCGGGTTCGTAGCAACCGCCTCACGCATCGCACGGATCTGTCCCGGCGAGGTATGGGTACGCATAAGGATCGGATTGTCCTCGCGACCTTCGGCTTCAATGTAAAACGAATCCTGCATTTCACGCGCGGGATGATGCGGCGCGAAGTTGAGCATTTGAAAATTCATCTCATCGGTTTCAACTTCACGCGAGGTATACACCTGAAAACCCATCTCGGCGAGAATATCCAGTACCCGGCGCAATTGCTGGGTGGATGGATGCAGACGCCCGATGTGTTTGGTGCGACCCGGCAGGGTCACATCCAATTTTTCTTCTTCGAGGGATTTCGCCAACGCGGCATTTTTCACAGCCTCAGCCCGTTCCGCCAAAGCAGACTCGAGCGCCACCTTCACACGGTTCGCCGCCGCACCGACAACTGGCTTCTCTTCCTTCGAGAGTTTCCCAAATTCAGCAAAGACCATCATCAAGGGTGAACTGCGACCCACATTCGCAATGCGCCATGCGTCCAACGCAACCTGGTCTGTGATGGATTGCAAAGACTCCAACGCTGTTTTTTCGATCTCTTTTAATTTATCTAGCATACGTGCCTCCAAACTCAAGATATTAGAGAATGGAGACTAGAGAGTAGTAATTCTCAACTTGAAACTATTCTCTAGTCCTCTAATCTCTGCTCTTCACAAACAAAAACCTCCCGTCCACAAATGGGACGGGAGGAAGATTCCCGTGGTACCACCCAAGTTCATCATAAAGAGAATGATGCGCTTTGCGCTGACTAACATCAGCCTCTCGTGTAACGTCGAGATTACGGTTCAGACTACTAGAAAAATCATTCACCTGAACGGCTCAAGAGGGAACTTCAACTGTTTTTGGTCGAGTGCAACTTTCAGCGTTTGCGTTGCACATCTCTGACGGCTTCCACCAGTCTACTTTCCTCTATCGGTGCCTTTATTGGCTCGCCTGTTGACTTTATTATCTGCAAAAACGGGACAATGTCAAGGCTTAGCTTTCACCTATTAAGTGACCTTACGCAAAACAGATCGTGTAGACTTTCGTAATGCGACATTTATGTCGCTCTTAGGTAAGAAGCACTTGTAACGCGAGATAAATCTCGCGTTACGGGTATCACTGCGTAAGGTGACTCTTTAAATCCGAGAGCCTAACACCTTGATTTTTAAGTGTTAGGCTCTCGGATTTTGGTGACCCCGGGGGGGCTCGAACCCTCAACAAATTGCTTAAGAGGCAACTGCTCTGCCATTGAGCTACGGGGCCATTTGCGGACGGGAATTATACTCCAAGTGAAAACTCTGTCAATAACAGGATCAGCCATCCCTGAGTCAGATGCGATGGGTTTCATCCAATTAGAGTGCGCCCTCCATCATCACCTATATCCCTGTATAATTACAGCGCATGAATTACACTGCCCCCCCATCACAACCCACTCCTGAATCACCGCAAGAATTTATCTCCGCGCGCGCACGCCGACGACGCGCCCAACGCCGTGCTTATTTTCCAACAGATGAAGCCGGGCGCGACGCACTTTATGAACATCTGGCCCGCCGCACCTATCCATCGTATGAGCTTTTTGTTTTTGCGTTGGTTGCCAGTGTGATCCTGGGTGTTGGTTATTTATTCAACGCGCAATCCCTGCTCATCTTCGGCATGTTGGTGGCGCCTCTGCTCACACCATGGATCGGCATATCGTTATCAGTCATTGCGGGTTCGGGGCGTCTATTCGTACAAACTCTTACCGCACTCTTCGTAAGTTCATTGCTCATCTTCGGTAGTGGCTTGCTTGCAGGTTTGGCGTCACGCGTGCTGCCCGATTCCACACGCACATTCACCGAAGCTTTCACACACAGTCGTCTATGGTGGCCCGAGCTGGTTGTGCTCACAATGGGCGCAGTCATTCTGACGATCTCATTCGTGCGCTCTGAAGAACGTCCGTACCTGCCAAGCGCCTTGCTTGCCTATGAACTCTTACTACCGCTATGTGCCGCGGGCTTCGGTTTGGGAAGTGGCGTGGAGGGGATCTGGCCCCAAGGCTTGCAAGTATTTCTGGTACATTTCGTTTGGGCAACCTTCTTCGGCATCATCACTCTTTTCTTTTTACGCTTCTACCCCACCACGCTAAGCGGTGCAACCTTTACCGGACTCGCGATCATCGCCATCCTCGCGATCGTGACGTATTCGACCGGTTTCAATCAATGGATCAAGATCCAGGCGGGTCTTGCCACGCCTGAGCCTGCTACGGCTACCCCAACAGTTTTCACACTTACACCTTTGCCAACGATCACGCCCTCACCTGTAGTGGCCCAAGCAACCGCGGTAATTGGCGTCCCGACTCAAACACCTTCGATCACACTCACACCCAAAGCGACTATAAAGCCATCACAAACTTCCACCTCCACTGTAACCGCTGAACCCACACCGATCATTGGGTTTGTCAAAGCTGCGGAGGGTGGCGGTGCGTTCATACGTGAGCAGCCAGGCGGAAAAGTAATCGCTACCCTTGGCAACGGCGCCACCGTGACGATCTTCCCCAATGAATTTCAAGAAGTGAATAATGTCGTTTGGATCCATGTCTTCGCCTTCGTCAATGACGTGCGCGTCGAAGGTTGGATGATCCAGGCGGTATTGGTCACCGCCACCCCGATCGCAGATTGGCAGCCCTCCGCTACATCTGAATTTACTGCAACCCCATAAATCGCCTTTCGCTTGTTAGGGGGCTAAGCCCCCTAACAAACAACAAAGTATAAAAAAAGGAAGTCACAATGCCCATTCATTTCGGAACCGACGGCTGGCGAGCCGTGATCTCAGACACATTTACATTCGACAATTTACGCATCGTTGCGCAAGCCATTGCTGATGCAGTAGATTCAGAATATTGGGACAATTCAGCAAAAAGTGAACAAGCCTCTAATCCCAAAAAGATCGTCGTTGGATTCGATACCCGCTTCCTCTCAGATCGCTTTGCAGGCGAAGTCGCCCGTGTGCTGGCCGCTAATGGCTTCACTGTCCTGCTGGCGCAATCTGATTCACCGACTCCGGCAATTTCGTACACGGTTAAAAATCAAAAGGCAATTGCAGGCGTGATGATCACCGCCTCACACAACGCGCCGCGCTACAACGGCGTCAAACTTAAAGGTGCATTCGGCGGTTCGGCGTTACCAGAACAATGCCGCCGCGTGGAAATCTACATCACTGACAACGAAGAACAGGCACGCGGACCCAACCTCATGGACTTCCGAAAAGCGCGTGAGGCTGGCTTGATCCAGAAGTTCAATCCGTTACCCGCTTATTTCGAGCATCTGCGGACATTGATCAACACCGATGTCATCGCCGATAACCCACAACGCTTTGTCGTGGATGCGATGTACGGCTCGGGACGCGGCGTTATCAAATCCTTCCTGCAAGGGACAGGCTGTGAGATCGCAGAAATTCGCGGCGAGATGAATCCGGGTTTCGGTAGCGTACATCCCGAACCCATCGCAAAATATTTGGGCGCGCTGGCATCGGCTGTCAGTTCAGGGATGGGCAACTTCGGCGTCGTGACCGATGGTGACGCCGACCGCATCGGCGCAATGGACGAGCGCGGCTCGTTCGTTGACCCGCATAAGATCATGGCACTCTCGTTGAAATATCTCGTTGAAAAACGTGGCATGACCGGTGCCGTGGTACGGACAGTGTCCACCACGCGTATGATCGATCGTTTGGCAAAACGCTATGGGCTGACGCTTTATGAGACCCCGGTTGGATTTAATCACATTGCCGATTACATGATGCAGGAAGATGTATTGATCGGCGGCGAAGAATCGGGTGGCATCTCGTTCAAGGGACATATCCCCGAAGGTGACGGTCCCATTATGGGCTTATTGCTAGTTGAAATGATCGCAGCATCTGGCAAAACATTGCATGGCTTGGTGGAAGACCTGCTTGCGGATGTGGGTCCCGCATTTTACGAACGCACCGACTTACGCTTGAGCCGTCCGGTTGCCAAGGCGGAGATGACAGAGTTTCTTACGAAGCAGGCTCCGGCTGAGATCGGAGGCGAGAAGGTGTCCGAGATCAGTCAGCGTGATGGCGTCAAATATATCATGTCGGATGATTCGTGGTTGTTGATCCGCCCGTCAGGGACGGAACCGGTGTTGCGCGTGTATGCCGAGGGACGCACGCAGGCGATGGTGAAGGCGTTGCTGGGCTACGGCGAACAGGTGGCAAAGAGCGTGGTGTAGGAATCTGCAAGTCTACAAAACGAACCGCGAGAGTATCTCACGGTTCGTTTTGTTCAGGTTAGGTAGACATCATCGTTATTGAATTCATTGTTACGGGCCGATGTAGGTCTGACGACGGGATTCGAAGGCATCCAAGTAGTAGCTGCCCGAGGTTCCCGTCATCGACAAATACGTCGCTCCCAACCGCACGCGCTCCATCCGATGGGTGTCGTTGTCGATACCCGTCAGATTGCTTTGCTGCACACCATCCACCCAGAACGTCAATTGACCGTTGTTCGCGCCTGCGGCGCTGGCGGCGATCCAATCCACTTCGAGCGCATGGGAGGCATCTGTGATGGTTACATACGGCGTGCTCTGCCAACTGCCTGCATCGTTCAGAATCTTGGCGCGCATCTGATAATTGCCGCTGTTATTCTTGATTTCCACACGCAGGGCAATCGTGCTCGTACCATTGACATAGCCTTGCAGGATATATTGATAATCACCACTGACCATGCTGATTGAATTGGGGTCAAAGTAGAAGCGGGCGCGGTAACGCGGCTCGGCAGTGGGCGAATCATCGGTGACGTACATGGTATTGGTGTTGATAAAGACCGCTTGCATGCCGAAGCTACCGGTCAGAGCGGCGTTGCTGGTGACGCTGAGGCTGCCGCTATTGGTGCTGGCAGCTGACCAGACAGAGAATGTGCCACTCTCGAACCCATCCGCAAAGATCACATCCAAGGCGGGAGTGCTAGAGGCAATAGGTGTGTCAGTAGGTGTAAAGGTCGCGGTATTTGTTGTGGTATGAGTCGGTGGTGCTCCAATGGTCGCAGTGCTCGTCGGTGTTAGCGACGGTCCCGCGGTGGATGTGAACGTACTGGTTGCCGTAGGTGTGTCGGAGGCGGTGGGCGTCCCAGTAAATGTCGCTGTATGTGTAGCCGTGTAGGTCGGCGTCAGTGAGGGTCCAACTGTTGGTGTCCGTGTGGCAGTCGGGGTGAAAGTCGCGGTGAAGGTCGCAGTCGGTGTGAAGGTTGTTGTGGTCGGGGTGGGCGTTGGAGGGTTGGGAAGGATATCTTGCCGATGTACAAAGATATCCCATACCCCATTCGTATCTCCTGCCACCAGATTCGTAGCATTAGAATGGAGGGTTATATACTGCCCATCAGCTGAGACAGACGGGTTCTCTGAACGACCGTCCGCCTGCGCGCCGCTGGAATCAACGGAGACACGGGTTGTCACGTCTGCCTGTATATCGCGCACAAAGACATCAGTGGCTCCATTTGTATCGCCTACCACAAGGTTGGTGGCATTAGAATCATATGTTATATAGTAACCATTCCCTGAGACAGAGGGGTTATATGAATAGCCATTCGCCTGGGCGCCGCTGGAGTCAACAGAGACACGAGTTGTCGCGCCCGTCTGTATGTCGTGTACAAAAATATCGGTGGCTCCATTGGTATCGCCTGCGACAAGATTCGTGGCAAAAGAACGGAATACTACGTAACGCCCATCAGTTGAGATAGATGTGTTGTCAGAAAATTGGTCTCCTTGCATTCCATTCGAAGCTAGCGAAACACGCTTCGTCGAGCCTGTTTGCATGTCATGCACAAAGATATCAGTAGCTCCATTTGTATCGCCTGATACAAGATTTGTAGCAGAAGATTCAAATGCGATATATCGTCCATCACCTGAGATAACTGGATAATAGGATGTGCCGTTTGCCTGTACGCCATTCGAATTAACTGAAGCACGCGTCGTCAGTCCCGTTTGGATATCGTGCACGAAGATGTCGTAACTTCCGTTGGTATCGCCTTGCACAAGGTTCGAGGCGTCGGATGAGAACACGATGTAGCTCCCATCTCCTGAAATTGATGGATAGGTTGAATTGCCATTCCCCTCCTCCCCATTCAAACCAATTGAAGTAAGTGTTGTTTGACCCGTTTGGATGTCATGCATGAAGATATCATATCTATTGTTCGTATCAACAGGCACAAGGTTCGAGGCGCCAGATTCGAATGCCACATAACGACCATCCGCCGAGATGGATGAATAATATGAGGAATTATTTGCTTGCCCTCCAAACGAATTCACTGAGACGCGCGTGGTGATTCTTGTCTGCATGTCTCGCAAGAAAATGTCCTCCAATGCGTTCGTATCACCTGGCACAAGGTTTGAGGCAGAGGTGTAAAATGTTATATAACGACCATCCGCTGAGATAGATGGGCTCAGTGAAAGTCTATTTGCCTGCCCGCCGGCCGAACTGACCGAGACACGCGTCGTACCACCCGGTGAAATGGGCGTCGGAGTAAATGTGGTTGTTGGGGAGTTTGCAGGAGTACGGGTTGGTGTCAACGTGTTGGTTGGTGTAGAAGTATTCGTTGGGGTAAGCGTATTTGTAGGTGTGGATGATGGTGTGGAGGTGGGAACAGGCACAAGCGTCAGGAAGTTGAACGCATCCACATCGTTAGCTCCCAAGTTCCAAGTACTGCCATCAAAGTAGAGAGTTGGTAAGTAATTGCACGCGGTCACATCACCGATAGACGTGGGCGCGCAGACGAAGACATCTTCATCCGCTCCAGCAACGCCATTGACAGAGAAGTCACCTGTTGTGGACAGGTAGATATTCCCATTGGCGGTCACATCCAACGCGTCCACATCTTCACTGCTGGTCTCCGCTAACCCAACGTCTGAGCCGTCGAAGTACATCGCCCATGTTCCAGTAGTCACATCGCCCAAGGAGGTGGGTGTGAATGCCAATACGTCTTCATCCTTGCCTGATGAAACGCCGGAAACCGCGGGACTGCCCGTGGTGGAAAACAAGAGTCGTCCATCAGGCAGAAGTGTGAGTGAATCGATATTCTCACTGGTCGTGTCGAAACCTACGTCGCTGCCATCAAAATACATGCTGAACGTTCCAGAGGTAACGCTTCCCAGGGATGTTGCATCGAAGCGCAAAACATCCTGCGGAGTGGCAGAGATTCCGTTAACAGTGACCACACTGCTGAACGACATCAGTATCGTATCGGCATCCACGATGGAGAAGGCGAACAGATCGGGGCTTCCCACGCCGACATCTGATCCGTCGAAGAATAGACTCCAATTCTGCCCATCGAATTTCCAGATGTCTTCGTCAGCGGAGGAGATGCCTCCAATCGTTTGACTGCTGGTGAAGGAGAGGTAGAGAGGGTTGTAGGAATACGGCGGAGTTGCAGTTGGGGTGAAGGTGTTGGTGGGCGTATAAGTAGGGGTAAAGGTGGGTGTAAATGTTGCTGTATTGGTCGGTGTGGGTGTAGGTGGCGGTGTTGGAATCATTTCGACAGCCTCCGCGGCGAGCCGAACCTGGTCACAATCGTTTTGGGTGATGCCATCCGACCCGCCAATCAAATTCTGGCAGGCTTGCAACAGCGCATAATACAAATCGTTATAGTTGGCGCCCATGGTCAAGTGATGGACCTGTGCTTCATAGTAAACAGCGGCTGTTTTATCCAAGCCAATACCAATGATGTTCCGCCCATTGAACGTGCCACCCTCCACCATGAGATAAGCCGCTTTGTTGTTCACGCCGCTGTTGGTATGTACACCGCCATTATCGCCAGAACCTTTATAGTAATAAGGACTGCTCATCTTATCAGGGTCACCATAGGCAGGCGGGTTACTCATGCTACGGATGGCATTCAAAGCACTGTCTTCTCCCATCAACCACTTGACGGACGGCGAGTCATTACCGGAACCGTTAGTCTGGTCGATAAATTCACCCCAGACATCCGAAAACGATTCGTTGATGGCACCAGATTGATACGAGTAAATCAACCCTGAGGTATATTGCGTAACGGCATGGGTCAGTTCATGCCCCACAACATCATCAGCTGCCATACCATCTCCATACACCATTTGCTCACCCGTCCAACCGGCATTCTGATAACCTATCCCAAAATTCACCGTGGAGATAATCGTTCCGCCCTGGTTATCAAAGCTGTTGCGAGCGTGATGTGTATTATAGAAAACAAATGTATCTGCCGCGAACAAGTGTGCATTGTCTGCATCCAAGTCCGCACCATTCGTGCAGATGGGCTGAGTCTCATCACATAAGAAGGTGCCAGGATAAGTGTATGAGCCAGACGCACTGTAAGTTCTTCGATTGCCTGTAGAGTCAGGTGGGACCGGCGTTGGAGATGGACCAGGCGTTGAGGATGGTCTCGGCGTCGGTGATGGTCCAGGTCCGGGAGTGAAAGTGGGTGGAGATGTAATTGTTGGTACGGGAGTAGGCGTTGGCGGGGGAAAAGTGGCAAGATCAAGAATGAAAATGTTGCCGCCAGAGTAATTCGCGATCAATTTGCTGCCATCTGGCGCGACCTCCATTTCGAGCGCATTCCCGGTATAGGATGTGTTATAAGTTGAAAGAAGATGATAGTCGCTGGCACTGATGAATTTGATCGCATTCCCAACCGCGAGAGCAACCGCGTTTTGACCGGGGACAAATTCGATCAGATTGCCAGGACTACCTTGCAGAGTGCCTACTTGCGCTTGCATGTTGCCACTCCACACTTGACCGCTGGAAGTGAACACTTTGCTGCCATCAGGAGCGATAGTGAATTTATTTGCCACAACTGCCCCAGATGGTCCATGGTAGAGCTTAGTTACCGTATCTGTCTGAACGTCAAATACGAAAATATCATTTGGAATGTAAATTTCGTTAGCATAGAGGTGTTTTTTATCTAATGTAATGGCAAGTTCGGCTCCATAACGGAGAGTATCTGGATACAAGGATTTGGCAACCCATGTGTGTATAGTAGTATCAATTACATGCAAGTAATCAAGTCCTCCTGAGCCAGGATTACCATCCGAGTATAGCCTGCCTGAACGCCCATAAATTACATCAGAGGGAAGGTTTGTGTAGTAAGTAGCATTGGTGAGTTGTGGAGTAACTTCCGCAATCTTTGCACCGGTCTCCGGATTTATGAAAAGGATCTTCTCCAGCCCATTTAGGGCGATGGCTAACTCACTACCGTCCGCACTGAGGTCAATCCCAATTGGATTGGCTCCATTCGGAAGCAAATAACTATTGATCACGTTACCTGTGTTCTGATCAATCACATCAATTCGGTTGGAGGCATCCGTGCCATAGATCACACCCCGCGGCATGTCAAAGGTAAAATCTCGGTACTGCTTGAGGCTAGGCGGCAAGCTAATTGGTGTTCCGGACGGTGTCGCACCAATATCAAACTTAGTCATTCCTCCAGTGGAACTGACGAACAAGGTGCTTCCATTGCTTGTTACTGCCACTGCGCCTGGCGTACCGTTGATGTTACTGCTAAGGGAGGAAAGTTTGTAAGAGCTTTGCTTGTCGAAAAAATAGAGTGCGTCTGCTCCCGTTGTATCATCATACACAGTTGCATAGAAATTTCGTCCAGGTAGCGCAACGACCGGAGCCATGATCTGCCCATTTTTGGCTTTGGGTGTAAGGTCGGAAACATTGTAGACAGTTCCAAATGAGGTGAGTAAAGTGTTATCGTCAACCAGACTCAGCCGGATATTCGTTTTATAGCCTGAGTTATATAAATAGGTGTAGCCCAATTCTGTTGGTTTAGTCAGATCGGCTGAAATGTTGAGCTTATGCAGGCTGTTATAACCGCTGCAACATGTACCTGTCACATAGAACAAAATATTCTTATCTGATGTAATCGCTCCAAACTTTTCATCTGAGCCACCACCTACAAATTGAGTTGTGTCCTCGGTATGCGTAGTAGTGTCGATAACATGTATCCCGGCTGTCGAAAGCGCATACAGAATTCCTGAGCGCCCATACAGAACATCGTATACCTTCGGGCTTGAACTGCTTAAGGCGGTTGGCATTTCGGAGATCACACCATCAGTTAAGTTGATGAATGCTACCCGGCTCAATCCCGATTGTGCCACTGCTAGCTCATTTCCATCTGGACTGAGATCAATACCTGTGGGCAAAGCTCCGTAGGCTAATAGATAGGAATTGACAACCATCATATCCGACATGTTGATCACGTCGATCTTGCTGCCTGCTTTATCAACTCCATACAGTTTCCCACGTGCCTCATCCACTACAAGGTCCGCATACTGCACCATCGCAGGAGCTGGCGTCGGCGGAGGGGGAGGCGGCGCGGGCAGAATCGTAGAGATATTGAGGATCAGAATATCACCGCTCGAAAAATTAACAATCAACTTACTACCATCTGGGGCCATTTCCATTTCAAGAATTGTCCCGGCATTCGTGGGGCGATACGTTGTAAGTAAACGATAATTGGTCGCATTAATAAATTTGAGGATGCTTCCATTTGTATCCTGCCCGGCAACTACTATTGCATCCTGACCGGGTATGTATTCGATTCCTGATTTACTCTCAAGCGTACCTAGTTCAAGGGTACCTAATTGTTCCTGCAGGTTGCCGCTCCATACTTGACCATTAGATGAAAATACTTTACTTCCGTCCGGGACAATAGTGAACAAAGGTATTGAACCATGTGCTTGGTAAAGTCTAGTTATCGTATCTGTCTGCACATCGAAAACGTAGATATTGTTAGTTGAATCTGCTGTAGTACCGTACAGGTATTTATTATCTGTTGTAATCGCTAGCGCTAGTGGATCGTAATATGCCCGGTTTACCCAGGTATGTGTAACAGTGTCAAATATTTGAATATAGTAGTTTCCAGTAGAGTACAGACGACCCGTGCGCCCAAAGCTGACATCGTAAGGTGTATTCAAATCGCTATTAACATGAGGGACAACTCTGGCAGTTTCGGTTCCTGTTTCCGGATTCATAAATAAGATGGATTCCAATCCGTTCAGAGCAATTGCCAACTCACTGCCATCTAAACTCAAGTCAATCCCTATTGGATTGGCCCCATTTGGAAGTAGGTAGCTATTCACTATACTGCCCGTATTTTGATCAATCACATCGATGCGCCCAGATGCATCTGTGCCATAGATTACATTGCGCGCCATGTCAAAGGCAAAATCCCGATACTGCTTGAGACTCGGAGGCGGATTGACTGGCGTACCGGGCGGAGTCGAGCCAATCTCAAATTTTGTCATTCCACCTGTGGAACTAACGAACAAGGCATTCCCGTCACTCGTCACTGCCATGGCACCCGGTGTGCCTGTTTTGCCAGTACTTAGATATGAAAATTCATACGAATTCTGATTATCAACGAAGTAGAGTACATCTGGATTGGTTGAATCGTTATATGCTACAACATAAAAACTCCGCCCCGGTAAACTAATAACCGGCTGCATGCTTTGGCCATTCTTAGCCTTGAGGATTCGTGAGGGTATATTGTAAATACTGCCCCAAGATGTTATCAAAGTATTGTCATCTGACAGACTTACACGAATATTTGATTTATATGCAGAATTAGACAATAATGTAATAGGAAATTCTTCAGTAGGCTTGGATAAACCAGCCGACACGTTGAACTTACGCAGGCTACTAAGACCGCTGGTCGCGGTGCCCGCTACAAAGAACAGGGTATTTTTGTCTGAGCTAAGCGCCCCAAACTTGTCAGCAGAGGAACTAGCGACATATTGTGTTCCGTCTTCTGAGTGTGTAGCCGTGTTGATCGTGTGCACGCCTGTGGTGGAAAGCGCATACAAAACCCCTGGCCGTCCATACACCACATCGGTAGGCTTTGTATCTAAGCCGCTTAACACCGCGGTCGTCTCCGAAATTGTCCCAGCTATCAAATTGATAAATGCCACACGATTTACACCCATTTGTGCTATCGCCAGTTCATTCCCATCTGGACTTAAATCGATACCCGTAGGGAACGTGCCATATGGCAATAAATACGAACTGACAACTGTCATATCCGACATATTGATCACGTCGATTTTGCTACCTGCCTTATCGGCACCATACAATTTTCCACGCACCTCATCCACAACTAAGTCATCATATTGAATTGTTGAGAGCGTCGGGGTTGGTGGAGGTGAGGGCGGCACGGGTAGAACAGAGGAAATATTGAGAATGAAGATCTCTCCACTTGAAAAGTTAACGACTAATTTACTGCCATCCGGAGCCATTTCCATTTCGAGAAAATACCCAGTATTCGTCAGAGGATAGGTCGTAAGCAGACGATAAGTGACAGCATCAACAAACCGCAGTACCTTTGCATTCCCGTCATAGGTAGCAAGGACAACTGCACTCTGATCAGGAATATATTCAATCAAACTTCCAGCTCCACCCTCAAGAGTTCCGCGTTGATCTCTGAAATCACCACTCCACACCTGTCCATCCGACATAAATAATCTACTTCCATCAGGCGCGATAGTGAACTTATTAGCGGTAGCCGTATTCAAATATCTCTGAGAAGACAACATTATTGTATCTGTCTGAACATCAAAATAATAAATATGATTTGGCGAGTAAGTTTCATTTGCATACAAATATTTTTTATCCGCGGTGAGCGCCAACTCCGGACTAGTTCCAATGCTTTCATTTGATTTGCCCAGCCAAGTATGCACCGTTGTGTCAATTACATGGATATTGTCGAAGCCTCCCCCACCTATAGCATAAAGACGGCCCGGACGACCAAAGATGACATCTTGAGGAAAGAGAGGTTTATTGGTTACCCTGGCAATTTCGGCGCCTGTTTCCGGGTTCATGAATAAGATTGCTTCCAACCCACCCAAGGCAACCGCCAATTCACTGCCATCAGGACTGAGATCAATCCCCACTGGATTTGCCCCATTCGCTAAGAGGTAACTCTTTAAAACACTTCCTGTATTTTGATCAATCACATCGATCCGATTGGAGGCATCAGTACCATAAATGACCCCGCGCGCCATGTCGAAGGCAAAGTCACGATATTGCTTTAGACTTTGCGGCAGACTGACCGCGGTGCCAAGTGGCGTCGCACCAATCTCAAATTTTGTCATACCGCCCGTGGAACTCACGAACAAAGTATTGCCGTTACTTGTCACCGCCATAGCACCTGGAACCCCTATTGTGCTTGTAAGATATGAAAGTCTATAGGAACTCTGGTTGTCGAAGAAGTAGAGTGAATCCGGGTTGGTTTGATTGTTATATGCAACAGCATAAAAACTCCGCCCAGGTAAACCAATCACTGGTAATTTGTACTGGCTGTTCTTGGCCTTAAGGACTAGTGTAGTTGCATCGTAAATACATCCACCCGATGTGAGTAACATGTTGTTATCTGTCAGGCTTAACCGAGTACCGTCATAAGTTCCACTAGAACAGCTTGAACCCAAGGAAGCTTGACCTAACTGCGTAGGTTTGCTGAGCCCCGCTGATACATTGAATTGGCGAACATAACCAGTATCGGCGATAAACAAGTAATTCTTATCCCTTGAAATCACGCCGAAATTCCCAACATATAGACTATTTGATGGACTACTTACGAATTGGGTTGTATCTTCGGCATGTGTAGCAGTATTGATTGTGTGGATGCCATTGTTAGATAGAACATATAGAATGCCTGACCGTCCGTAAAGTACATCATAGGGTTTCGTATTCGAGCCGCTCAACGAGGCTGGCATTTCAAATATTGTGCTATTGCTCAAATCAATAAATACCACACGAGTCAAGCCTGATTGTGCCACCGCTAATTCATTTCCATCCGGGCTGAGATCAATACCGATAGGCAACGCGCCAGATGTCAATGTATATGAACTGACAATAGAGAGGTCGTTCATATCAATCACATCAACCTTGTTGCCCGCTTTATCCGCGCCGTATAGTTTGCCGCGTGCCTCATCCACGACGAGATCAACATATTGAATTTGGGAAACAGCCATTAGTGGTAAGGATTGTTGACTCGCCGAAACAGATTGTGATGTTTCATGGCGTGCATCTCCTGTATCCACCTGATTGACATGGAAGCTGATCTCCCCCGTCTGCGCGTTGACCAACACCATCTCGCGGATAGGCTGTATCGCATCCTTTGCCGTCACCTCCATGCGCCAGACCAACTCAACCGGGCGGGTGCTCGCGATCAACAAAGACTCATCGAAGATCCATAACTCAGGATCGGTGGAAAACAATTTCT
>Ga0180074_1000124_pt1 | contig 15612 bp, 19 predicted proteins | sample EasRiv366_16_10D_FD_121773 | JGI IMG/M metagenome (GOLD analysis project Ga0180074, IMG submission 121773) | Soil microbial communities from meander-bound floodplain in the East River, Colorado, USA - East River metaG ERMLT366_16_10D | ecosystem: Environmental > Terrestrial > Soil > Floodplain ...
ATGGTCCGAGCGGTTGAGGATGGAGATTTTGAGGAGGCGATGAAGGATTTGAAAATTTCGCTTGATCGGTTCATCCGATAATAATACACGGTTCTGGAAGATAAAAAAACGACGTCTTAAGACGACAAACATTACCTGCTGGAGAAGTCAAATGAAACATACAGAAGAACATCAGCACGATCACGAACACCATGACCATGCGCATGCAGAACACGAGCATCCTCATGAACACGATCACTTGCACGACAAGCACGATCACGACCATCCCCATTCCTCCAATCCTGTAATTGCCTGGGTGCAGCATTTGTTCATGCCTCATAGCCACGGGCATCAGCAAGCTGCGCTCGATCCAAATCTGGCAACCGATCGCGGCATGTGGGCTTTGAAGGTTTCCCTGGTGGGACTGCTGGTCACTGCGATATTTCAGGTGTTCATCGTGGCGATCAGCGGCAGCGTTGCGCTTTTGGCAGACACCATTCACAACTTCTCCGATGCCCTGACCGCCATCCCGCTTGGACTGGCTTTCTGGCTGTCGCGCAGAGCGCGCAACCGCCGCTACACCTATGGTTACGGACGCGCCGAGGATATCGCCGGTGTCATTATCGTTTTGATGATCGCTTTCAGTGCAGGTGAAGCGATTTATCAATCCATCCTGAAGATTATCAACCCGCAGCCGATCAACAATCTGGGCTGGGTTGCAACCGCAGCTATTATTGGATTTCTCGGCAATGAACTCGTGGCGGTTTTCAGAATCCGCGTTGGAAAAGAGATTGGCTCCGCCGCACTGATTGCGGATGGGTATCATGCCCGTACGGATGGGTTCACCTCGTTGGCAGTCTTGGCGGGTGCGCTTGGTGTGTGGCTGGGCTTTCCCCTCTTCGACCCCATCATCGGTCTGGGAATCGGTATCGTGATTCTCGGTATCGTATGGAAGACAGCACAGAATATGTGGCATCGAATGATGGATGCGATTGATCCTGAAATCTACGAAGAATTCAAGCACACCGCTTCGCACGTCACCGGGGTTATGGACGTACATAATACGGCCATTCGATGGCTGGGTCATCGTTTGTATGGTGAACTGCACATTACCGTAAATTGCCAGCAAACCACATTGCAAAGCCACTTTATTGCAGAAGAGGTACGTCACAGCCTGTTTCATAAACTGCCTGCGTTGGTGGAGGTTGTCGTTCACACCGATCCATGCGAATGCGACGAAACAGTTGTGTATCACCCCACCAGTCACCATAACTATTTGCCAGCTGCAGACTAAGTTTTTCAAAACCAGAAACTAAGATCAGGATACTTAATCGCAAAACGCAGATTCGTCTTTTTGAATCTGCGTTTTGTTGTATCGCAATGGAATGTGATTCTTGTTGAAAGTAAAACCTGGAAAGCAAGTTTTTGCAACCTGGAATAGATTGGCGTTACCCATGAGAATAAGAAACGCATAGACTCAAAGGCAAGAAGACCTACATGAAAACTCAATTTTGATCTTGTAACCAATAGGGTTAAGCACAGCTTCAACCCAGAGGTTTGTCAAATATAATACAGGTCGTTTATCGGATTGGATAATGACGAAAATAAAGGTGAAAATAATGAAACAATTCAAATGGCAGATCATTCTTATACTGGCGGCTATTGCTGCCTTTTTTGCTTTTCCATATTTGACACATGTTGAAATACCAGGCGAGGGATTTTCCACACTGGGGTCAGAGACTGTGCGCGCGGAAGTAACGCAGATTGTCGAAGAGGGTGAAATTGAAATGGCCGGTCGTATGCAAACATATCAGATCGCGCGCGTTAATATTCTGGAGGGTGAGTATGCGGGCATCATCATGGAAATTGATTATGGGAAGAGGCAAGTCCGCTCGGACGAATATAAGCTTTCGATTGGCGATAAGATCATGGTTGCCATTAGCAAAACGCCGCAGAATGTAGTCAACGCCTATTTTGTAGATTACCTGCGCACTACACCCATGCTTTGGCTTGCATTGATTTTCGCAGCGGCTATTATCCTCATTAGCCGCTGGAAGGGTGTAGGTGCGCTGCTGAGCATGATATTCAGCTTGTATGTGATCATTGATTACATTATTCCGCATATATTAATTGGCGAAGATCCTCTGCGCGTGAGCATTATTGGTTCCGCCATTCTTTTAGCGGTTACGCTCTACCTGACATACGGCTGGACTCTCAAAACCCATTCATCTGTAATAAGCATGATCCTCGTTCTGCTCCTCACAGGCGCGCTTTCTGCTGTGTTCGTCCAGCTCACAAAATTGAACGGGACCGGGGATGAAAGTGTGGTGTTCCTGATGCAGTCGATGGAAACGCCGATCAACCTGCGCGGACTCCTGCTCGGCGGTATGATTATCGGCGCGCTGGGTGTGCTGGATGACCTGGTAACAACCCAAGCCTCAGCCGTATTTGAACTTCATCACGCGAATCCAAATTTCGGATTCCGTGCCTTATACAACTCAGTCATGCGCATCGGGCAGGATCATGTCGCTGCTACGGTCAACACATTGGTGCTGGCATATGCGGGTGCTTCACTGCCCATGCTCTTATTGTTCTCACTCGCGGGTGGGGATTATGGATACATCATCAATTTTGCTTTCATCGCAGAGGAAATTGTGCGGACTCTTGTCGGCTCGCTTGGGTTGATTGCGGCTGTGCCACTCACAACCGTTATCGCTATTCTCTTTGCCCAAAGAGCTGAGTCGCTTGGGAAGTGGGAACAGGTTCTTGGTCCTGAGGGAAGCGAAGACGGGCATCACCATTAATTGCGCAGGTGCATTGTGATTTGGTATGCAATGCGAATGCGATGAGACAGTCGAATACCACCCGACCAAGCATCATGTCTATCTGCCCGCGGTAGACTGAGGCATTGGCTTTGTGGTGATTCAACAACAAAGTCCAGATTCGTTGGCTGAATCTGGACTTTGTTTTATCTTGTGGAGATCAATTACCCCATGTGCATAATCGCCATCGTGCCGGGCTCCACGAGTTGACGGTAGATCTCATTCATCTTCTCGGCAGATAAGGGGTAGTTGTTGTCGATCCACCAGGTCATTAGTGCGATGAACGAACTGGCGACGTAGTGGGCCAGGAGTTCAGGCGGGACAATTTTGTTTCGTTTTGGCAGACCCAGTTTTAGGTGGCCGAGCAGATACCCATAAAGGAATTTTTGAATGTGCGTCAGCGTGATGTAGCCGCCCTGCTGTTTTTGCACCTGCTGGAACATGGCGAGGCTCAACGCCCAGGGACTTTCGGTATCAATGACTGTGCCGGACAGGAAATCTTCGAATTGCGCGCGCAGGGGTTCGAATCCGCTGAGCAGGAGCTGGTCTAGGCTTTCGAAGTGGGCATAGAAGGTGGAACGCCCCACATTGGCACGGTCGATCACGTCCTGCACCGTCACTTTTTCATATCCCTTCTCCATGATCAATTCGCTCAAGGCATTTTGCAGCGACTGGCGTGTCCGCTGGATGCGGCGGTCTTCGGGTTTAATTTTTTGGGGCATGGTTTTAACTCCATCTCGGTGGTTGAGTAGGCGGCGGTAGCCGCCGTACACTTGCGTGCTGGTGCAAGTGTATGCCCTCAGCCGTCGCTTCGGGCTACTCAACCACCAAAGTATCAAAAAATTCTGAACAGATCGCTCCACAATGTTCAATAACGTACGGATTTCAGCACATTGATTGTTGACTTCTTTTCATCCTATCTGTATAACCGAACATAGTGTCCAGAAACGTATTTAGTGTACATCAGATTCTTTGGAATGAAAAGGAGAAAACAAATGCAAACAAGATCCGCAAGTCAAAAACAGGGGATCGGGATCGCTATCGCAGAGAGACCATCTGAGATCATGGCAAATAAAACAACAGGAGAAACTACATATCATGAAAAATCCAATTGTAAATAAATATGCAACATTATCGTTAGTCAGCATTACCCTGACCGGGATTATCACCACCCTCCATTACGTTTATAAGCTGGGATTCTCTCTGCTCCTTCCGGGAGCGGTCATCCTTCTTCTTCCCTACTTGTTGATGCTGTGGTTTAAGCGTTTGGGGAATAAAGCCGCCCTGTGGGCGTATGGACTGCTGAACGCGTTTGTCATTCTCGGCCTCGGCTTCGTGGATGGCTTCCTGGATCATACCGTACTATTCGGCAAGACTTTAGCTTACAACATTCTATTGCCCTTGCACGGCGGAGATCCTAAGACGGTGGAGAAGGTTTTTTCACTTTTACCGCCAGCCCCGGTGGATGCCTTTCTCGAAAGCAGCGGCGTACTCACTTTCATCGTCAGCCTGTTTGCGCTGTACTATGGATACAAATTCATACAAGGAAATTGGAAAAATGAAAAACTCAAATAACTCAAACGGCTTCATTCAATTCAAGCAGGTCTCCAAATGGTTCGAGTCGGCGGCCGGGCGTTTCGATGCGCTCAAGAATATTGATCTCAGCATCGGTCAGGGCGAGCACGTGGCGATTGTGGGCAAATCCGGCAGCGGCAAATCCACTCTGTTGAACATGCTGACCGGCATCGATCATCCCAGCCAGGGCATGGTCACCATCAATGCGACTGAGGTACACACATTGGACGAAAGCCGCCTGGCGACGTGGCGTGGCGCAAACATCGGCATTGTGTTCCAATTTTTTCAGCTCATTCCCACCCTGAGCATTGTAGAAAACCTGCTGTTGGCTATGGACTTGGTTAATGTCATCCCCAAAAAGGAGCGCCGCCAGCGCGCTGAGGCATTATTGTTGCAGGTTGGCATTGTGTCCCACGCAAGCAAATTGCCCGCCTCGCTATCGGGCGGCGAACAACAACGGGCGGCCATTGCTCGCGCCCTGGCGAACAACCCGCCTATTTTGGTCGCCGACGAGCCGACCGGCAATCTGGATAGTAAAACAGCCATCGCTGTCCAGTCGTTATTTGTTGAATTGGTGGGCAGCGGCAAAACCGTTATTGTGGTGACCCACGAAAACTTATCCGACACGAAATATGATCGCATTATTACGCTTAACGATGGCGCAGTTGTCGGCGATAAAAAGGATTTGCCATGAACATCAAACTTAAAAAAGCTCTCAGCGATCTTCTGACATATCCCGGCCGCACTGCGCTTGTGATTCTTGCCCTAGTCATCGGCTTGTGGGGAGTCGGATCTATTTTAGTGTCGTATGCTATTTTAAAAAGCGACCTGAACGAAAACTATACGCGCACCCATCCAGCCCACGTCATTTTGACGTCAAAAGACTTTGATCGCCTGGACCTAACAGATTTTAGAAAACGCCCGGAAATCGAGAGCGCTGAATTTCGAGATCTCTCATTCCAACGCATCGAAGTTTATCCAGATCAATGGCTTCCAATGTGGGTCTTTGGCGTGGAGGATTTTAATAATTTCAACCTGGCGCAGTTCTATAAGGAGGAAGGCAATAAAGTTCCTGACGTGGGCAGCATGTTGATCGAACGCAACGGGCAGCTTGTCTCGGATTTAAAGGTTGGATCATTGCCGAGAGTTCGCGTCGGCAGCAAAATGATTGAGGTACCCGTTACCGGCATAAATTTTGACCCGGCCCAGGCTCCCGCCACTCAAGACGCCTTCATCTATACCTATGTTGACAAAAAAACATACACGGAAATCACCGGTGAAGTGGTCAACCAGCGATTGATCTTTCGATTAAAAAACGTGACCACCAAACAAGAGATACAAGCCGCCACCAATATTATTTTGGATGATTTTAGCAGCTTAGGCATTCGCGTGGATACCGTCAACATCCCCAAGCCGGATGAACATCCCCACCAGTTTCAGTTAAATACATTGCTGGCTTTGCAGGGCAGCATCGGATTCCTGGCTTTTCTGATGGGCGCGGTTTTGGTTTCACAGTTGATGAGCGCCATTTTAGCCCAGCAAGTCCGGCAAATTGGTGTGCTCAAAGCGATTGGGGGCTCACGCTGGCAGGTGCTCAAAATCTATTTAGCGATGGTGCTCCTATTTGGCGCAGTGTCAAGCATCATCGCCATACCTTTGGCGGTCATGTCGGGTTATGCCTTTGCCGATTTTGTGGCAGTGACAATTAATTTTGAAATCCTGACCACGACGCTGCCTGTAGTCATATATTTTTATCTCATTGCCGCCGGCTTGTTGTTGCCCATCCTGTTGTCATTGCCAGCCTTACTAAAAGGCGTGAACATATCAGTGCAGGATGCGCTTGCCGATTATGGCATACGACAGGACACGTATGGCAATGAGGCTGGCCTGGCCGCCAAACTGCCCCTATCGAATCGCATGTTGTTGGCTTTTCGAAACACCATGCGCCGCAAACGACGCCTGGGGATCACAGTGGCGACAATGGCGCTCGGTGTGGCAATTTTCAGTACTGGCTTTAATGTCCGGGAAGCCATCGCCGTGTTTTTGGCGGAGAATAGAGATTCCATGAAATACGATGTACAAGTGGTGCTTAAGAATCAGATTCTATTGGAACAAGCCCTGGTTCCATTTAGCTCCGTGAACAACATCAGCCGCGTTGAAGCGTGGAATGGCGGCCGCGGTCGTCTTCAAACAGGAAGAATCTCAACCACCAACGGAATTGGCATTGTGGCACTGCCATACGACACGGACCTCGCCACCTGGGATGTCATCGAGGGACGCTGGCTCCAGGCATCGGGCGAGACCGAGATTGTGATGAATCAACTGGCGGCTGAAACGTTGGGCAATCCCACAGTGGGCGAGTATTATCCAATTGACATCAAAGGGAAATTATTGAACGCCAAATTAGTTGGCATCGTCAAGGAATTTGAAATCGCCAAAATCTACATTGACAAAGACCAATACGACGCGCTGGTGAACCCCGAACATTTGGTTAACAGCTTGATGTTTGTGGCTGCAGACAAAGACTACCGCCAGGTTATCGCCCTGAAAAAGGATATCGAGAATGCGATTGCGCCGTCTGATTTGGATATTCTCTACGTTCTCTCACAGGCTGAACGCGCGGAAATCATTTTCAACCATCTCAACATCATTCTGATCCTGATCGTATTTTTATCTCTGCTGGTGCTGGTGGTCAGCGCGCTGGGCATGGCTTCCGCGACGGGCATCAACATCATGGAGCGCACCCGCGAAATCGGCGTATTACGCGCCATTGGCGCGACCCCAAAAATGATTTACAGCATGTTCGTGATTGAAGGCATGGTGGTTAGTATTGCAAGCATTCTTTTGGGAATAATAATTGCCTGGCCACTCAGTATTCTTGCTTCAGCGTTCTTCGGAGATTTGATCTTGGGAAACGGAATCCCGTTCGACTTTGCCTTCAGTTATTCTGGCTTTGGAATCACATTAACCGTTACCCTGATCTTTGGCTGGTTGGCCAGTCGGATCCCGGCACGCAGGGCAATTGCCGTCTCGACTCGGGAAGCGATTGCGTATGAATAGCAGTTTTTGAGTTGATACATCGCGGTGGTACTTTCATTGCCACTGTTCCTGATAATGGGAAGGCTGATTGGTAATTTAGCATTTCGATTTCCCCTGTCTTTGGCTCTCTCGCCTAGAGCCGTTGTCGTATGGCTGGTTCGATAGCCACGAGGGTCTATTGTTCGTGAAATGCTTGCATATATCTAAAAGGAATGTTGAAAATGGAACAGAAAATTGAAACAGGAAAGAAAGTCGCGAAAACGGCAATTTGGGTTGTTATTGCTTTTCATTTGATATTGGTTGTATCTACTATCCTGGCGATTAATTTCGATTGGTTGGAATTTTTCAGAAAACTGCATGGAGGATAGTTGCGCTGATCAAAAAGCGGTTCTTGCGCGCGCAAGAACCGCTTTTTGATTGATTATTTCCTTCTCTCTTCCAACGCCTTCGCCAACAACTCCTTCGCAACATTTGGGTCTGCCTTGCCTTTGGTAGCGCGGGCGACCTGTCCCATCAGCCATTGGACAATGGTCTCTTTGCCAGCGAGGAATTGTTCCACTTCCTTGGGATTCTGGCTCAGGATATTTCCGATGGCTTCCTGAATGAAACCTGTATCTGAAACCTGCGCGAGATTTTTGGCTATGACGATCTCTTGTGGGTCGCCGCCGCGAATGCTTATCCCGCGCAGCAAGCCTCACGGTTGAGGGTGAGGGAAACGCTGGCGTATGTCTAGCATCTGCACGCTCTCGCCGCCGTCCCCAGCGGCGAGAGCAAATAATATTTAGAAAGAGAATAAAAAATGGAACAAAAAGTGGATAACAAAAAGAAGTTTGTAAAAATAGCGATCTGGGTCGTCGTCATCCTTGCGCTGATGGGAACCATGCACATCCTGGTCAATTATTTTGACCTGTTTACCTTCTTACAAAGCTTGCATGGTGGGTAAGCAAAATAAGCAAGGAGTGTCACATTATGAGATGTGACACTCCTTTTCGTAATCTAAATATCAACTTTTTTATCGCAGGAAAATCAGACCATATACTCCCGCGCTAAGAATCACCACAGCAATCGTCCATTTGGCTTTGGATTGGAACAGTGTTAGTAATCCAAGAGCGAAGATCACCCAGGCGTGAATGCCAATCAGCGTTTCACTCAAAATGCCAAGCGCGGTAGCCGCAATCAACCCGACCACGCCGGCTGTGACTCCATCCAGAAACGCATGTACTGCTGTATTTTCCACCAGTCGTTCCACGTAATCATGTCCAATCATCGTAAAAGCAAAGGCGGGCGTAAAAATTCCAAGGGTGATGGCGATTGCTCCTAGGGGTCCTCCGCCAAGATAACCAATGAAGGTTGAGAAGATGATGAGCGGCGCGGGTAGAAGCCCTGAAAGTGCAAGTCCATCGAGAAATTGCGCGTTGGTCAACCATCCCCCTATCTGAACGGCATCATGTTGCAAAAATGGGATGGCTGTGTACGCGCCTCCGAAGGTGAGCAAACCTGCACGCAAGCCTGAGAGCAGGAGATCCATCGGGGAAGCTGAGCCAGTTGAAGTTATGGAAGAAGCGGGGGTAGTTTGCGGAGTCAGTAATGGGATGAGTCCAGCCGCCATCACAACCAGCCAGGCAATGAATACGAATCCAACTCTCAATGTCCATTGAGTTTTTCCACGCTGAGCAAGGGTATACATGAATCCAGCGACCAGCAGAATGATTAGAAAGTTGGCACCAAGCAGTTGGGCAACTCCTGCCAGCAAGGCAATGCCCCACAACCAACGATCTGTATGAAGAGCATGTCCGCCAATTCGATGCACTGCGCGGACGATCAGCGCGGCAACGGCGGGCTGCATGCCAAGGAATACAGCCTGAAATAACGGAGAGTGGAGTCCATAGGTGATATAAAACCAGGAAAGTGTGAACATCAACACGAAACCCGGCAGCATGAATGCCAGCCCCGCCAGAAACGCGCCGGGGCGTCCTCTAGATAGCATTCCGAAATAAACACACAGCTAGTGCGCCTCGGGTCCCGGTAAAACCTGATAGACAGCCAGTACACGGTTAAAGCGTTCGTTACTGATCCACTTTTCTTCATCCACCAATTCCTGTCGGATCATAGCGATCTGTGCTACAGGACCGCCCCAGGCGAGTAGACCAAACTTGAGAAAACGCCAGAACAACTTTGGATAGGTTTCATGTGGTATGTTGGTGGATGATGGACTGTCGGTCATATATACTCCTAAAGGGATGAATTCAATAAAAGCTCAAAAGGGACGGACTATGAATCCGAATATATTGAAGCTCGCTGAGTTCCTGGTAAAAACGCATATACCTTATTACGTGCTGTATCAAAACCAATCGTGTGTGCGCCTTTTTCGGTGGAGATCGTTTCAATACGCTCGAGTGAATCCGTGTCGAATACATCAATGACACCTGGGTCGCCCACGGCAACGTAAAGATGTTTCAACGTCGCATTGAAGAAGATGACATCGGGTGTGCCGCTCAATTCTGCTTCATGAAGAATCTTTCCCGACACAGCATCGAGACAAAATAATGTACCAGCATCGCACGCACAAAAGAGACGATTCGTGGCTGGATCAAAATCGAGTCCGTGCGGACCTTTGGCTGGAATCTCCATCGCACGCGTTATATATGTCGGGTTAGCTGATTCAATCATCACAATCTGAAACGGATCCGCGATATTCACATAAAAACGATCCGAAGTTGAATCAAAGAGTGCCCAACGAGTACGCCCAGGTACTGGGATGGAATGAATCATCATCCGGTGTTCAACATCAACAATCGAAACAGTGAACGAGTTGAGGATTTCTGGATTGCCGACATTCGCTACCAGCAGGAGATTGCGCGTTGGGTCGAAAGCGAGTCCATTCGGACGAATACCAACTTTCACCTTGACCGCGCCTATTTCATCATCCGTAGAGAAAATCGAGACTGTGTCCTCGCCACGATTGGATGTGAAAACGAGATCGTGCTCATTCGAAACCAGCGCGCCTGCAACACCTGTCAGGTCCGGGATGGAATATAGGTAACGATCATTGGCACAGTCAATTACATCAATCGCATCATTACTCGTGTGGGCAACGTATAACCGCGCTGTACCCGTATGGACAGCGGCATGGTCGAATCCGCCGGGTTTGATGTGCGCAGGCAGATCAAGATAGCCTTGCAGTTTAAGACTCATGGGTTATTCCTTGGGGAAGCATATGATACAAGCTTCCCGACAATTCGTTTTTGCTTATTTATTGCCCCGTGCTACATCCATCCTGCACCAGGCGTAGAGCGCATCATACACTTCAAACTGGTGTTCCAGGTTTTCCATATCTTCCGGGAAGCGCAGGCTGTAGCCGCTGGCAATCGCTTCGAGACCGCGCGCGATGGGATCCGTGTCAATATCCTTGCCCACATCCGCCGCATGGACGATTTTTGCCAGCCTGAGAAGCCCTGGTTCTTTCAATGCGTATTTGATGATGATGGACTCGAACGAACAGCGTCCATCCGATGCATGACCCAGTTCAACGCTTGGCGCATCGAACGGAATGGCGCCCGTCTCCCTGACAACTTGCTCGATCTGGCTGGTTGGCACAAACAAAAACTCTGCTTCGTTATCAATGAAGCGCGTGATGAGCCAGGGACAGGCGACTCGATCAACGTGGACATGCGAGCGGGTAATCCATTTCATACTGTTCTCCTTTTTGAATGTTGGTCAAAGATTATTCATCAAATGGTTGAGATGAGAAAGAATCGCATCTCTTGCCTTCTCATAGTTTTTACTAACTAGCGGCACGTCCTCCCACAGTTCAACAACAGCTTTCTGTCGATATTCTTCGGGCAATTCGCAAAAGGAAATTAATCGTCGGGCAGTTTTAATTTCATTTGCTGATATTTTTTGCGGAGTCGATACCGTTGGTATCAAGCCATCTTCTCGAAGTCCAGTCAAGGTCATTTGCGATAACTCATCATCTGGATTTGTGCCACGAGCGAGTGCTTGTAGATCCAGCCCCATTTCATGCGCCATCTTATTGAAATAAGCAGCGGCGATGATGCTCTTCGCGGCGCCATGCTCGCATACAAAGAGGATGATTGGTTTTTGAGACATTTTTTTCATATTGTTTGGGGGTTAGATTTCACCAGCAGCCAGTTCTGCATATAGGGCTTCGTACAACAAAGCGCCGCGTTCCAGGGCTTCCTGATCGTCGGCGCTGATCCGCCTCAATCCTCGGCAGACCAAATCCAACCCCGGGGCAACAGGCTCGACATTGATTTCCTGTACCAGATCCGCTTCATCGATGATGTTGGCAATTCGAGCCAGGATTGGATCGTTTAACTTATTTTCCTTGAGCAAAGCGTGGAATGTGCAATGACCACGATGATGCGAGTAACGCGCCCCTGGAATATCGAACGGCTCCGCGCCTTTTGGCAAAGGTTTTGTGCCTGCAGGGACGAAAAGAAACTCAGCCTTTGGATCGATCCAGCGGCGGATAAGCCAGATACAAGCCATGCGATCCACGCCAATATGTTCCCAGGTTACCCATTTCATTCTGCTTTTCCTCTCAACATTAAGAGCTTTTCCTTTACCTGTTTGCCTATTTCAGAACGGTAATAGTCTTTTGCAACCAACTGTTGATATGCTTGTGAAAGCTTGGATACATCCGGATTCTTCTTGCCTATTTTTTTCAGCAACTCTTTGTACTCCCGGTCTACCTGTCCCTTGAATTGTTCGATGAGTGTTTCTTCCTGAATCCCCAACAAGAGATTGGATCGCCATAGATTGACATCCCCATGCATCTCTTGGATTTCGACTGCCAGCCATTGGAAGTGCTCTGCCGTTCTCGGGGAATCAGGCAGCACCCAGACTGCATCATTCAGCAAAATTGCGCCAAGGCGTTTCAGCTTCCGCCAGACGTAGACGCGCAGGGCGGAAGGGCGGTTGGGGAGTTTGTAGTGGAGGAGCAGCCAAGTATTCATGTGATGTAACAGCGGTTACATTATACACTATCTTGCCCCAGATTACATCAGGGTTATCGGAGATGGATGATAACTATTAATGGAGCAGATATCAATTTTTCTTGTACCCCATAATAATCTTTACCAAATCTTTATAATCGCTTTACAGCCCCATCATCCTATAAAAGTAAACTGTGGTCATAAAACTACACACAGATGTGTGAATTGATAGGAGACCACAGAAATGAACAAAACTTTAAGCACGACCCTGACAGTAATCGCAGTCCTAGCACTGGCGGCAGTCATCTTTTTCGCGGGGAGCATGTATTCCCGCATGAATACATACGGATTTTCCATGATGGGCGGCTGGAACAACAGCGATACCTACGGTGCAGGTGGGATGATGGAAAACGGGCGCGGACCCAGCATGATGCAAGGCTACGGCACAAACAATGCCAATGGCTATGGACCAGGTGGAATGATGGGCAATGGCGGTAACATGATGAATGGCTACGGTTACAACAATACCAATCTCACCCCTCTGACTGTTGACCAGGCGAAAGCCGCCGCTGAGAAATACCTGGCGAATCTCAACAACTCTGACTTGCAAATCTCTGAAGTCATGATCTTCGACAATAATGCTTATGTCGTTGTAAAGGAAACCAGCACAGGTAACGGCGCCTTCGAATTGCTTGTGGACTCCACTTCACAGACTGCCTATCCTGAACATGGTTCTAACATGATGTGGAACCTGAAATACAGCGGGCTCAATCACCAGTATATGATGGGTGACAACAGCGGAATGATGGGCGGCAGTGGCGGGATGATGAGTGGCAATGGTAACATGATGAGCGGTTGGGATAGCACAGTTCCCGTTGATGCCTCTGCAACCATGACTGTCACGCCCGAACAGGCAATCGCATATGCCCAGAAGTACCTCGATGCAAACATCTCTGGCACAACCGCCGCCACCGACCCAATCCAGTTCTACGGTTATTACACCCTCGATTTCGAAAAAGACGGCAAAGTGGCTGGAATGCTAAGCGTCAACGGCTATAGCGGACAGGTCTTCCTTCACACCTGGCATGGTACGTTTATTGAAGAAACTGCGGTTCAATAACTGAATAGCAATGCAGGGCGGGCGCATAAACATGTGCCCGCCTTATTTGATTAACAAGTAGAATCGCAATATGACAAAAATACTGGTTATTGACGACGAACCTTCCATCACCAATCTGGTCAGCGCGTATCTCAAGCCTGAAGGGTACGAGATATACACTGCGGCAGATGGCAATGCAGGTCTCAAAGCCGCACGTGCCTTCAAGCCTGACTTGATCATTCTCGATGTGATGCTTCCTGGCATGGATGGAATTGAACTGCTCTCACGCTTGCGTCGAGAATCCGAAGTGTATGTGATCATGCTTACGGCAAGAACTGAGGAGACCGACAAGATTGTTGGTCTTTCAGTTGGGGCAGATGATTATGTGACCAAGCCGTTCAGTCCGCGTGAGTTGGTGGCGAGAGTCAAGGCGGCGTTGAGGCGTCTGAAATCAGGAGCAGGCTCGGGCGTGGAAGGAAGCGTGCTGTCCTTCAAGCACATCCGCATTGACACAGGCGCGCGCGTCGTCCATGTGGATGAAAATCCAATTGAGTTAACTGCCATTGAGTTTGACCTATTGAAAGCGTTGGCTGAAAATCACGGGCGCGTGCTGACCCGTGAACAATTGCTCGAAAAAGTGTGGGGCGGAGAATACTTCGGCGAACTGCGTGTGGTCGATGTGCATCTTGGTCACATCCGCCAAAAATTGGGACGCGAAGATTTGATCGCTACCGTGCGCGGCGTGGGGTATCGCTTTGAGGATGAAGCATTATGAATGATTATTTGAGGCGTCATCTTGGCGCAAAACTTTTGTTGTCGTATCTCGTTATTATTGTTGTGGGCGTGGCTGTATTAATTGTTGCCAGCCAGTTTATCCTGCCCACCTCTTTTAATCGGCATATGGCTGGAATGATGAACAACGGAATGGGCATGGGAATAGGCGGACAGGGTTTTGGCGTTTCGGATTCAATGGGACAACTTTATACCGATTTCCGTTCCAGTTTTAATGAAGCATTGACCTATGCCGCTACAGCCGCCACGCTTGTAGCTATTGTAGTCAGCTTGTTTTTCAGTCGCAGCGTGATTGCGCCTGTGCGCGCCATGTCTCAAGCTACGCAACACATTGCCGATGGGCACTATGATGAACGTGTGCAAGTAAGCGGTGAAGACGAGCTTGCGCAACTTGCATTGAATTTCAACCAAATGGCTGAAAAACTAAACCAGATCGAAGCCATGCGCCGCCGTCTCATCGGCGATGTCAGCCACGAACTGCGAACACCATTGACTGCCATCAAAGGTTCAATGGAAGGCTTGATGGATGGTATTTTTCCTGCGAACAACGAGACCTATCAACAAGTTCATGCTGAGGCGGAAAGGCTGAATCGTCTTGTCGATGATTTACAAGAACTCAGCCGTGTCGAAGCCCGTGCTTATCAATTGGATTTTCGACCTGTGGAGGTTTCTTCGCTCGTGAAGACCGTGACCAAACGGCTTGCTCCTCGATTCGAATCCAAACGCATCATCCTTGACCTGGAATTAGCTCCTGACCTTCCACATCTGCTAGCCGACGAAGACCGCGCCATACAGGTGTTGACCAATCTCACGGGTAACGCTTTGCAATATACACCTGAGGGTGGAAAGGTTACCATCTCTGCAAAAAGAATAAATAGCGAAATCCAAATTTCTGTTCATGATTCTGGCATTGGCATCCCACCTCAACATCTGGCTAATATCTTCGACCGCTTCTACCGTGTCGATAAAAGCCGTTCCCGTCAAAATGGCGGTGGAAGTGGCATCGGCTTGACGATTGCACGCGCCCTTATTGAGGCGCAAGGCGGGCGCATTTGGGCAGAGTCTGCAGGCGAGGGAAAAGGAAGCACATTCAACTTCACATTGCCGATTGCAAAATAGAAACAGCGAAGTATTATTTTGCGCTGCTTTTTCTATTCGTTATTTATGCTCACTCGCCATCCCTCAGCCCGAATGCATCGCGGATTGCCGCGCGTTGCAAACGGTGGAATGTCTGCGCCAGGTTTTGTGGTTTGTGAGGTCGGCGCTTCTCCAGCCACCATTGCATGAGCGCGATCTGTGCCCCTGCCAGATAGTTCGCCAGCATATCAAGCGGGATGACGCTATCGAC
>Ga0180074_1000125_pt1 | contig 15571 bp, 17 predicted proteins | sample EasRiv366_16_10D_FD_121773 | JGI IMG/M metagenome (GOLD analysis project Ga0180074, IMG submission 121773) | Soil microbial communities from meander-bound floodplain in the East River, Colorado, USA - East River metaG ERMLT366_16_10D | ecosystem: Environmental > Terrestrial > Soil > Floodplain ...
CCGCAGTCTGGATGATCCCGCCGGTCATACTTGGCAGGTACCTCGGCTTAATCACGCATTCGATATCATCAGCCGTGATTGGATCTGGATCGAGGGATTTGAAATGCAGTTCTATGGAGCGTCAACAGGGGGCTGTGGTGTGTGTGTGATCAACGCCTCGCATGTGGTGATCCGTAAAAATAAGATCCCCAATCTGCAATTGGGGATCTTCACCAATTGGAACGGCGGTGTGGATCAAGGCAACGATATCCGTATCGAAAATAACGAGATCTACGATCCACCTGTCAATGAATGGCCCTGGAAGGCAGTCAAGGGTAGTTCCATGGAAGGGACCGCGATCGTCGTCAGAGGTCGCATCGGCGCCATTGTGCGCAACAATATTGTGCATAATTTTTTCAACGGCATCTATACTGGTTCATCGGGTGCCCTCGAGAATTCCGCGCTGGCGTTCGATGCCGATATTTACCACAATTATATTCATCATATAAGTGATGATGCATTGGAGCCTGAAGGCGCTTGCATCAACCACCGCTTCCGAAATAACACCATTGATTCAAGTTTCGTGGGTGTCTCGCTTGCCCCGATCACAAAAGGTCCCGTGTGGGTATTGCAGTCCTCGATCTCCAACTATACAAGCAAAGCCATTAAATGGGCTTTAAATTCTGATGGCATTGTGCTGATCTATCACAATACCAGTTGGACAACGGCGGGTAACATCAGTGCGATGGATTTGATCACCCCGGCACATAACTCGGTGATGCGTAATAATATTTTCCAAAGTACCGGATATGCGTTCGCAGAGTTGCGCGCTGGCTCAAAGGGTAATGACTGGAATTACGACAATTGGTACACCACACGCGGATCGAACGGTCCGCACTTTAAGTGGGCGAGTGTAAACTACAACACCATGGCAGCATTGTGTAAGTCCACTCGCCTCGAATGCAACGGACACGAAAGTTCCCCCAGCTTGAAAGACCCGACTCATGGTGATTTCACGCTGCTTTCCACAAGTCCAAATATTGATCGAGGCATCTTGATCCCCGGTATCAACGACAATTACTTGGGCAACGCGCCGGATATTGGTATGTTCGAATATGAATCTGCCTCGAATCCCGCTCCGCTGGTTTCATCAATCCTGCGCGCTGACTCTAATCCGACCGCCGCGGCGAGTGTGAATTTCACGGTCTCTTTCACAGAGTCCGTGACCGGCGTGGATATTATCGCACCGTTCAATGACTTTGGAATTACGACCTCGGGTATTAAAGGGGCATCCATCACCAGCATAACCCCTGTTTCTGATACTATCTATATCGTTGGCGTTGGCACCGGCACGGGCAATGGAACCATTCGGCTGGATGTGGTCGATAATGACAGCATCATCGATGCCCAGGGTAGCCCACTGGGTGGGGCAGGTGCGGGCAACGGAAGTTATATCTCTGGTGAAGTGTATACGGTCAACAAGCCCATCACGAATGCTATTACAGTGACTTTTAATTCCGCTGGCGTATATGATGGTTGGATACTGGAATCAGGCGAGAGCACTGGCGTGGGCAGCACACTGAACAAGAGCGCTACGACCTTCAACGCTGGCGATGATCCAAAGGATAAGCAGTATAGAAGCATACTTTCGTTCAATACGAACTCCCTGCCTGATAACGCTGTGATCACATCTGCGCAAGTGGAAATCAAGCGGCAGGGCGTGGTGGGGACTGATCCTTTTGGCACACACAGCGTTTTATTGTTGGAGATCCGCAACGGTCCATTTGGCAGTGGTGCCGTACTGGATGTGGGGGATTTTTCTGCAGCAGCTGGCTTGGGCTTCGTTCAAGACCAGTTCTCGGGGTTGACGTTTAGTTGGTATGGCGCTCAACTGAGCAGCGCCAATCTTGCCCTCATCAATAAGTATGGCGTAACCCAAATGCGACTGTTCTTCAGCAAAGATGATAACGATGATCTGGGCGAAGATTACGTAAAGTTCTTTTCAGGCGATTCAACAAGTGCAAATATGCCGAAGCTGATCATTAGCTATTACCTACCGTAGCACTTCATTGTTTTCTCCTCGGTGTATTCTTGGAATGATGTGAATTTAAAACAATTTCGTGGACCTGCTGTCCACGAAATTGTTTTTGTATGGTGCTAGCTTAAGTCTTACTTCATTGGTATTAGTACGATCACGGGAATCTGGCGCGTGGTGTTGCGGCGGTAACCTTCAAAGCCGGGCATGACTTCAACCATTTTGTTGTACAAGCGTGTCCGTTCTGGTTCTTCAGCGACGATTGCTTCAGCTTGAAATGTTTCCGTACCAACCTCTACAGTGACTTGCGGATTGGCGATCACGTTGTAATACCAATCGGGATGAGTAGGCGCTCCGCCTTTGGAGGCGATCACCACACACCGATCACCATCTTTAACACAGGCGAGGGGATTGATACGTTCCTGTCCGCTCTTGGCACCTTGCGTGTGCAATAGTAGCAAGGTCTTGCCTTCAAAATTGCCACCGACTCTGCCATCGTTAGCTCGAAATTCATCAATGATCTTCTTGTTCCTATCGTTTAGATCGCTCATTTCTTTCTCCTTTAAAATGCAAGTTTACGATGTCACCAAAATATGCCTTCTTACCAAACCATTTTCAATTTTGCAATTTTCATCTAAAAATCCCGATTTTGGCGCCAGTACGTAGTACAATAACTATGTAAGAGTTTGACAATTTTGTTTTGCCTATTCATGGGGTATGGATAGTTCTAAGAAATAAAATCTCGAAAACTCCAAATTGAGTCCAATAATATAATATATTTACTCGCTGAGGAGCGTACTATGGTGAACCCAAAATCAAAATTCGATCAAAAATGGAAAGTCATTCGTAAACAGTCTATGGAATGGTTCAGTCTTGTTGCTGAACACGACTTGAAAAGAATAGACAAGGCCGATGACAAATTGAATAAGTATATGACGCTGTTGCAGGTCAAATATGGGTATACACGTCAGCAAGCTGGAGAAGAGATCAACAAGCGTTGGGCTGCGTTCCACAAAGCGCAAGAAAACGTCGTAGTATAAATTTGACTCAGTATATAAAAGTGAAACGGTCTCGGGCGGAATGTGCCCGAGACCGTTTTTGTTATGAACGGGGAATTGAATATGCAAAGCAATTGTGCTACAGTATAAAAATGTTTTAGAAGTAGGAGGCTTCTCATGGAGATTTCGATTCGTGTGGCGGTAATAGAGGATGTACCAGCGTTGAAGCAATTGATTCCTCTATCGGCACGGGAGTTGAGTAAGGGATATTACACATCTCAACAATCCGAAAGTGCCATTCGGTATATTTTCGGTGTGGATACACAACTTATTGAAGATAAAACCTATTATGTTGCGGAGGCTGATGGGCAGATCGTAGGTTGTGGCGGCTGGAGCAAAAGAAAAACCCTATACGGTGGCGACCAGATGAAGGCTGAGGAAGATCCGTTGCTCGATCCAAAAGAAGATGCGGGGCGCATCCGTGCGTTCTTTATTCATCCCAATTGGGCGCGCAGAGGCATTGGTCGGCGTATCATCGAAGCTTGCGAAGTAGACGCCAAAGCCGATGGCTTTACCAGAATGGAATTGGGCGCTACTCTGCCAGGTGAGCCGCTTTATGCCGCGATGGGATATGAGGTAACGGATCGATTCGAAATCCCGATGGGGGATGGCACGACACTGCCCTGTGCCCACATGAAAAAAGAATTGACGTGACAACGAAAAACGGTCTCGACTCTGATGTTAACGTGACAAATTTGTGATTTATAGACACGTATCGATGTTGATGAGGGCAAATTCAAAGAATATCCATTTTACGTAGTACAATGAAATCTGTCATCAGATGTTGAAAGAGTTTCTAATCTGTATTTTGCCTGCATGTGGGGGAGACGGTAATCACTTGTAATCAAGATCTCTAAAACTCCTCATCGATCTATTTCTACGCCGTTATCCTGACGGCATTTGCTCATTTAACACCTTGAGGAGAACCGTATGATCAATAAAGCGCTATTTGAAGAAAAATGGAAGGTGATTCGCAGTCAGGCCACCGGATGGTGGAGTCTGATCGTTGAGTTCGACCTGGTCAAGGTGGATAAGGCAGAGGTTAAGTTCGATAAATTTGCCACCATGCTGCAGGTCAAATATGGATATACCCGTCAAAAAGCCCGCGAAGAGATCAATCGGCTTTGGACGGAATACGAAGCGGACAGCAAAAAAGCTGCCGCCTAAAAACTTGTAAAATCATTGAGAATTTAAGGAGCAATACAAATGAACGCAATTCCCGAAACAGAAACACCAGAGAAGAAGAAACGCAAACGTCCTTCCCAGAGCATGCGCAAATATATCCGCCGTATGAAGCAGGAAGCTCGCAAAGGCGGCATGACCGATGCGGAACTGAAGAAACGCACACGCCGCGCTTAAGCTTCGGTACGAAATTCCGTAGGTCGTAGTAAAATGAACTCGATTCGTCACTGGACGAATCGAGTTTGTTTATTTTGTTTGGCTTGATTGTGGGGGAATGGATGATCGCTCATAAACAAAGTCATAAAACTCCCCACGAGCCCCAATATTTGTAGAGCGTTCCCTAAGGAGAGCTGCATGATCAACAAAGCGCAATTCGAAGAAAAATGGAAGGTGATTCGCAGTCAGTCCACGAATTGGTGGAGCCTGATGGCTGAGTACGATCTGGTCAAAGTGGATAAGGCGGATGTGAAATTCGATAAATTCGTCACCATGTTGCAGGTCAAGTATGGGTATACCCGCCAGAAAGCCCGCGAAGAGATCAACCGGGTTTGGACGGAATACGAAGCGAAGAATAAATAGTAAGCCCGTTATTCTTTGTTGTGACACTCAAAATGCAATCGTCAGCTCCATGAGTTGCGAGTAGGATTCAAAAAGACTTCGAAATATCTATTCCGAAGTCTTTTTGCTTGGATGGGTACGACTATTCTACGTTAGGGTTTGAACGCCTGCGCGGCATTCGCTGGCTTTGACGAATGGTCGCAACACTTTCGGTGTATAGGCACAATCCAAAAAGGATGACCGCCGGGATGGCGAGGAAAAGAATTTCGATCTGCATTTTGTTTCTCCAAACATTATATATAATTTTTACTTGCTGGCAATCATATCCTGAATCCTTGAATCTGTGTTAACACCTATGAAATTTGGCATTTCAGTTATGTTTGTATCGGGATAATCGGCGGAAAAAAACAGTCCCGCTGAAAGTTCAGCGAGACTGTTTGCCAACTTTATCAAAGAAACACTATGTTTCTACGGCAGGCTATCGATAATGCAGGATGGCGCTTCCTCGGGAATTCCAGAGCCGAACCGGTCAGAGAACCAATTGACCGTATCCAGCAGGGTGGTGTTGATCTTCCCTTCAATGTATTGGCCATATTCAGCATCAGTAAATGGGCGGTTCACGATGTTACAGGCATGCTTGTACCAATTACCCTTATCCAGATTCCATAGGATCAACTGACCATCTGCACTGGATGAGATCAAGACATCATCCGATAGAAAAACAACATTATTCACAGCAGACTGATGCCCAGCAAGCGGAATTCCAAGCCGTTCGGGTTGGCAGGTGTTTTTGTCCCAGGTTTCTGAGCAGGCTTCGGCCTCCCATTGCCAGAGTAGAACAGTTTTATTGTTCGTTGCGCTGGCGAGCCAGTCGCCGTTGGGGCTAAACGTGACTGCTTCCATGCTTTCATTCAAACCCGTGGCAGGTGGCGTGTGTTCAGTCTTGTCCACGTTCCAAAGCAGGAGCGTTTTATCGTCGCTAGTGGAAGCCAGGATCGATGGGTAGACCGGGTTAAATGCCAGGATGTTCACTGCGGCTTGATGTCCACTGAGCAGGCTAGGGTCCGGAATTGAGGCGAGGTTTGCAAGATTCCAGAGATAAATATCAGTGCCATATCCAGCCACTAATAGTTGCGTCCCATCTTTATTGAATGTGAGCGCGTACACACCATTATTATGTGATAGAGTTTTGCCAACCTGTTGATGTGTGGTCGTATCCCAAAGTTTGGCGGTCTTATCAAAGCTGGCAGAGGCAAGCCATTTGTCATCGGGGCTGAACATCACTGACCAGATCTGGTCTTCGTGTGCCCCATCAATGTGCCAGGCTTCCGCGCCGGTTTGCACATCCCATACCCGGATCGTCAGGTCATACCCGGCGGATGCCAGCCACTTGTTGTCATGGCTGTAAGCGAGTGCCAACACACCTTTGGGATGCTTCAATGTGTTGGCTTCCTTCAACGTCTTGCCATCGAAGTTCCAAATGCGGATGTTGCCCGCTTCATCCCCAGCCGCAAACTGTTTGCCATTAGGCGCTTTTGCCAACGCCCAAACCTGCCCATCCATTTGTGTGATGGGGGTTCCGATCTGGTTGACTTGATCCAGCTTCCAAAGAATGACCGTTGAATCTGAACTGCCGGTGGCGAGAGCTTCGACGTTCGGGCTGTATGCCACTGTCCAAACTGAATTGGAATGACCAGCCAGTGTGCTCAAATATTTGAATGACCAAGTATCGGTTTGGACCAACTCCCAAATGCGGACGGTGTTATCCCAACTGACAGTAGCGACTCTGCCGTTCACTGGGTTGACCGAGACACCAGAAACGGTGTTCAAGTGTCCATCATCATCACTGTCGGCAGAGCGCGCCAATAAATCCCCGGTTTCCACATCCCATAACCAGGCACGATTGTCAGAACTGCCAGTGATCAGTTGTTTGCCATTGGCGGTAAAGGTGATGCCGCGGATATCTGTATCGCCACTTCCCGATTCGTTACAGACCGATCTTTCATTGGTTTGTTCATCACCGTAACTGCACTTGTGAAATTTCATTGCACGGGTGTTTAAATCCCAGACAGTGACATTGCCATCATCACTGCCGACCGCCAAAACTGAGTTGTTAGAAGCGACAGCCAGACTTAATACCCTGACGCTTTCATCTTCAGTAGGGGTCTGCAGAGTGAGCGCTTCGTTCATCTCGCCATTCGTGATATCCCAGAATGTGACTTTGTTCCCAGTGGCGACCGCCACATATTCGTGTCCGTTGGTTTTCGCGAATGCCAACGCGCGTACACGATCATTCACGGACCATTCAGCAATGGGGGCGCAACATTTTTGTGGATCCCATACAAAGAGCTTGCTATCATCGCCCGCCGCAACGAAGCGTGAACTATCTGGACTAAACGCCACTGCTAAAAATCTTTGCGTGCCGCCGGAAAATAATTGATAAGGGCTCGGGTTCTCATTTGAGGTCATGTCCCACAAAGCCACAGTTCCTACAGCATTGATGGGGTTACCTGTGGATGCCATCCAATGCCCATCCGGGCTAAACGTTACAGAACGGACAGCGGCATCTGGAATTAATTCATCATCCTTCTTTACACGCAGATAAGTTCCCAGTTTGGGGCTGCTGTTCAAGCTGGTGACCAAACTTCCAAGCCAGGCTGGGTCTGTTTCGCCCAACTCATCGCCGATGTAGTTTGATTCGAGGCTCAGCAATAAGGACAGATCGGGTTGGGTGTTTACCAGGCTGGATGACTGCGCCGCCAATTGACTCGCCAGTGCCCTCTGGCTCTGACGGAGTGCCGAAATACCTGATACGACCGCCATGATCGCCAGGAATACTGACACAACCAATGCCGTACTGACGAAGATCAAATTTCTGCGTTGGCGCCGCACATCCTCCTGGCGGCTGGTAAAAATGTATTCCTTTTGCAGGGGGGAAGGCTGGGGTTGCTTATTCTCTGAGGCTTGCGAAAGCCAGGTCTCTGCCTCTTGCAATTCACTGCCATGTAATAGATATCCGTTATCACGGTTTTTAGTGTTCCATTCATTGGCGCGTGTGAGCAGCGTTGTATGCTGGGCAACCCAGCCCAGGTCGGTTTTGAGCGCGGCAAGCAGTTTTTGCATTGCGGCATCAAAATCATCCACCTCACGGAAGAAGATCCAGTTAATTGCCCCCAGCTCTTTTTGAATTGTATTCGGGTCTACATTCTGCCAAACGATGGGGAAGAGCCGTTTGTTGTATTCAGTAGCAAATCTCAACTCCTTGGCGCACTCACCAGATTTTGCCCATTCCGGGCTAAGGATAAAGATAATAGAGTTTGCGGTTTCGATCCCCTTCTTGATCTCTGCCTCCCAATCAGAAGAAGCTGGGATGTCCTCCCAATCCACCCACATGTTATCTGAAGAATAGCCATTGTCTTTTAAGGCTGCCAGAAATCGTTCCACGAATACTTTGTCACGACGTGAATAAGAAATAAAGATCTCGTTCATATTGAGTTTCCTCCAGTGAATTACAAGCTCTTAGCGAACACTTGCCTCGAAAGGTAAGTCTTAAATGTGCGCGAAGTATACACCTTGCTTCAAAGTAGGTAACACTCAATTATGTAAAGTACATGCTATTAAAAAACATGAGACGGGCATTTCTCCTGTCTCATGCTGAACAACATCGTTGTACTTGCTATGACTAATAGATTCCGCCGCCGGCCTGCGTGGAAGTTAACACACCGTTCTCAGCGGTGAGGGTGTACGCTGTTCCGCCGCTGCCTGTCCATGTAGAGAAGTTGAACGTGGCAGAGCCAGATACACGATAGACGGATAAATTGCGATAGGTCAACGCCTTCTTTGCCTGACATACCTCAGGCGCTCCAGGTGTTCGCAGGAAATATGCCGCGCCGCTTCCCAGCACGGTCGCTGTGCCGTTGGCTTCCACGGCAATGGCGGTCATTTCATCAATGCCAATGCCCTTTGCCGAAGTTGCCCAGCCATCTTTCACGATACGTGCCAGGAACGCCACCAGACGTCCCATACGGTCGCGTGTGACAAAATGACTATCAGTAATGATCCCGCCCATGTTCGGCAGGACCAGAAAATCGCGATCCAACGCCACTTTATTGTTATATGGATTGCCAAGCGCGGTCGAAGAATCGACTGTGCCATTTGCCGCAGAGAAAAGGAATTCACCCATCACTGCCAACCCGGCGCTTGTCCCGCCAATAGGGAGATTTCTCGTTACTAAATAATGAATGGCATCCTCCACGGGAGTGCCTTTCCAGTAACTCACATAATTGAATTGGTCACCACCGGCGATGAATAACGCTTCGGCGTTGCGGATCTTATCCACAACGAACGGGTCACTGGCAGCGGCGCGGTTTTTGATGATCACTGTTTCCACCGAATCCACCGTGCCCAAACCAAAGATATACGGATTATAAGCATCCGTTCCAGTCGCACGGATCACCACAAAATCGCCCCCACCTGATTTACCGATCATCCATTGGAACGCGGCATCCACATCCGTACCGCCACCCATCAATAACTGTCCCGCCGTAGTGGCGCGGGCGACATTGCTCGAACTGCCCACTACATAATACTCATAAGCTGGTCTGGGCGGCGCAGCCAACACACTCGATACCCCGGTAGAAACGAATAAGCTGAACACAATTAGCACTTGCACCAACAATTTGGAACGATGAAAATAGGTTTGCATAACATTCTCCTTTGGCGAGGGTGTGTGATAAATACAGCAATATGCACAAGACGCATTATGCTGACATCAACCGTTCTTTGGCAGTCTCAAGGTCCTTATAGATTCTGATCGCGTTCGAAACCCCCGTAATATCCAAAACAGATTTGACATTCGCCTGCGGCGCCAGGAATGCCATTCTGCCGCCGCGGTTGGCAACCGCCTTGGCGCTGGTGATCAACAACGGAATACCAATGGACGAAAGATAATTAACGCGCGAAAGATCCACCAGCACAAACACATTTTCGCCCGCGCAATGTTGTACAAATTGTTTGTCAATGCTGTTCGTGCCGTCCATATCCAACCGACCAGTTAATTTGATCAAACGTACGCCATTATCAAGTTCGCTGTATTCAAGTTTCATGATGATTAAACCTCTATACTATTTTTATTCGACAGACGTTCAGCGCCTCTTTCTTAAGGACGCCTGCCACTCTTCGTGCAATCTTTGTCAACGCAGACGGTTTCCGTCTTACACCAGCTTGAGTTCGATCATGCTTTCTGCCATATCTACAAGTGTCTGTTCCAGGCTGCGCGGTTTCCAATTCAATGTTTTGCGAATGAGGGTGGAATCGGTGAATACTTCCCGATCCAGCGTGTTAAGCACGGAACGTGCCGGCGGCAGGAATATCGCTACAATGCGCACCAACCAGCTTGGCAGGATCGTTGTAGGAATTTTATAGCCACGCGCTGAAAAATGCTTATTCAGGATGGCAGCCGCTTCATAAAGCCAAAAATGTTCGTTGATGCAAAGAAAGCGTTGACCAGCAGCTTCGGGCGTGGTCATGGCGGCAATATGTGCGGCGGCAACGTCACGCACATCCACGCCGGAAAATTGGACGCGTGCCAGCCCAGGGAGTGTCCCGCTCATCAGTTGTTTTATCAATTCTCCTGATGTGCGTTGATGCGTATCCGGCAGCGGACCCAGCACATAGCCGGGATTGATGACCACCAACTCAAGCGAATGTCCCTGCGGGAGAGTCTTGATGAATTCCCAGGCGGCGTTTTCAGCGAGGGTTTTGCTTTTCGGGTACGATTCAATTGTCGGGGAGTTGGGAAGCGACCAATCCTTTTCGTCGAAATGCGTTTTCGCGCGTGGATGTCCAGCTGCGATCGCCGCAACGGAAGAAGTCAGCACAATGCGTTTGACGCCCTGTTCAGCTGCCGCACGCAGGACGCGTAATGTCCCTTCTTTCGCGGGGCGGATCAGATCGTTTTCATCTTTTGGCGCTTCCACTGGAAATGGGGAGGCAACGTGTAAAACATAATCGCAACCCTGCATTGCTTCAGCCCAACCGGCGTCTGCCAATAGATCAGCCTGGACGAACGTTAATTTATCGTTTGCCTGAACGAATTTTGCGAGTGTTTGGCGCAATTCGTTTTCGCGGCTCATTGAACGCAGTGTGCCGCGCACTTGATAACCCTGCTCTAGTAATTGGATGATGCAATGGATGGCGATAAAACCGCTGGCGCCGGTGACAAGTACAGGTGTATTGGTTTTCATGAATATTCCTTGACTATGCTGGCGGGATTATACAAGCTATTGCGCGAATTGAAAAACCGCCTGTGAATGTGCGGTTGGCAGCGGATATTTACTGAATGTCGAAGATCTGATTGAAGCCACCGATCGCGAAGATCTCATAAATACGTTGGTTGCAATTAATGATGACCAACGATTTGTTATTCTTTTGGGCAGTGTCGTTCAGTTTCAAGAACATGCGGATCACCGACGAATCGATGAAGGTCGCTTGTTGCATGTCGAGGTGGATTGTTTGAGCGGTGCTGAGTGCCTTTTCAAACACCTGCTTCAATTCATCCTGGGATGAAAAATCGAATTCTCCCGCCAGATTAATTCGCGCAATGTTCCCTGAAGTTGAGATGGTTGCAGGCATGGCTTTCTCCTTACTTGCTGGATAATTACTTCTAATGAATGCGAGCTAAAGAAATAGCATAAACCTATTATAAGGATAAAACGACCGCTTTACATATCCAGATTTTAGAGCTGTGTTGCCAATAGATATTAGCGATACTTCTCAAATATCTTTTTGAGCGTGGTCATATTACGTGTGGTGGCAACGCCAAAGATCTTTTCGATGAAGTTGTTCGAGAAGACAGATGTATCCCGGTCGTGGCGCAGGTTGTACACTTCGCGGCTGCTCACAGCGAATTCATCGGCGGGACTGTTGTATTTTTTCAAAATATCCAACTGCGCCTTTGGTGGTTTCTCGCGTAGGAATACAACATGCAAAGTGTCTTCGGGTTGCGGTTCAAAATGGTCTTGCGCTACGATATTGGCAAGCTCGTCCATGGATCGAACGAAGACTTCCACACGATAGCTCAGCGCTGTTTCGAGCTGTTTCTCAAGTTTGCTCTCAAAGAGCGGCGTATTTTTTGCCTTCGCTTCGAAAATAACATTCCCACTTTGAATGAATGTTTGGACGTTGGATAGCCCAAAGGATTCGAACAGCTTTTTCAGGTTATCCATTTTGATGACCTTGGCGCCACCCACGTTAATGGCGCGCAAAAAAGCGACGTACTTTTTCATAAAGTTCCTATTTCGCCAATTTGGATTCGATCCGGCGGTCTGGGACCAACCACATGATCGCGACCACAACATATAACACGGCGGCAAGCCAGGCAGCGACAAATGCCAGTGGAATGGCGGCTGTATAAATGGCAAGTGATAGCATTTCCTTTTGTTTGTTTCCTATCGCAGAGACGAGCAGTGAATCCTGGTCATGATGGGCGAGCAATGTGAGAACCATCATGTAATATGCCAGCGCTGACATCCACAATACCACACCGTAGAGCGCAACCGGTATGGCTGAAAAATGCTCGCCCATCCAACTGGTTGCAAAAGGGATCAGCGAAAGCCAGAAAAGCAAATGCATGTTCGCCCACAAAACACTACCCTTAACGTTCTTCACAACCTGCCACAGGTGATGATGATTGTTCCAGTAAATGCCGAGGAAGATAAAGCTCAATATATAACTGAGAAACTTTGGCAGGAGTGGACGGAGCGCAGATAACGTTCCATTTTCAGGTGCTCTTAAGTCAAGTACCATGATCGTGATGACGACAGCAATGACGCCATCGCTAAAAGCTTCGAGTCTTCCTTTGCTCATGGGTATGCTCCTTGTAAATCAATAAAACCGGAAGCTCAAGAAATCTCCCGAAACGTTCTGCGGCAGCGGCAACTGCTTGCTCTTCAGCCTTGTTCAACTTTGTGATAAGACTGGCTTCCACGATAACTTCATCCTTTTTCAGAGTCCGCCGCCAGCCGCCGACGATCTGACCATCCAGAATGATGATGTGCGCAATGAGTGCCGGGTCATCGCCTTTTATACCGGCTTTTTGGGCAACTTCTCCAATAGCACTGCGATCTTTGAAGCCAATAAAATATTCATCGTAATTTGGCAGAAGATAAGCCGTAGGGGATTTTTCTTTTTTCAGCAATGCAGATTCGGGAAACCAATAGGTTTGCTCGTTGAGTGTTTCCTGCTCAAACTTTGATTTGAGCATATCAATGCCGTTTTTGGCATCTGTCATCGTCAACCCCGACCACATTGTAAAATCCTGTAGCGTGGCGGGACCACGTGTCCTAAAATAACAACTGATGAGTTCAGCCAGAGCTTCGTCGCGAGTGAGCGCTTTGACAGGCGGCACACGTTCCTCAAGCAGGGCATAGGTGAATTGTTTGCCGCGTCTCGCGCCACTGCAGATCAGCCCTTCCAATTCGGCGTACATCATCAAATACCCCAATCGAAAACCATCTGCGGATATGCCCGCTTTATCAAGGTTTGAGGCGAGTTCAGTACGTGTGAGTTGTTTGTCACCCCGCAATGCTTTTTCCAATGTCGCATTACTTTTCTTGAAGATTGCTTTGTCTAAACCTGATTGGCGAACCATATATGCGCTCACCGCGTGGACGCGCGGCGCTGTCAACTTAAGCATCCAGCGGATATCTTTGGGCGTAACAAAATGCCAGGTGGGGCGCAGCAGGTGCGTTCGTAGAATGGATCCCTCTGCGAAAGCCTCATCCAATGCGGCATCAGTTGTGTCCAGCATCCGTTGCGCGAGCGCCCATTTTGCGCCAGCGTAATCCTGGGCTTGTACAGCGCCGAGCCATTGCACCACTTCATTTGGGGTCTTGAAAGTTGGGTGGGAAAGTTTTTGATTGTGTAACCGCCGAAATGGTATTTCTAAAGTCATATGCAGCAAGTGTATCGCAAAATCTTTTGACTAGAGCTCCACCCCAAACAATTTAAGTTCGATATCTTCCGCAGAAAGCCGAACCATTTTCTCGAACGTGAACCCGAGCTTCTCAAGTACGCGGATCGAGCCGTCGTTGGCGGGGTCGGTGAAGGCAACGAGGCGTTTGAGTCCCAAGTTGCGTGCTTGCTCTTTGACAGCTAGCGCCGCTTCAACTGCATAGCCCTTCGACCAAAATTTTGGGAGGAAGGCATAACCGATATCGACATCATCCAACGCCGGACGTTTGATCAAACCGCACATGCCCATGGATTCGCCCGACTCTTTCAGCTGGACGAGATATAGACCAAAGCCGTTTCGCGCATAGCTGATAACTGGTCCTGTTTCGATATATTTGACCGCATCTGCCAGCGACCGCACGCCGCGATCGCCGATGTTCTGAATAAAGGATGGTTCATTCACCAATTCAAGGATGAAGGGCGCATCGTCAGCTGTGAATTGACGCAAGGTTAATCGTTCGGTTTCGAGAATGGTCATTGCAGACTCTCCGTGATAGCGGGGACTTGTTCCGGCTCGTTCAATAGCGCTTTTAATTCCAGCATATTTGCGAACGGAATTGCGCCCGCCGCCCGCAGTGACTCGGCGGAATTAAATGTGGCGTGACCGTAGACCGTCATCCCTGCGCGGACTCCGGCAGTCACACCGAGAATGCTATCTTCGATCACCACACAACGTTCGGGCGGAGTTTGAAACGCGCGCGCCGCAGCAAGATAGACATCGGGTGCAGGTTTGGGATGAGGCACTTCCATGCCGCTGAAGATCGCGTCGCCAAAACGTTCTGTCAGCCTGGCAACTTTTAATCGAAATACGATCTCGTCACGGGTCCCGTTGGAAGCGACACATATCGGCACGGACAAACTTTCGATGAGTTCATGAATGTGGGGGACGGGTTGCAGATCGCTTTCACTTAATTCAAGGAGACGTTCATTGAAAACGGGAATAAATTCCTCGGGCGGAGTCCAACCGAGTTCCTGTGCCGAAACTTTCAAACGATTCGAAAGAGTTACACCATAGAATTTATGCAGGGTTTCGTTGTAATCCAACGGATAGCCATATTCGGCGAACATTTGCACGTAGATCTGACAGGCCAGGGCTTCGCTTTCGACGAGCACACCATCGCAATCGAAAATAACGAGATCAAAAGGGTTTGTATTCATAAGTGCAGGATTATACATGAACAAATCCTCATCTTTTCATATATGTGTATGAGGAACTTAAATCTTAAGCGAACTCTTACTTTGAAATAAGCCCCTGTTAACATGTTTTTCAAAATGGGGAATATACTTCATGAATTGTTATCAAACAGGAGTCACAGCATGCTTGAAGAAGCGTATCTTGAGAAAGTAGTGACTGGGGAATCCAATGAATCGAAAAAACGGCATTTGGATTTTTCCGGCACGAAGAATTTTCGTGATCTTGGCGGATACCAGACCGCCGACAATCGTGTGGTCCGCTGGGGCGTGCTCTATCGTTCTGATGCACTGCACAAGCTGACGAATACCGATCATAAACATCTGGCGGCGCTGGCACTTGATCGCATCATTGATTTTCGCGCCGAACATGAAAAAGAGCACGAGCCTGATCGTTTGCCTACCGAACTGAGTAAACGGGTTGTTGAAATTCCGATCACGGACAGCAGCACAAGGGTTTGGCATGAATCACGCGATGAATTTGTCAGGAACCTGAAGACCATGGACCCTGTCAAATACATGGTCGAGACGAATGCGGAACTTGCCACACGTTTCG
>Ga0180074_1000126_pt1 | contig 15569 bp, 17 predicted proteins | sample EasRiv366_16_10D_FD_121773 | JGI IMG/M metagenome (GOLD analysis project Ga0180074, IMG submission 121773) | Soil microbial communities from meander-bound floodplain in the East River, Colorado, USA - East River metaG ERMLT366_16_10D | ecosystem: Environmental > Terrestrial > Soil > Floodplain ...
CAACCATGTTACCATAGGTGTAGTCGAGATAGAACAGAAGACCCGTAGGAAGACTCATTGGCTGAACGGAGACAACTTCGTTCGCAATAAGGCCTGCAAAGACCCTTCTGACGATTGGGAAAGCGACGTTAGTAAAACCAACAACCTGTCCCGATGACTGGAGGCCTGCGCCACCCAGCGATAATGTGTTTTGCTCTTTAAGAAGCTCTGCTGCTTGGTTTTCAAGCAAACGAGACATATTGTCTCTCTGAACGCCCTTGAGGCCTTCGAGAAGACCAGTTGCTGCCCACTTCTTATGAAGACGTGGGGCATCTGCACCGAGACTTCTACGGTGAATACCCTCAGCAAGCTGTGATAGTGTAAAGGATTTCATCTTAACTCCTGGATTCTTGGTTAACTATTTGGCTATTTCTGTAATTCTGTACGTTCGAACGAAAATTAGTCTTCGCTCTTTTTGATATTGGCAAGAATCTGCCACTTGTCGAACGTTCCAATTACAGGGTCATATCCCGAGGAACCATCCGAAGATGCAGTCTTTGTAGCACTCTCTGTGAGTTTTGCACTTCCAGCGGTCGTTGGCTTTGAAGCCGAACCAACTACTGTAGATGCGCTACGGGCTGCTACTACTTCATCAAGCTTTTTCTTGATTTTGGTATAAACATCTTTTGCTTCTGCAACGGTCTTTGCCCTGTCAAGATGCTCCACAATCTGCTGCTTGATCTTAAGGGTTAGACCCTCTCTCATCAAGAACTTGTTGAGGTAAACTACCTTGGCTAGGAACACGTTAGTGTCAACCATTTCTTTCTTGAGGTTTTTGACCTCAAGGTCACGGGTCTCGGCAAGCTTTGCAGACTGAGCTGCCTTCTTGCGTGCTTCCATGACAATCTGCTTTGCCTTAGCAACAACACGACGGGACTCCTGAAGCTTGGACTCATACTGCATCTGCATTTCGTCCATACCTTCGTCTTCCTTGTCGGTTAGAATCATTTCGGCCTCTTCATGGCCACCCATACCTGGAGGCATGCCTGCGCCTGGACCAAGGTCACCCTCAGGTCCGCCACCGACACTCAACTCCTCGCCGCCACCAATATCTGGTGGAAGGCCTTCTGGGCCGCCCTCAAGACCACCAAGCTCATCCTCTTCAGGAGAAAGCTCTAGGTCAACATCAAGGTCTTCAACATCTAGTTGGTCCTCAAGTTCATCTGGAAGGCTAAGGGACATAAGAAGGTCTTCCTCCATGCCTCCGCCCATTCCACCTGAAGAGCCGCTGCCCATACCCATTGAACCACCTGCTGCGGGTGCTCCCATGCCTGGCATTGCCTGCTCCTTCTTGAGTGCCTTCTCGGCAGACTTATCTGGGCCGCCCTCTGGCTTGCCCTTCTCCCAAGGCTTATCCTTGGCAACTACTGCCTTGTCTTTCTTTTCAGCAGACTCCTTACGAATGGCTGCAACAGCCTCCTTAAGTTCCTGCTCATCAATCTCGAAGAACATATCCGGTGCTGCAACTGGGTTTTCTGGGCTGTCACCAAAGCCTGCATGACCCTCGGCTTCAATCTTACCAGCCTCACCACTTGCGTCTTCCGAAACGGTCTCTGGCTCGCCCTCTTCCCAAGGCTTATCCTGGGACTTGCCGCCATCTGCATTTGGAAGTGCCGTAGCATCTACAGAACCCGTCTTGCCTGGGGCTTCGTCAGTAGTCTGACCGCCATCCATTCCAACGTGGTCTGACTCTTCCTTGAAGAGGTCGTCAACTTCTGGAGAAATACCAGAAACTTTCTTACCCTTTTCCGTCATCTCCTTGTCGACAGCCACACCAGTCTTACCGGTTGATAGGCTGTCCATAGCAAGACTTTCCTGGTCTTCGTTCTCGAAAAGCTTTGCTGCAAACTCTTTAAGGCTCTTGGTCATAGCTAGGTCCTTATCCTTTTCTGTTTTATAACTATTGTGCAAGGATGCTTCTTTCAATTGAAGGAACAAAAATTCAAGTCTCTTTTCATTGAGCTTGCCTTGTTTTGGCGAAATTTCGCCTGACTCCACCAAGGAGTCAAGTTGTTCCAAGAGAGAAAACAAACGATTTTTAAGTGACTCCTGCACAATATCGGAGACACGCACGGTGTGATAGGCCGTATTAACTTTCATTGCGGCTTCTGCAAGAGAAGACCTAAACTTTGCAAAGGTGAGAGCCTCTGTTACAACTGGTTGAGTCATTTCTTCCTCTTCTTCAGGTGAAGGCTGTAGTGCACCCTGCTGGTCTGGAGCCGCTGGTGGGGCCATTGCTCCGCCGTCAACTACTGGAGGTGCTCCTGCCATATCTGGGGCAACTGCTGCCTCAGGTGGTGGTCCTGCCGCCATCATGGGGTCCATACCACCAACTGGTGCCACTGGAGCCGGCTCAGTCATTGCTGGGGGAACTGCTTCACCTGGGGCTACCTGGGCGGTATCAACAGGAGGGACAGTGTCTCCGCTACCGTCGCCGGTAAAGAGCTGTTCAAAGTCAACAGTAATTTTCCCATCACCGTCAGGCATAGGAACGTTTACAGCATCTCCACCACTGGAAGGTTCAACAGGTAACCCTGCTCCGCCTCCAAGGTCTGGAGAACCCATGGTAGCTGAAGTTGAAGGAAGCATGGTGTCCGTAACGATTTCCTCTTCCTCTAGAAGGGAAGTAACGTTGGAAGCCTCCTTGGCAATCATCTTCTTGATATAGGGAGAAATCTTCTCCATAATAGAATTACGTGCATCAGCCTCCGCAATCTCACGGAGTTTAATGGCATCAGCAATCGCTTCTTTGTACAAGTCACTCATTGTATAAGTCCTATTTCATTATCCAAGCGGAGTAGAACGTCCTCTTTGTAGGGTTCCGATGGTCTGACGTGAAATAACGGCAGATGTATTGTGAGGACTTGCAAGTCCGTCACCACTGAAGGCTCCTCCAGAACCACGTGCAGCCTCGGTAGCTGCCACACCAGCCTCAGGAATGTCGGCTGGATTCTGTCCCTCGGGAGGAACAGCAATGTTTGGTCCGAATGGCGAACCAGGCAAACCAGCACCACCGACCACAACATCAGCTAGGTTAGGAGCCTCAGTATAGTCAATGTCAACGGTACCAAAGGTATGGCCACCGTCATTGATTTCTCCGGAAACGATCTGATCCATGTATTGTTCGGTCGCTACTTCATCTGTGAGTTCTCCCTGATAAACAGGTGAACCAGGATATAGCAACTGTAGGTTTGCTGTGTCTGAACTTCCGTTGGCTCTTACTCTTACAGGAGGTTGAACCATTATTTGTCTGCGTGCCATATTGTTCTATTTTACTCCAACTGATGTCCCAACTAAATATGTTGCTATTTCAGTCTCGCATTGATGAGTAAGTATCTTATTCCTCAGAAGGTTTTCCACCAAAGGCAAGACGAGCCCAGTGAGTAATGTCTTTTCGAGGTCCTGCAAGGGCTTCTAGTTGTTCTGGGGCTACCTGTTCTGTAGCTGCCTGCATGCCTGCGGCAACCAAACTTCCATATCCCTGTCTGTTGGGGTCATTCATCATCATCTTTGGAAGGGTGTTCACAGCAGTATCGGCGAAGATTTCCGCATATACACCAGCATCCTGCTTGTTACCCTTGGCCATCATATTGGCCGTGGACTCCACAAGGGCCTTGAGACCCGGGGAATTGTTCATGTAGTCGCTGTTCTGGGTCTGAATTTCATCAGCCTCTGCACCGCCAACGAATTCGTCATATCCTGCCATCCTGGAGGCAGCAGAGCGGACACGAGCCGGGTCTACCAAGGCCCTTCTTGCGGTTTGTTGGGAAGGACCAGAGGACACCATTCCAAGGCCGTTTTCCTTCAGGGCCTTGTTGAAGGCACCCTCCTTGATAAGCTCCTTGATGCACTCCTTGATAATTCCCTTGAACTCTGCTTTGGTAAGCTTCATACTTGTCCCTTTTTGATGCCAAGAATTTCATTAACAGCCCTGTCAACCCTGTCACTCTTGGAAAAAATCTTCTGAAGAACCTTTGGGTCTACTTCCTTGGCTTCTCTCATCATGAAGGCTCCTGGAGTAGAAGGCTCGGACACAAGGTCCCAGCAAATTAAGTGTAGGTCGTCCTGGACAACATCTGCATCGCCATGGGACCTAACAGAGCCAAGGGCTCTTGAGGAGATACCAAGCTTAACGTTGCTCTCAATGAGGCTTCTAGCGATATTTCCCATGGGGGTAGGAAGAATCTCAATCTTGCCGAGAACAACGTTGCCCTCAACCCAGATATCGCTGATAAGGTGGGACACATTCTTCAGGTTGACTACTGGGTCGTCAGCATGGTCAAGTTCTCCCATTGCTCTACGTTCAACAACAACCTTCTTGTAGTTCTCTACTTCTCGAAGGAGAACATCCTTGGGATAAATTCTCCCATTTTGGTTGAGAGTATCCGCACGTTGAATTACGCCCTTGACAAACAGCTTGCCAGGCCGCCCATCAGCTAGGGTGTCTTCCTTAAGAATCTCGTAGTCGAAATCCTTCCATTCCTTTAGCAGTTTCATTCCGATTTACTCTCTACTTCCTCAGTTAACTTTGCAATGGTCATGTAAAAGGCAATTAGGTCATCCCCTAGGTTTTCTAGAATGTTCGAGTAGGAAGACTCCTCAAGAAGCTTTACAACCTCCTGAAGCTTGGTCTTTACTGTTCTATCCAGGCTCTCCGTGAGAACGGGTGACTTAACTGACTTTAGTGTCCTTGTCTTTAGGTCTTCTAGTAAAGAGACCAGTGAGGCTTTTTTCTCTGTGTCATTCTGCGAAAAAACGTATAACTGCAACATTCTGCGTTGCGTTTCACTCAGGAGATTCTCATACCTCTTATTGAGCTTCTCTGTCATCAACTTAACGACAAGACTGTCAATTTCAGAGGTTGTTAGCTTTTCAGCTTCATTTTCTAGAGAATTCGTCGCCTTGGGTGTGCACATGTGTTCCAAAACGGATTCCTCAAGGGTTGCTAGGTCAGCAATGTCACCCTTGAATCCAATTCCCCTCCATGCATTCATCAAGACTTGTACTGTGGCAAAGGTTTTGAAGTTACTTACTGGTCTGTCGAAGAAGTCCTTGTCCTTGAGGGTGGCCTTTACTTCGTTAATCAGGGCTGCCTTCTCAGAGTCCAAAACTTCCTGACTTTGGTTCTTGCAAACATCCTTGGCTCTGTTAAGGAGTGAATAGGCTACCTCCTTGGATTTCAGATTGCTCTCATAGAGTGCATTGAATAGGACAAACTCCTTGTAGGTCTCACTCTTAGGGTGCAGATGTTTCTCCCAAATTTTACGAGCCGTTGCAATGTCATTGTGACGGCCATCAATAAAGGCACCGGCGATGTAGCGGGAAAAGAATTCGCTAATCAAACCTACATTACGTTTCTTATTGTGTTTGAATCCCATGAGTAATTACCCATTCTCTGTACAGGTCAATTCTATTGCTTAATTAGAGCAGTAAAATACGGAAAACTTGTTTGATTAATCAAGGCTGCTTAAGTCGATATCTTCGTCCAGGGTTTCCAGGGAAGAATCGACCTCTGCAATGGCCTCGACCAGGATCTTGTCTTCGTCTATTTCCATCGAAATGAACGGCTTGTTTTCATCTTCCCCGAGCACCTCGGCCGGGCCCTTCTTGCTGAAAATAAACTCATCTAGGGTCTTTTTTAGAGCCAATATGTCTCTTGAGAGCACAGGAGCGGGCCTATAGCCAGTCTCTTCAAATCCAGTTTCGATGGCCTCATCCAAACGGGTGTCTGCCGCCTCTGTTAGAGTGCGAGACTGTCTGAGATTTAAGGCCTCATCATCAACCACATCAGTAAGAGAACGATTGTTCCCTGAGAGCATATCCCTAAAATCGGGCATACTCAGGGATGCTCTTCCACTGACACCAACTCTCCTCTGAGAGTTGTGTTTACGTTGGGCGAGGAATGGAGTTGGGGACACAGGGAGTCCGGTTGTGTTTCCATCTGCTGAAATACTGCTGGCTAGAGACCCTGCATCCGTAGAGGGAACTAGGGATATTCCAGTGGACTTACCATTGGAAGGCGTTATTGGAGCCCCAGCGGGAGCTACTTCCTGGCCAGGAGCTGGATTCTTCTCGACGTTGGCCCCGGGAAGCTTATAGTTTGATGGATCAAATGGGTCAACCGTGGTATCCCTCTGTGGGAGATTTTCCTTCACGGCCATGGCCTCGATTTCAACGAACCTGATTCTGTCTCTTCTACGACCAGCCTCAATTCGAATGATTTCGTCTTCAGTGAGTTCCAGAATTTTCCTCTGAATCCACTCCTCATCGACCAGCATTGTCTCCTTGGCAGCTCCTGCAATGTCAAACTTCGTTGACAGGGCTTCAAGCTTCTGTTGCATGGCAACAGTGGAAGGGTTGCTGAGTTTCAGTTCAAAGGAAATGAGGTCCTCGCCGTCAAAGCCCTTGGAATAGAGGTGAATCATGGCAAGCTTGTTTAGCTCCGCCAAAATGACTCTCTGAAGAACAGAGATGGTACGGGAAAATCTAACATCCTGCTGAGCCAAGGAAGCCTTAGCCGACAGGTTTTCATCGAAGTTCAAATATGGCTTTGGAACCTGAAGCGCAGCAAAAAGTTTCTGTTGAAGATACTTGACGTCCTCGGTAGCTGTGGCATTCTGGCCACCAGCAAGGGTTTCAATCTTCGTACCAGTTTGACCACCACGAACAGGAATAAAATAGTCTTCATCGATAGACACAGGATTATAACGTTGGTCCATACGACCGTTAACGCGGTCCACAATGTCCCTAGAACGAAGGGTCTGTTTTACAGCCTCCATATAGGAAGGAACGTCATTTGGTGCTACGTTACCAACGTCAATATAGAAAACTCGACGCTCAGGAGAACGTACGACACGATAAACCAACATAGCATCTTCCATCATGATAAGCTGGCGCCAGATTCTGCGACCAGGCTCCAAAAGGGAAGTGCCATAAGGCAAGAACAAGTCATTGCCCAGAACACGCATGTGAGTAATCTGCCAATTTTCAAGGTACCGGTTACCTCTGGTAAGCCACTTGAAACGAACTGCATAGGGATCGTCCGGGTCAAAGCCTTCCTCACGCTCTAGTTCATTTACTGGAATGGGTTGAACGTTGACGATACCGATATCTGGGATAACCTCGTTGTAGAGGAAGAAGTCACCATACTTGACCAGGTTTCGAACCCATGGACGTAGATTGAAGTCGATATTCAGAATATCATAGAACAGTTCTTCTAGAGCCTTCTTTACTTCAGGGTTCCTAGAGTACAAGTGAAAGGCCTTGCCCTTTTCATCTCCAGAAACAGTCTCGTCGGCCGTGATGTTGAGAGCTGCTGCAATTTCAGGAGTATATTCCATCTCAGCGAACTCAGAGTACCTTGCCATTCTGTCCAAAATACCATAGGCACCCAGAACAGAGAAAGGTGAACTTTCTCTGCCAAATGGAAAAGGAGCACGATATCCGTAGTTACCACGGATTAACTCGTTATCATAGTAACTGCGATAGTCATAACCCTTTACTCTACGTTGGATTGCCGGACCAGATCTGAACAGTCTGGTGAGTCGGTTAAAAAATGAGTCGTTTTTGGCCAAAGGTAATTGCCTCTTGTGGGAGTAATTATTGAGTGAAATTGGGCAGAGTGTTCAATATGAATAGACCACCAAGACTAAGAGACGTTTTTTTTGAGGTATTTGAGCCCAAAAAACTTGAGCAGCCACCAACAGAGGAACTTCCTACTGAGATGGAGCCCCTACCTGAAATAGAGGGGCTACCAGACAATGTGGTCATCTCCGCTCTTAAAAAAGACTCAGAACGTATGGAAAGTGGTATCGTGGATGACGACTCCTCTGGTGGAGAGCCGCCGAGAGTTGAGGAGATCTCCGAGGATCTGGGTAACATGGATGAAAAGTCAACAGGAGTTAGTGGTAAGACCTTAGTTGAGGACCTTTTAAGAAAGTCTAAGGGTACTCTTAGGGCGGCCGGAACTAAAAAGGGAGCCTATAGGGTTCAACCTGTCGACAGCAATAATCCACCACCACCAGATCACGTTCTGAAATTCATCAAGTCTGCCGGCTTGGTTGTCGTGAGAATTCTTGGTCCGGGTCATATGGGAGCATCCTCTTCAAAATTCAACACCTATGTTATCAAGAGAAAGGGTGTTCCCTCTGAGGTCAAGTTCGTCTATGGTCAGGGTCGTAACGAAGGACAGAAGTTTGAGGAGACCGCAGTTGGTGAACTTCAACAGGCCATTGGAACTGGAGGCAAGAAAATGTCGCCCTTTGTTCAAGCAATGTTTGCGGCTATGAAAATCAAACCCAGTGACGTGAGGGAAGTCAAACTGGCTAGTGCCAGGGCCGTAAAGCGTCCCATTACGAATGAGATTCAAAATGTAGGACCCATGATTTCAGATATTGACATTGTCCTAAAGAATGGAAAAACCATCTATATTTCTCTGAAGAATGAGTCTGGGGCAACATTTGCCAACAGCGGCTACAAGGGAGCCTTTGTTCCAAAGACGGTTGGTAGAAAAGTTGTTTTTACAGCCCAACCACACAGGCTGGATGACTTCATTGTAGGGGCTCTTGGCGTAAACAAACAACTTGTAGCCCAGGGAATTACCGAATACTACAACAAAACAGCGAGCGCCAAGTCAATTGTGGGTGCACCTATCAAAACAAACGTTAAGAAGGTGAAACAGTATCTCATGTCCTCTTATGGATATGGTTACTGGTACGTTCGTAAGAGGGGCGGAGACAAAGTGGATGTAATCAACATCACAACCCCAAGAAACCTTGAAATCGTCGTGGGTGATATTACAGGCACTTTCGTGACCTATCCATTTTGGAGCAAGGCCAAGGCTACCAAACAACTCACAGTAAAGATTGAGACCTCAAAAGCAAAATACTTTGTGGAAGTCAGAAACTCCAAGGGGGATGTAGAGCCGACCGAGGTTAAGGTCAAAATTGGCGGCAAGACCAGTTAACTTACGCCGCCGAGCATTTTGAATATTTCAGCCCCAAAGGGTTGAACTGGTTCTGGAAGTCCTGAGGTAAACCCCTTGATGTTTCCAGTACCAAGGAAATTTCTCATCTTAGTTCCAGAGATGTTAATGCCGGTTGTGCGTTCAAATGGCTTGAAGATGACCTGGTCGTTTTGGAGAAGCCTCGGAAAATACTTTTGTTGGGCCCTCGGAGGATAGTTGCTGGCCATATCCTCAGAATCTGAGTAGATAATAAAGGTGTTCAGATTGTTGGGGTCTGTATTAGCGGCACTCAGGGTATCGATAACTCCCTTTATGGGGTGGCTAAGAAACTTGACAGTTACATTCTCTGGGAGAGCCCTTAGGAGGAACTTCTTCCACACGGACTCCATCTGGCTCCAAGTTACAGGAACTTCCCCAGGGCGGGCTCTGTCTCCTGTGGAAACAAAGAGAAGTACACGATCAGACTCTTCTGCTGCTCTCCTAATAAGGGAGAAGTGTCCACGAGTTAGAGGTTTAAACCCACCTGCAATCAGTCCAATGGTCTCTCTCATCTTTAATTCTTCTTACTTCCTTAATTGGTAGTCTTCCACTTATCCTAATTAGATGTGGTCGTCATGAACCAAATTCCAGACAAAGTTTTACAGATTGTGGATTACGTTATGAACTATGTTCCCTCCGAAACACAAAACTGGCTCTCCGTCAAAAAGGAGATTCTGTGGATTTGTCCACCCAAGATGAGGTCCCTCTTCACGAGGAGACACTACAGCACCAAGAAACATTCCCTAAATGACCTGGAGAGGCTGATCATCACCTACTGGAGGTCAGAGGTCGGGGCAACCTTGGAAATACCCCAAAACCAAATACACAATACAGAGTGGAAGCGTCACCGTCCAGGCTGGGGACTGAAACGCTACAATAAGGAAAGACAAAGAAATGCCAAGAGAAGACAAAAGCAAAGAGCTTCTTGAAGTCCTGATTAGGGAAGCAATTGAAACAGCTCTTGTGGAGTCTGTTTCCGATTCTACGGTTTATAAGGCCTTTATTGAACCATTCACAGATGTTTTCAAGACAGCACAACATAGCGTTGAGAAAATTATGGCTACCACCATTTCTGAATTGGGAACTCTGGCCAAGGGCGTTGCCTTTACCCTGATTCCCTTCATTAAGCCAGATGCTGGAAGTATTGGAGCCATGGCCCGCCAGGACAGGGAGCGTCTCCTTGGCAAACTTGGAACCATCGACAGCAAATTTCAGGACGTCATTCAAAGAAATTGGCATGCCTTCAATAACCCAGACATGATGACTGCCCTCTTCTTGATGCACCCACAGGTGTTCATCGGAGGTAAGTTGGCACTTCAGGCTCCAGAGCTTGCCCTTCAGGTTCTGTCTTCCTTAACCGGAGGTAATCAAACCGTGGAGAGAATTCTCAAGGGTTACCAGGAAATGCGTGCTGGCCCTGGTGGAAGGGCCGCTCAGGCTTGGGGCAGTACCAGCAGTTGGGACACCAGTATGAGTGGACCTGGAGGTTACTCAGATTATGCTGACTATGGTATGGTTGAAGAACAACAGCAAACTCAACAGGCCCAGCCACCACAGGCTCCTCCTCCTCAGCAGAAACAACCTCCTCCAGCCCAACAGCAGGCTCGTCCAAAGCAAGACCCAAAGACCTGGGCCGTGGCACAGATCAAGACACTCCTTGCCAACCCACAAATTCGTCAACAGATTGCTAAGAGTCCAGTAACTAAAACCATGCAAACTGAGGCAGTCAATCAGATTGTAAATGCCGCCAAGAAGTTCCTTGGAGGCCTTACAATGCAAACTGTCAAGACAAAAGCCGGTCAAAAGTATCATGAGGCCGTGGAACAGTTCAAACAGAAACTTCCAGAGGAAGAACAGAAGAAGGACTTTGAAAACGACCCTAAATTTCAGCAGGCCGTCTTGAAGAACATCAAGGACGCCATGAAACCAGCCTTCATTGCTCAGCTCCAATCCCTGATTAAGGCCAACCCGACAGCCACGGGTGTCGTCAACAAGGGCATCCAGCAAATCCAACAAATGTAAGTCCATCCATTCGGATAGCTTCCTGGTATTCTCTTACCTGAAAGAGGTAACGCAAATGGTAATGGATGCAGCAGAAAGACAGCCGAGTGAACTCGGAGAACTTACAAAACTTGTAAGCGAATTTGTTGATAAGCTCAAGGTAATCGAAGGCGAAATTGACCTTCTCAAGGAACAGCAAAAGGACCTTGTTGAGGACTATAGCGATAAGCTTGACGTTAAGACGCTCCAGGCAGCAATGCGGACCGTCAAGATCAAGAAAAAGGTCGGTTACAAGGACACCTATGACACCTTCGTTGAGATCCTTGAAGAAAAAGAAACCATCTAAGACGATGAAGGCCTATGTCGTAGTGTTTTATGTTGATGTAGGTGATCTCCCACCCGAAGAGGTGTCTCCCTACATGGAACAAATTGGGTCGAAGATTATACGACAATCTGACTTTGAAGACCTATTGAATGCTCAAGTAATGATGGTCTATGTGCCTAGGAGACATACACCCACCAACTTACAGATTCATGAATTCCATGTCGGGGAGGAATCCACCCAGGGTCCAATGTTATATGATCTTTCTGGAAAGACAGTTGAGGAAATTGCTCAAATACTGACAACCACTAGGGAACAAAATGAAAGATAAGAAACACCCACAACAAAAATTCGAAATTCCAATGATTCTCTATGAGGAACCATCCTCAAGAGCCGAGAAGGGAATTTCCTTTCCATACATTGAAATTCAAAAAGACAACCAAATGCCGCCTGTTCTATTCATCTTTGAGTACAAGCACACCGGGGAAATAGAACCTGATGACCGTGGAAGAGACGCTGCAATCATTGATCAAATCCCACACAAGTATGTTGACATGGAGTACCTTAAGGAGAGACTCTCACCAGAGGTGAACGACCAAGTTCGTGTTGCCCTTGGAATGAAACCACTCAAGGTTGCTCAAAAAGAAGGTCAGCAGATTCTCAACAAGGTCTTTGCTAGGGTCGGTGGCCTCAAAGAAGCCGCTGAAATGGACCGAGACACTAAGCTTTCAGAAATCAGCCAGAAAAAGGAACAGGCATCATGAAATTACATCCCCACGTTATCGAACACCTCATTTTCTTATTTGAGAACTATGGTGGCCACGTTAACAACGTCAAACTCAAGGACAAGCTCAATGCTATCGACTTGTCAGCCTATGAGCGTAAGACCGGTACTCAAGACATAGTCTTGGTGTTAACCGACAAACTAATGTCCGAGCTCGGAAAGAAGTAATTCAAATGAGCGGAGGTGACATGAAGTCCCTTACGATTGGCCAGGTCATTTATGTGCTTTCAAACAAGGCACAGAAGATCGTTCCTGCAATTGTCGTTGAGGAAGTGGTTGTCAAGAAACTAGACGGCCATTATGTTTCTTGGAAGGTCTCTGTTGGACCTGCCGGGAAAGAGAAGGTCATTGATTCCTCAAGACTCGATGGAGACATTTACACTTCCCTAGATGAAATCAAGGAAGTTCTTCACAAGAGACTTGCCTTGTTTTTAAATGATATTATTTCTGAGGCAGAAAAGAGAGCAACCAATTGGTATGGGGAGAAAATCAAGAGTGTTGTCCCTAAGGGTGACTCAGAGTCTTCAGAAAAGATTGACCCAGACCAGCTTCTTGTTGATATTGAAACGCCAAGTAACGTTGTTCCAATGCCGGCTCGTCAACAGAATGGTAAGCCACAGGGATCCTCAGCAGTTATGGGTCAGGATGAACTCAGAAAGCGTATGGCTGAAATTGCCGACGAGAACGTTCCCCTGGGCGGACAAGACGGCCGACAGACAGTTGATTCCCAGGAAGTCAATCTTCCTGATGGTCAAACCGTAAGAGTCAATATCAAGATATGACAACCAACACGAGCAATCCAGAACCGACTCAAAGAGTCGTATTTTTTCCGGAAGCCCATGAAGAATTGTTGAAAGGTGCCAGTGTCCTGGCTGCGGCGGTAGCAAGCACCATGGGACCTAGTGGCCATTCAGTTATCATCGACATGGAGACCGGAGCACCCATGATTACCAAGGATGGTGTTACGGTTGCCAAGTCTATTTGCCTGAAAAACAGGCTTCAGTCGATGGGAGCGGAGCTTCTGAAAGAAGTTGCCTCCAAAACAAATGACCTAGCTGGGGATGGTACGACTACCGCTACTGTTTTGGGCCATAAGATGTTTTCCGAGGGAATCAAAATGATTTCCACAGGCAGGTCCTCTATTCACCTGAAAAGGGGAATGGACATTGCCACAGAGGAAGTAATCAGGTTTCTCAAGACCAACTGTATGCCTCTCACTACCAAGGAGGAAATCATAAACGTTGGAACGATCTCTGCCAATGGTGACCGTACTATTGGAGAGCTTCTGGCTCAGGCCATTGAACGTGTAGGCAAGGATGGCATCATTACGATTGAACCAGCCAAGAGCGTTCAAACTTCCCTGGACGTTGTTGAGGGAATGCAGCTTGACACTGGTTTCGTTAGCCCTTTCTTTATCACAAATTCAGAGAAGGCAACCTGTGAGTTGATCAACCCCTATGTCCTGATGACTCCCAACAAGATTAGTTCTATTCAGGATATCATGAGCGTCCTGGAAGGTAGTCTAAAATCCTCAAGACCCTTATTAATCATTGCAGATGACGTGGAGGGAGATGCCCTTCATACCCTCATTGTGAATAAAACCAAGGGCAATCTGAAGGTGTGCGCCGTAAAGGCCCCAAGTTATGGAGAACACAGGGCAGATATCCTTTCAGATATCCAAGTCCTGGTTGGAGGAAACGTATTTGGAGCCACCTCTGAGGTTGCCCTGAAGAATGCCACCACAGAGCTTCTGGGGTCAGCAAAGAAGGTTATCGTTGCCAGGGGCAACACCACAATCATTGGGGAGAGCAGTGACAAACATAGAGAACTACTTGCTGAACGTGTTGAAAGTCTCCGGAGTCTTCTGGGTGATTCAAGTCTTGATGCCCTTCATACCGACAAGTACCGTAAGCGTCTTGCTCGTCTTTCTGGTGGCATTGCTGTTATCCGTGTGGGAGGGTCAACGGAAGTGGAAATTCTGGAAAAGAAAGACCGAGTTGAAGACGCCGTAAATGCCACTCTTGCAGCCACTCAGGAAGGTATTGTACCTGGAGGCGGAGTAGCCCTTTACTATGCTGCCCAACACCTCAGGGACCTGGTAAAGTCTGGAGTCTATGTAGAGCACTCCCATGACATTCTTGCTGGCATCGAGATGATCGCCAGCGTGTGTGAGGAACCCCTAAACACAATTGTGAGTAACACAGGCATTTCCCCGGAAATTGTCAAGGAGAGACTCAAACAAAACCAGGGGTCACACAAGGTCTTCTACATTGACGTCGGGGCCATCAGCACCGAGGATATTGTGGACACCATTCGTGAGATGAAGAAGAAACAGGCGGCTTCCCTGAACAACACTTCCCAGAAGTTCAAGTTTGGCTATAACGCCGCCAAGGGCCACTATGGAGACTTGGTTGCCGAGGGCATCATAGACCCCGTAAAGGTCACCAGGTACGCCCTGGAGCACGCCTGTAGCGTTATAGGCCTAATGCTGACCTGTAACAGTGTTGTCGTTAACGAGGACCAATGACAACCCCATTGTCCAACTACTATCTGTCAGCAATTACTCTCATGGGAGAGGCCTGGAAGGTATATAGACTTGGTGGGTGTTCACCAAATTGCAATGCATGTCTAGACTTTCAGAAGAATTTGGGTTATCTTACTATCAAGTTAGAAGAGGCAAAGAAATATGAAGGGCGATAGAATCACTGTAGTTTCGAGTTTGATGTTTGAAACCAAGGAAGAAGTTCTTCCTGTGTATGCTCCGGTTTTGAATCCGGATGGAAGCTTCAAGACCACCTATGACGGCGGTGTTGAATTGGCTCGTCTTGGAGGCGTTAAGAGCGGAAGCTCAGGAACGATCCAGGGACCATCCATCAAGGTTCACAAGTCCCAGTTACTTCACCTTCAGGAACAAACCTCGGCCCTTGGTGGCACGAATGACTTCCAGTCCGTTGTTCCGGTCTTTTTGGACGCCTACCAGCAGGTAGGTTGGTTTCCAACGGATCATGTTCGTGTAGTTGGCGGAAGTCGACTGACGTAATACCTACTTAACAGTCAGTAGTCACTGGAGTTCCTTTTAATGGTATCCCCATCCCCATCCGGTCCGAGCAACACAGCAGAATATTTGGCAAGCGGCCTTCCGTATGCCACCAGGTCTATTGCTACCGCAAGCAACGTCACAACTGTCACCTTTCCGTTCGTAACGAAGTTCGTCACGGTAAAGAACAACAGTTCTGGTTCTCTTCAGTGTGGCTTTACAAGGTTGGGTGTACAGGGTAGCAACTACTTTACCCTCAACCAGGATGTAGCCTGGAGTGGTGACATACGTGTGGGTGAAATGTTCTTCACGGCCGGTTCCGGAAGCCTTACCTTTGAGGTTGTTGCTGGTCTAACTCAGATTCCACATAGAAATTGGTTCA
>Ga0180074_1000127_pt1 | contig 15526 bp, 13 predicted proteins | sample EasRiv366_16_10D_FD_121773 | JGI IMG/M metagenome (GOLD analysis project Ga0180074, IMG submission 121773) | Soil microbial communities from meander-bound floodplain in the East River, Colorado, USA - East River metaG ERMLT366_16_10D | ecosystem: Environmental > Terrestrial > Soil > Floodplain ...
AACATTAGTGAGTCCGAGATGGTGCATTTGGCTGTTGAGGCATCGAAGTGGATAGATAATTAATCCGCGCTGAGCGCGTTTCGACTGCGCTTTTTGCATAATCGTATTCCGTCCTGAGCGGAGGACTGAGCGGTTGTTGCGAAGCCCGAAGTCGAAGGACGCTCCGCTCAGCGCGAGAATAATAGGAGAAACAATGAATCCAACTGAACTCAAGAATATTTTTGAAGGCTTGCGCACGGAGGCGAACAAGGTGCTGGTTGGTTTGCAGGAGCCGTTTGAACTGCTTGCGATCGCGCTCTTTACCGGCGGGCATGTTCTATTGGAGGGCGTGCCGGGGACAGCAAAGACGTTGATGGCAAAAACGCTCGCGCATATGGTGCAAGCAAAGTTCACGCGCATCCAATTTACCCCGGACCTGATGCCGTCCGATATTCTGGGTACCAGCGTATTCGATATGGCAACTACGAAGTTCCACCTCAAGAAGGGACCGGTTTTCACGCAACTGCTCCTCGCTGATGAGATCAACCGTGCGCCCGCCAAGACCCAGTCCGCGTTGCTGGAGGCGATGGAGGAGAAGCAAATTAATCTTGAAGGTGAGCGTCATGTGCTGGACGCGCCATTTATGGTTGTCGCGACTCAGAACCCGATCGAATACGAAGGGACATATCCGCTCCCCGAAGCGCAGTTGGATCGTTTCATGTTTAAGGTGTTGGTTCCCTATTCACCGTTGGATGATGAAGTGGAAGTGTTGCGCCGTTATCACCAGGGCTTTGATGCGCACAACCTGCAAGCCGCGAATTTGAATCCCGTGTTGACAGCCAAACAAGTCGTTGAAATTCGCGAATCGATCAAACAGATCGTGGTCGAAGAAGGCATTCTCACCTATATTGCCAAGATCGGCGTGGCAAGCAGACAGTCGCCGGATGTGGTGCTGGGAGCCAGTACACGCGCGACAACACACGTCTTGCTTGCCGCAAAGACATTCGCCGCTCTGCAAGGACGCAACTACGTCACACCCGATGATGTCAAGTTCGTGGTGCCACCGGTCTATCGGCATCGTATTTTGTTAAAGCCCGAAGCGGAAATTGAAGGTCTCGATCCTGATGCTGTTATTCAAAGAGTCTTGGGCTCAGTTGAAGTGCCTCGCTAAGGATGAAGGATGATGGATGAAGGCGGAAAGGTGGAAGCATGGCTGAAAACGAAAAGCAGGACTTGAAGGTTAGAACAAAACAGTTCGCCCTCCGTATTATTCGACTCTACACATCTTTGCCGAAGACAACCGAAGCGCAGGTTATTGGAAAGCAGGTACTACGTTCAGGAACATCCGTTGGAGCGCAATACCGTGAGGCACAACGCGCCAAGTCCGATGCTGATTTCATTAACAAGGTCGAAGGCTCATTACAAGAATTGGATGAGACTGGTTATTGGCTTGAACTACTCAAAGACTCAGGGATATTCCCTGCCGAAAAACTAGAATCACTCTTGAAGGAGACCGATGAACTAACTGCTATTTTTGTGACCATCGTTAAGAAGGTCAAAGGCAGGAAAGCAAGCCGTTAATTTCAGCCTTCATCCTTCTGATTTCATCCTTTATGATCCCCACTACTCGTTCTTTACTGCTTCTTCTTATCGCCGCTCCCATCATGGCGTTGGGGGCGTGGTTGCCATTCATGGAATGGATCGCGTGGGGGTATGTGGTGGTCGTGCTCTCCGTGTTGTTCATTGACTGGCGCATGGCAGGCGCTATCAAGCAATTTGACTTAACACGTCAGCACGACACAAAGTTGTCGTTGGGGGCGGAGAATCCGATTCGCATCAGCTTGAGAAACCGTTCGTGGCGCGGGATCAACTTCACGGTCCGCGATGAAGCGCCGGAACAATTCAAGATCGAAACGCGGACGATGGAAGGTCAGATCGCACCGCGCGGCACGTGGGAATATGTCTATCATGTGCGTCCGTTGCGAAGAGGCGATTATCAATTTGGCGATCTGAGTCTGCGTTGGGTGGGTCCGCTGGGACTGGTCATCCGACAGGCAAAGGTGGATGCGAAAGAGCCGGTGAAGGTCTATCCGAATCTGTTGGATGTGCGGCGCTATGATTTATTGCTGAAACGCAATCGCTTGCACGAAATGGGCTTGCGGACGACGCGTCAATTTGGTGAAGGGACAGAGTTCGAGCGTCTGCGTGAGTATCTGCCCGATGACGAGTATCGCCGTATCGATTGGAAGGCGACCGCGCGGCGGAACTTTCCGGTGACAACGGAATATCAAACGGAACGCAGCCAGCAGGTAATCGCGGTGCTGGATACGGGGCGTATGATGCAAAGCCCGGTGGCGGATATTGCCAAATTGGATTATGTAGTGAATGCGGTGTTGCTGCTGACGTATGTGGCGACGGGCAAGGGCGACCGCGTAGGCATGCTGAGTTTTGCGGACGATGCGCAACATTATCTCAGCCCGCGGCAGGGACGCGGGCAGTTCTATCGCATGTTGGAGTTGTTGTACGCGGTGGAACCGCAACCTGTAGAGCCGGATTATCGCAAGGCGCTGGCGTATCTTGCGGTGAAGCAGAGACGCCGCGCGTTGGTGGTGGTGTTCACGGACTTGACCGGCGGTGCAAGTTTAAATTCGCTGGTGGCACAAATGTCCATGCTGGCGCGCAGCAGCCTGCCGTTGCTGGTGACGATCAGTGACCCCGATGTGGTGAATGCTTCGCAGATGAAGCCGAATGATTCACTGGGAGTCTATCAACGCGCCGCGGCGAGTCAATTGCTCGATGAGCGCCGCGTGGTGCTGGATTCGCTCCGTCAGCGCGGGGTGTTGACTTTGGATGTGCCCGCGAATCAATTATCCATGTCGGTGATCAATCGCTATTTGGAGTTGAAGGGGAGAATGCAGTTGTAAGCCTGATGGCTCACCGTCGAGTAGGTGGAGGCGCATTGAGTTTGAATAATCTTTTGCAATTTCAATGGGTAGTTTTGATTCCATTATTACAACGCTGCAACATTTTGAGAAATAAGCTATTCATCCAAATCATCATACAAGCGTTTGAATTCTTCTTCTAACATCTTTTCTAAATCTGCTAAGCCTAATGTCAAACTCTCGATCTCAAATCCAACCTTCAAGTTGAAAGAAGCAGGTTCGGGAAGCTCATCAGCATATACCTGAGCAATAATTTTTAATTCATTATTGTTTTGTGAACCAATAAAAACAGGTTCGTCAGACCAAGCACCTGCCTTTGGTTGTATGTTTCCATATTCAACAGTTATCACTTGTGTCTTATTGAAAGTTTCCAAAGACAAATTAGATTGACCGATAGTTGGTATATTCATGGAAATTGGTGATGCTAGGTAATTAATATATTTCGTCGGATATCCAGAAAGCCCATCTTCAGTTAACAACAACATATTTGATTCTTGTTCAATGGATACAAGCATTCTTACATTGTGAACTGTAAGTTGCCCAAGGTTTTTTACAGCAAACCCAACTGGATTCAAGAGAAACTTATCATCAAAAAACTTAACCAGTTCTCTGTAATATCGTTTGTTGGGTTTGCTCATACTAAAGTCAATATTTGGAAACATACTCGTCGATGTTTCGCCTTTAAAATCAGGAATTCTGTCAGGATGAAAGTTTAGAACTTTGGATGTCAAAGTTATCGATTCGCCTAGTGAAGTTCTTGTTCTTAAATCAGAAAATCCGATGTTTAAATCTACATTACTAAAACCTCTAGTGTCCGCAGCACCCATTTTCGCTATTTCGTCAGGCGAGGCTTCGGCTGTTGAGCTTCCACGACGTATATAAACTACGTTCTTTTTTAGTTTGCCATAATCCTTTTTTAGATAAACGGGGCGAGACTGAACAGGTATTTTTATAACTCCGATTTGCTGACCATCAAAGGTTATAGAAATGTAAGAAAGTGTAATAGGTTGCTGGGTTTTACCATTAACAAATTGCTGGAGCGAATGATCTTCAAGGTGTTTGGTAATGCCTACAACTTCACTTCTGCTGCCTTTGATTTCCCGAACACCGATCAAAATATAAGCATCAGTCCGTCGCCAGGAGTTTGTAAAAGCTAAAATATCCTTCAAGAGTTCGCTTTTGGCATTGTCATCGGCGCCATCGAAGGGATATTGTTCTATTTTAAAATCAAGCGAGTCACTTTCACTTTCATTCAATAACTGCTCAATTAAGCTAGTATTCATCAAAATCCCAACTCCTTCAAATTCTGCACCTTGCTACGCTTCTTCCACTCTCTTCCCGCTAACAATAAATAACCATACAAAATAATCCCGCTCACGATTCCCACTGCCCAATGGATGGGAACTGCGATGTCGTTATTTGGGGAGATAAAGCCTTCAATGGTCCCAGCGATGACCAGCCACGGAACCGCGCCAAGCAATAAATAAACTGCTTTGCGTGCGGCTTGGGCGAGGGCGTCACGGCGGCGCATCAAGCCTGGTCGGAGAATCGCCCAGCCCAACATGAGTCCCGAACCGCCCGAGATGAAGATAATGCTCAATTCGATGACTCCGTGTCCGATGACGAAAGTCCATAGTTCGAAGCCGATGCCGTGAAAGGCCGTGAGGCCGGTCAACGCGCCGAGCATCAAGCCATTGAAGAACAAAACCCAGAGCGTGAGGAGTCCCGCGGTCAACCCGCTGGCAAATGCCAGGAAAGAAACCCGGATATTGTTGGTCATGATGAACGACGAAGCATAGGGGCGTTCTTCGACGGGAATATTGATCCAGAGTTCCTTGTCTTCCACGGTGTTGATGAGTTGTTGTGATCCCGCTGGCAGTAACAAGGTGACCGTCTCGGGTCTTGCATAAACACTGATGCCCGCCGCGATCGCCGGAAGAATGAACAAGAGCGCCGCGATGAAGGTAAATATCCCGGTCTCGCGGAAGAGGCGAGGGAAATCCGTCATCACAAAGCGCCATAGGCTCCTCAACGCCAGCGGCTCGCTGCGATATACTACAGCGTGCGCGCGCGCCACCAATTGATTCAAATAGGCAGTGATCTCATTTCGCGGAAAATCACGTTTTGCCAATGCCAGGTCCGAAGTGACCGCGCGATACAGACGCGCCAGATCACGGACCTGCATTTCGGAGAGTCCGCGCATGTCACTTTGACTTTGGTCGAGAAGCTGACTTAAGGTTTCCCAATCGTTTTTGCGGGACTGGTAAAATTCATTCACACGCATAGGTTTATTATACCCATGAGTACCTCTGAAGAAACCCTTGATATTGATACTCCCGAGAACGTCGCCTTTGGTTATCAGGTGGCGGGGCTCGGTTCGCGTTTCCTCGCCACCCTGCTGGATACGTTGATCATCATTTTGCTGCAAATCATTGTGAGCATTGCGTTTTTCGTGGTTATCAACGGGCTCGATAATAGGGATGTAGGCGGCGGACTTTCTGGCTGGGTGTATGCCGTGTATGGCATTGTGACTTTTCTGTTTTATTGGGGCTACTATATTTTCTTTGAAATGCTCTGGAACGGACAATCGCCTGGCAAACGCTGGACGGGCATTCGCGTGATCCGCACGGACGGCACACCCATCACGCTATCTGAATCGTTCATTCGCAACCTCACGCGGCTGGTGGATTTTCTCCCTTTTGCGTATGGTATCGGCGTTATCAGTATGTTCCTTGATAAACAATCCCGACGGCTTGGTGATCTTGCCGCAGGTACGCTGGTGGTGCATGATCGGGCGCCCATCTCCATTCAGTCACTCTCGATCAAGCGCACAGTCAACTTTTCGATGCAAGGCTTTAAAAATATTTCTTTGGATGGGTTTCCCATTGAAAGATTGACCAATGATGACCTAAGCCTGATCGAAGATTTTCTCAGCCGGCGTGAGCAATTGACGCACCGCGAAACGCTTGCCATCCAAATTCTCAATACGCTTCATACCCGTCTGGGCCTGCCTCTGTCTTCGATCAACCGCATCGAAGCTGAAGATACGCTTTTGACGATCCTGCAAGCGGCTCAAAAACGTCAAGCTGACGAATACTGGAGGAACCATGACAGTTACAAACGAACCGGGCAATAAAAACAAATGGATCTGGATCGGGCTGGGTGCAGCACTGCTGTTTTGCTGCTGCGCCGTACTGGCGGCGTACCTGGTTTTCAGGCAGGCGGGGCAGACGATCCAGGAGGGAATGAAAACTGATCCCGAATCTGCCGCCCAAGCCGCGCACAAGATCGCCGATTATGACCTGCCGCCCGGTTACCAGGAGCAGATGTCCATGGATATTCTGTTCTACTCATTTGTCATCATCGCGCCAGACACCAACACCCAAACGACCACGAGTCCCCTCATCATGTTGGCACAATTTAGCCAGGCTGGCATGGACCGCAAACAAATGGAACAACAATTACGCCAGGCGTTCGAACAGCAATCTGGGCGGCGCGGGGCTGATATGCAGGTGGTGGAAGTGAAAAACATGGTCATTCGCGGCGAAGAAGTGGAAGTGACCATCTTCGAAGGCACCGATGCAAACGGCTACGTTATACGTCAGTTGATCACCAGCTTCCCCGGCAAGGACGGCACTGCCATGTTGATGATCATGGGTTCGCCTTCAGCCTGGGATGATAATTTGATCGATGATTTCATTGAATCCATTCATTAAACCGTGTAAGATATAATCACACTGGAGGAACGACCATGACTGAAGTAAAACCCCTTAACTGGACTGCCAAACCTGGCGTCGGTTTATCTGTTGTCCGCCGCGGCGATGGCGGCATGACACTCACTTTCACAGACCTATCGGATGCCACTCTCAATGACTGGCGCGGATTCGCGCTGGAACATTTGATGAGTGCCACGGGTCGCACACGCAACTTGTATGATCTGCGTTTGGTAAAAGAGATTCCCGAAAAGGCGATCCGTGCGGCGGTGGAGGCGAACAGTGACCCCTCGGCGCGCAACATCCGCGTGGCGGTGGTGGTGGCAGATGACAAGGTCGCCGACGCGATCCGTGAAGTGGCTGCACTGGCACTGGCTGGCACGGCCTCAGCGATGAAGATATTCTCCGATATCAACGAAGCTGAAGCCTGGCTCGCGCGCCCGTTGGACCAAATTCCTTAATTGCTATTGCTCATGCGGGGGCTAAGCCCCCGCATGAGCGTGGACTGCATGAAATCCCCATCTCTCCAAATTGGAAATCAACTATTTAATTGGGGTGCCCGCACGTATGTGATGGGCATTCTTAACGTCACACCGGATTCGTTCTCGGGTGATGGACTCATGTCCAGCGGGGATATGCTTGAACAATCTGTGCGGCAGGCGGAACACTTTCTCAGGCATCACGTGGACATTCTCGACGTGGGCGGCGAATCAACCCGCCCCGGCGCACAGACTGTGACAGCTGATGAAGAGTTGGAACGTGTCGTTCCGGTCATTCAGGCGCTGCATAAAAATTTCCCTGATGCGATCATTTCCATTGACACCTATAAAGCCAAAGTAGCGGAAGAGGCTTTCAAAGCGGGCGGGCACATTTTGAATGACGTATGGGCGCTGCGGGCTGACCTTGAGCTTGCTTCCGTTGCGAAGAAGTTTAACGTCCCTGTGATCTTGATGCATAACCGGAGTAACCCCGCCACCGTGGAAGTGCGTGAGAATTTGGGGAATGCTTATATCGGTTCAGAGTATGCGGACTTGATCGAAGATGTCAAACGCGAATTGCTCATGAGCGTGGGCATTGCGAAAAAGGCTGGGATCGAGGAGTCGCAAATTATTCTGGATCCAGGCATCGGCTTTGGAAAGAAGCGGGAGCATAATCTTGAGTTGATCAACAGACTCGGGGAGATCCGCGCGTTGGGATATCCGGTACTGTTGGGTCCATCCCGAAAATCATTCATTGGCTTTACACTTGACCTGCCCGCGGACGAACGAGTCGAAGGCACGGCGGCGACCATCGCAGTGGGCATCACGCGCGGCGCGGATATCATCCGCGTGCATGATGTGAAGGAAATGACGCGCGTGGCAAAGATGACGGATGCAATTGTAAGATTTTAAGTATGTCGTTGCGAGGGCGAAGCAATCTCATCTAATCTGCAAACTTGAGATTGCTTCGTCGCCCTATCGGGCTCCTCGCAACGACATGAGGTAATTATGTCCAGCGATTACGGCAAGGAATTATTACGCAGTGGAATTATCGATGCCAAGGCGGGGCATCGCGAAAGCGCGCGCCGCTATTTGGACCGCGCGGTTTATATGAGCAATGACCACGATGTGCTGGCAGAAGCCTGGTATTGGATGAGCCAGGTCGTGGATGAAGCGGTTGAAAAACGCAAGGCATTGGAAAATTGTCTCGCGCACGATCTGCAGCACGCACGGGCGCGGCGGGCGCTGGCAGTGCTCGATGGCAAACTCAAAGCGAATGAGATCATTGATCCCGAACATTTGCCGTCTGCTCCCGCGAGTTTGCACGCCGCCAACGCAGACCGCTTCATGTGCCCCAAGTGTGGCGGACGCATGTCCTTTGCGCCGGATGGTCAATCGCTGACCTGTGAATATTGTTCACGCAATCAGAAGTTCAGTGTGGCGCAACCTGGCACGGCGAACGAAAAAGATTTCATCATCGCGATGGCTACCGCGCGCGGACACGGTAAGCCGTTGAACCAACAGGTATTCCACTGCGAAGGCTGCGGCTGTGAATTCATTTTGCCGCCCAATCAAATCTCATCCACGTGTGTGTATTGTGGTTCGCCGCATGTCGTCAATTGGGAGGCGGAGGAGCAACTGCTCGCGCCGGATGGCATCATCCCGCATGCCTTCGATCAACAACGTGCGGTCAAATTGTTGGTGGAATGGGTGGAATCGAATCAGATCCAACCTGAAAAGCAAGTGGACCTGCCGCGCGGCGTCTATCTGCCGCTATGGTCTTTTGACCTCGGCGGCATGCTGGATTACGTCGGCGAAAAAGTGGACGATAGCGAGATCCAATTAAATAGCAGACAACGGAAGATGGTCCGGGTGAAGGGCAGTTATCCAGTGCAGGTGAATGACCTGCCGATTCCAGCGTCCCGCAAGCTGTCTGCGGTTTTCTTGAAGTTGATCCCCACCTTTGAGATGAAGGCGGTGAAACCCTACGACGCGCGTTATCTCGCCAACTGGCCCGCGGAAGTGTACGACATCCCGATGGCGGAAGCCTCACTGGATGCGCGCGCGCAATCGCTGAAATATTACAAAGACGATCTGCCCAATCTGCTTGCGCCGGTGCAGGTCCTCTCCACCACCTCCGCCAATATGAGCGTGGAATCTTTCCGCTTGAATCTGCTGCCGGTGTGGATGACCGAACTGCCCTTTAGTGGACGTGAGCATCTGGTGTTGATCAACGGCATGAATGGGACCGTAAAAAGCGACCTGCCGGAGAAATCAAAAGAATCACGCGGATTGTTCGAGTGGCTGGGTGATTTGCTGGAGGAATAAGTTTTTGTAACGCGAGATTTATCTCGCACCTGGGCAAGAGCGACATAACACATAAAGCATGATTAACCCCAAATCTAAGAATTCAGCCACGGATTTCACGAATTCGCACGGATTTAAAAAAACAATCCGTGAAAATCTGTGAAATCCGTGGCTAGGAATTTGATTGAACCTTGATGTTACTGGTCTTATGCAAGATGCTTGAATAAAACAGGCAGACTTTATCAGTCCGCCTGTTTTATGTGTTTGTGGTAAATTACATTTAGTATCTATCCTGCAATTGCTCTGGCCGTCCGTCCCCGGCGGCGAGGACGCCGCCTCAAGCGGAATATTCGGATAGGTTCTTCTATCTCACGGCATCATCCCATTTCAACAGAGGCAGCAGCATGTTAAACAATCCGCATCGTCGTTTCAATCAACTCACCGGTGAATGGGTGCTGGTTTCGCCGCACCGTGCCAAACGTCCGTGGCTGGGACAGGTGGAAAAGCTTTCGCCGGAACAACTCCCCGCGTATGACCCGACATGCTATCTCTGCCCACGTAACGAACGGGCGGGCGGAGTCTTTAACCCGGATTACGAAAATGCCTACGTGTTCGAAAATGATTTCGCGGCGTTGCTGCCCCACCCTGAGTCCGAAGCGGACTCTTCATCCGCATCCGACTCGCCGCTGCTGGTCGCCGTCCCCGAGCAGGGACAATGTCTCGTCGTCTGCTTTTCACCACGTCACGATCTGACCCTGCCCGAATTGGAATTGCCCGCGATCGAGAACGTCCTCAACACGTGGACGCAAGCCTCCACCGATCTGGCAAACAAGGATTTCATTCAGTATGTGCAGGTCTTTGAAAACAAAGGCGCGATGATGGGTTGTTCGAACCCGCATCCGCACAGCCAGTTGTGGGCGCAGTCGCAGCCGCCGAATGAGATCGTGAAGGAGCTGGCTGCGCAACAGGCATATTTCAACACGCACAACCGCCCGCTGTTGATCGATTACATCCGTGAGGAGCAGAAACGCCAGGAGCGGATCCTGTTCTCGAACGAGCATTTCACCGCGGTGGTGCCGTTCTGGGCGGTGTGGCCCTTTGAAGTGTTGGTGGCGGCGCATCGTCCCACCCCATCACTCGCGGACCTGACTGCCGCGGAAGTCTCTGCGCTCGCGGAAGTCTTCAAGCATGTGACCACGAAATATGACAACCTGTTCGAGATCTCGTTCCCCTACTCGATGGGATTCCACCAAGCCCCCGCGGACGGTGGGACGCATCCCGAGTGGGTTCTGCACGCGCATTTCTACCCGCCGTTGTTGCGTTCTGCCACGGTGAAGAAGTTCATGGTGGGCTATGAGATGCTCGGCATGCCGCAACGGGACATCACGCCCGAAGTCGCCGCTGAACGCTTGCGCGGTTTATCTGAGGTGCATTACAAGCATAGATAGATTAATCAGCCTTTAGTTCCTTGTTCATTTTGTGTTTTGGCTTTATCCTTGTCTTATCAGACTAATCCTTCTCTGATCAGGAATAGAGGGATATATGAGACGAGAATATTACTCCGACACAATAACTGATTTTCAAAATCGAACGAGTGAAGAGATTCTTGGCAAACTTGCCCAGAGCAATGATTTTGCCTTGGAACAAACGCAGCGGGATGCTTGGTTAGAAGAAATCAGAATTTTGCAAAAGACTTTACAACCGCATAAAGGCTCAATCTATTTTGAATATTCAATTCCGAGAATGGGAAAACGAATTGATGTTGTGCTTCTTATCGGCTCAGTTATTTTCGTGCTTGAGTTCAAGGTTGGGGAAAAAGAATTTCAATCACACGCGATAGATCAAACTTGGGATTATGCTCTCGATCTAAAAAACTTTCATGAGACAAGCCATGAAAGTTACATTGCCCCAATCCTTATTGCCACCAAAGCTAAGGCAGTTTCTGCAATTGTTTCTACTACCCCACATAACGACAAACTTCTTTACCCCATCAAATGTAATGAAGAATTGTTGAATGAAGTAATTGCTGATGTTTTGCTCTTTGCAGAAGGCGAAGACATCAATTCAGTTAACTGGGAAAAAGGAAGATATCAACCGACGCCAAATATTATTGAGGCTGCAATCGCACTCTATAGTGGTCACTCCGTGACTGATATTTCTCGTAGTGATGCCAGCGCTATCAATCTCGGACAAACTTCCGATGCTGTTTCAGAAATTATTCGAGTTTCAAAAGAACAATCCCATAAATCTATTTGTTTTGTGACAGGAGTTCCTGGCTCAGGAAAGACATTAGTTGGACTCAATATTGCAACAACCCACATTGATAAAGACAATGACCTTTACAGCGTTTTCCTGTCAGGAAACGGTCCATTGGTTGCTATTCTGCGCGAAGCACTGACCCGCGACAAGGTTAAGCGTCAAAAAGAACGTGGAAATAAAATCAAGAAAAGCGAAGCTATGAGCGAAGTGAAGTTATTTATTCAAAACGTTCACAACTTTCGTGATGAGGGATTAATTGACCTCCAAAAGCCACCGATTGAACATGTTGCATTATTTGATGAAGCACAACGTGCTTGGGATCTACAACAAACAGTAAATTTCATGCATCGCAAAAGAGGTTATGCAAATTTTCAAATGTCGGAACCCGAGTTTTTGGTTTCCTGTCTTGATCGTCATCCTGATTGGGCTGTTGTTGTGTGCCTTGTTGGTGGTGGTCAAGAAATCAATACTGGAGAAGCTGGTATTAGCGAATGGATTGAGGCTTTAGAACGCTCATTTCCTAGTTGGCATGTTTATATTTCTTCGCGACTGACTGATAGCGAGTATGGCACAGAGAAGGTGCTGAATAAAATCCAGACACGCCAACATGTCATTTATAAAGATGAATTGCATCTTTCCGTTTCAATGCGTTCTTTCCGTGCCGAAAATGTGTCTCTTTTAGTTAAACAGGTTTTGGATTTAGAAACTAATGAAGCAAGAAAGACTTTAGCTAAAGTAAAAGGAAAATACCCGATTGCTCTTACACGTGACCTTGCGAAGGCAAAACAATGGCTGAAAGATCAGGCACGTGGCTCAGAGCGATATGGAATCGTTGTTTCATCTCAAGCAGAGCGATTGAAGCCGCATGCAATTGACGTCAAAACTCCAGTTGACCCAATTCATTGGTTCCTTGATGAAAAAGAAGACGTTCGCTCATCTTATTATCTTGAAGATGTTGTCACAGAATTTCAAGTGCAAGGACTTGAATTAGATTGGGCTTGCGTGACTTGGGATGCAGACTTTCGCTATACAAAGCAAGGCTGGGAGCATTTTTCTTTTGTTGGTGATCGATGGAATCGAATCAGGAAATTAGAAAGACAAGCCTATCTAAAAAATGCTTATCGTGTTCTCTTGACTCGCGCAAGGCAGGGCATGGTGATTGTTGTTCCAGAAGGGGACGAAGAAGATCATACTCGCAAAAAAGAATTTTATGATTCTATCTTTGAATACTTACAAGAGATTGGATTCAATGTGATCTGACCCCAACAACCAAAGAAATTCAAAAATACCACATTTTAATTAAAGTGTGGTATTTTTGTTGTATAATACATCTATGGCAAACATAACTTACACCAAATACAAAAAGATATTTGCAGAGCGCAATGGCATCCTACGTGCCGCCACCGCCATTGAATTGGGTGTGCCGAAACACGTGCTCTACGACATGGTGAAAGAGGGCGAACTCGTGCGCGAGGCACAGGGGATTTACCGTCTAAGTGAGAGTGATCCACTGGGGAATCCTGATCTCGTGAATCTGAGTCTGCGTGTGCCGAGGGCGGTGTTCTGTCTCATCTCCGCGCTGTATTTTCACGAACTGACCACACAAATTCCCCATTCGATATACTTTGCTCTTCCGCGTGATGTCAAAACGCCGAAGATTCAATATCCGCCCATTTGGGTTTTCCATTATTCGGATGAGTCTTATAAGGCGGGTATTGTTGAACACGAGTTGGACGGGGTCAAAGTCAAAATTTATGATCGTGAGAAAACTGTCGCCGATTGTTTCAAGTTCCGCAAAAAAATCGGCATGGATGTAGTGATCGAAGCCATTAGGGATTATGTCAACCAGCCGAAACTGGATGTACATAAATTGATGGAATACGCAAAGATCAACCGCGTGGAAAAAACTATACGTCCATATCTGGAGGCGTTGTTGTAAAAGAGTCTATCTTCCTTCCTCCTTCAACTTTCAACCTTCCTCCCTTACAATACCCCCATGCCCCAGATCACCCCCATCCTGCGCGCGCGGCGTGAACGACGACTCACCAAACAACGCGACCACGCCGACCGCACGCGCAACACCTTTCTCAGCCTGGGGATGCTGCTTTCATTATTCATCGCCGCGCTCATCATCACGTCCGCGTTTGCGTATGTGGACCTCACGCGCGACCTGCCCTCCATTGAGACCCTCCCGCAATTGCTCAATCCGCCCGATGGTTTGCTCCTGCAACCCACACGCATCTATGACCGCACGCGCGAAAATATTCTCTTCACCTTCGCGCCCAACGATGCCCCGCGCCGTTATATTCCGCTCAGCGATTCAAATCCGCAATACCTGCCCAAGTCCCTGGCGGATGCCGTCATCGCCAAAACCGACCCGAAATTTTGGCAGCACTCCGGTTACTCGCTCGCCGATCTCACCAACCCCGATTCACACGTCACCCTCGCACAGCGTCTCGTCTTTGACCTGCTGCTCTTCAACGAAGAACCGTCCCTGCAACGCGCTCTGCGTGAACGCATCCTTGCCGCGCAGATCACCGCCCACTTCGGACGCACCCAGATCCTCGAGTGGTACCTCAACTCCGCAAATTTCGGTCGCCATGCCTTCGGCGCTGAAACCGCCGCCCAGCTTTATTTTGGAAAATCCGCCACGCAGCTCAGCACCGCCGAGTCCGCCATCCTCGCCGCCGTCAGCGACTCGCCGAGTCTGAATCCATACGACGCTCCGCAGACCGCCCTCGAACGCGGCACCGAAACAATTCGGATGATGTCCACGCTCGGGCTTTTATCGGATGAAGCCACCGCCAACGCCCTTGGAGAATCTCCGCTCTTCCAGACACCGCCTCCTTCTCAGCCTCAATTTGCTGCGGCTTTCGTCAACCTGCTCCTCGCCCAATTGGATTCACAAATTCCGCGCGCCCGCATCGAGCGCGGCGGACTCACCATCGTCTCCACCTTGGATTACAAAATCCAAAAGGGATCATCATGCGTCACAGCTTTTTATGCCGCACGCCTCGCAGGCTTGCCTGATCCACTCATTGAATGTGAAGCATTAAGATTCCTACCTGCCCTGCCGCCGGGACTCACTGTCACTGATTCATCCGCATCTGCCATCGTCACCGATCCGCGCAATGGACAGATCCTTGCTGTGGTTGGTGAAACGCTTCAGGCACAGGAAACGCCGCTTATCGGCGGTCACCAGCCCGGGTCCGCGCTGGATGCGTTTGTCTACTTAACCGGCTTCACCCGCGGCTTGAGTCCCGCCTCGTTAATTTGGGATATCCCCGGCAAGACCGATGTCCAAAACTTTGACGGCGCGTATCATGGTCCCATCCGCTTGCGCGTCGCATTGGCGAATGATTATCCCGCGCCTACCGCACAGGTGCTCGCGCAAATGGGGCTTGAGAACATCACCAAGATCGCGAGTTCATTTGGCGTTGCGCGTGACGAAGAACTAACGTTGTTGAATGCCGCAGGCGCGTATGGCGTCTTTGCGCAACAGGGCGTCTACTTTGGGCAGACCATCGCTGACGAATTTTCGCCGGTCACTTTGTTGCGCGTGACTGGCAATGACGATAGTGTCTGGCTCGATTGGACGACACCACAAGCGCAACCGGTGGTCACGCCGGGGCTCGCCTACTTAATGAATCACGCGTTGAGTGATGAGACCGCGCGCGAAGGCGCGTTGCAAAGTTCCAACGTGTTGGAGGTCGGTCGTCCCGCCGCCGTGAAGTTGGGTCAAACCGACGATGCGCTCGATGCCTGGACGATCGGTTATTCGCCATCGCGTGTGGTCGCAGTGTGGACTGGCACACATTCATTCAGCAAATTAACTCCGCGTTTACCC
>Ga0180074_1000129_pt1 | contig 15494 bp, 7 predicted proteins | sample EasRiv366_16_10D_FD_121773 | JGI IMG/M metagenome (GOLD analysis project Ga0180074, IMG submission 121773) | Soil microbial communities from meander-bound floodplain in the East River, Colorado, USA - East River metaG ERMLT366_16_10D | ecosystem: Environmental > Terrestrial > Soil > Floodplain ...
GAACAACCTGGGTATCGTGATCGCAACCGCAACAACAAACGCCTCGGGTGCCTATGCCTTTACTAATCTTCCAGCCGGAACTTATACGGTTGTTGAAACAGACTTGCCGGGCTATGTGAGCACCACGCTTAATAACATTGCTGTCACCCTCAGCGCGGGCACCAACGCCACGATCAACTTTGGAGATCAGACTGTCGTTGGCAATCCGCTCATTGCGGACCCGGCCGTAACCAAGCTTGGGACTCCCTCAAGCGCTGTAGTTGGCGATGTGGTCGTGTACACGATCACAGTTGGGAACAATGGCAATACAAACGCCACGAATGTTATTTTGACTGACACCAAACCGGCGTTCCTCGATATCATTTCCATCTCGATCTCTCCGAACCCGGGGCTGACTCCTGTTATCAGCGGCAATACCTTCACGATCAATTTCGGGTCGGTTGCGCCAACAGACTTTTATACAATTACAGTGATAACGCGAGTCAACGCGCAAGGTGTGCCGCCTGGTGGCGTAAATAACGCCTCGATTTTCACTAATTCAAGTACGGATAATCCTTTCAATAATGCATCCGCCGCGCAGTTGATCATTGCCTCAAGAGGTGGAGGCAATCCCTCGACAGTGGCTGCCGTAACAGCGTTGCCCAACACTGGTTTTGCGCCGAATGTGGTAAGCGGTCTGCCCCTACAGCCGAGCAATATGCTCTACGCGGCAACGGATCTGCTTTTGGAGATCCCGAGCCTGGGCGTGAAGATGCCGATCGTGGGGATATCGAAAAAGAATGGAGCCTGGGATGTGACCTGGTTGGGCAAACAGGCTGGATGGTTGGAAGGAACCGCGTTCCCATCCTGGAGCGGTAATAGTGTGCTGACTGGCCATGTCTACGATGCCAATGGTTTGCCTGGTCCGTTCGTCAATTTAGGCAAATTGAAATATGGCGATAAGATCATCGTCCATGCGTATGGGCAGAAGTACACATTTGAAGTGCGCACCAATCAGACTGTCGCGCCAGATGATACATCTGCATTGAAGCATGAAGAAAAGTCCTGGCTGACCCTCGTAACCTGTAAAGAATATGACGAGAAGACCAACACTTATAAGAAACGCGTGATCGTGCGCGCTGTGCTGGTAAGTGTAGATTGGGATAAATAATAAAGTAAGTGCTTAACTAAAGAGACGGCAATCAGATTAGATGATTGCCGTCTCTTTAATTACTTTTGAGTTTCTGTGATCAGGGGGATGAATATATCCACGATCTCCGGGTCGAAGAGGCGCCCGGCTTCTTTTTGCAGATATTCCACGATCTCTCTGGATGGCAAACCTTTTCGATAGGGTCTGTCGCTCTGAAGCGCATCCCATACATCTACAACTGCGAAGAAACGGGCGTGCAGAGGAATATCCTTGCCTTTTAATTTATGTGGGTAGCCACTACCATCCCATCGTTCATGATGATAATAAGGAATGATGAGCGCCTGACTCAGGTATTTGATGGGGGAAAGCATTTGATAGGCATATTGCGGATGACGGCGCATGACAACCCATTCATCGTCGGTAAGCGGTCCGGGTTTTTGTAGGATCTCATCCGGAATGCCCATCTTGCCCATATCGTGGAGTAACGCGCCGCGCCGAATGTGCACCAATTCATCGTCTGTGCAATTGAGTTTGCGTGCCAGCTTGACGGTTATCTCAGTGACGCGTTGTGTGTGCCCTTCAGTTTCACGGTCACGCAAATCCAGCGCCTTCACCCAGCCCTCGATGGTTCTATCGTAGGCTTCCTGCAGGTCGGCGTGGGCTATTTGTAACGCCTCTTGGGATTGTTTCCGTTCGGTGATATCACGTGAAGAGGCTTGAAATTCCTGCTTTTGGCTGATCTTATCGAAGAAGAGCCGGGCCGTCGTTTCCAACCAAATATATTCACCATTTTTTCTACGGGCTCGATAGTGGAATGTTGTTGTAATATCATCCCAGGTTGGCGTGGCGAGCAATTCGAACAACTGACTGGCATCTTCGAGGTGGATGAGGGGGGTAACGGAAGTTCCGATCAATTCTTCAGGTTCATAGCCCAGCAGTGTTCGGCAGGCAGGCGAGACGTAGAGAAATGTTCCGCTGGTATCGTGTTTGGAGATCATGTCTGATGAGTTTTCAGCCATCAGACGGAATTGCGCTTCACTTTCCGCCAGCGCGATCTGCATGCTTTCCTGCTGCTGTAAAATTTGCCATTGCTTGATCGCGTTTTCTGCAATGTGCGGCATGTCGGTCATGGATTCGGATGATTTGACGATGTAATCGAGCGCACCTGATTTCATCACGTCCACCGCGTTGCGTTCGTTTCCGTAACTGGTCATAATAATGACGGGCGGATTTGATTTGTTATGTTCCTCAGAAAGGAGTTCGCTGCTGTCGCCATCGGGCAGCCGCCAGTCTGCAATAATGAGCGTTGGCTTGAAATCTTTTAAGTGTGAGCGTGCTTCTTCAAGCGTGTTTGCAACGGTCAATTTGGACTCGCCCCCGCGGTCTTCAAAGGCACGCTGAATCAATTCAGCATGAGCCGCATCGTCTTCGACTAACAAGATGTGGACGGTATTGTCCATCATAACAAAAATTTTATATCCGTCTTATTATAGGTTTTATTCTTTGATATCGGGGTGTGTGTTCCAACTTAACCAGTAAAACCCAAGGTCATCCATCAATTTTTTGAATTCTTCAAACCCCACCGGTTTCACCAGATAACTATTGGCGTGGTTGTAGTAGGCTCTGGCAACATCTTTTTCGGCTTCGGAGGTGGTTAACACAACGACGGGGATCGCTTTTAGGTCGTTATCTTCCTTGATGGCTTTGAGTACATCGATCCCATCCACACGCGGCAGGCGTAGATCAAGCAGAATAACGTGCGGACGTGTATTGTTCGTTTGACTGGCAAATTCTCCCCGATGGAAGAGATAGTCCAGCGCTGATTGCCCATCCAAAAAATGGCGCACCTGATTGGCGATGCGATGTTCTTCCAGGGTGCGAATGACAAGCTCAGCGTGATCTACATTGTCTTCTACAAGCATGACCAAAATTGGTTCACCAACCATCAGATTCTCCTTAATGCGTTCAAACGAATTGCCATGATTTTAATCCCATTTTTAGGATTTGGGGAACATGTTAACGTCTTAATATGTAACAACAGACCTTATTACAACGTGAAATAAAAGGTTGTGCCATCGCCTAATTTTGAATCCAACCAGATCCTGCCATTATGGATCTCAATGATGCGTTTGACGAGTGTTAAGCCGATGCCTGTGCCATCCACGCTGGGGTCCAGTCTGTTGAATAGACCAAAGATGCGATCATGATATTGCGGGTCGATGCCGATCCCATTATCACGGACGAAGAAGATCGTTTTTCCATCTGTATCAATGCCATTGGTGCCGATCTCGAGCGTAGGTCGGGGCTGAGGTCCCATGAATTTTGCGGCATTGCTGATCAAGTTCTGCATGACTTCGACCAGCCTGGCATGGTCACCAAGAATGTTGGGAAAGTTTTTTTGTACAATCATTTTTACATTATTTTTTTCAAGCGGACCGTTTAGTAATTCAACCGCCTCCGTGACGATCTGGCCAAATGGAATATGCTCCGGCGTATTAATGATGCGCCCGATCCGCGAAAGTTCGAGCAGGTCCTTAAGCAGTGCCTGCATTTTGTCCACGGCGTTTGCGATGCGGTTCATATCCTTGTCGAAACGGGTCATATCGCCAGATTCTGCGTCCTGCCGTAAATAGCCCAAAAAGCCGCGGATGGTGACCAATGGCGACTTCAGATCATGGGAAACCGTGTAGGTGAATCTTTCCAGCTCTGCATTTTGTGCCCCGAGCTCCTTGTTCAAGTTGACGCGATCTGTAAAAAGCCGCGCGTTCTTGATGGCATTGGCAACCTGGTCTGCCATGGTTTGTAGAGCGGTGATATCCACTCTTGAAAATGCTGAAGGCAGTTGAGATTGAATGGTCATGGCGCCGATCACTTCACCGCGTGTGATCAGAGGCAGCGCCATTTCGGAACGAGTCAGCGGCAGATATGGATTCTTAAATCGGACGGCATCCTCTCCAACGTCGAGAGCGATGCGCGCTTGTCCGTGCTTGATACACCACCCGATCATGGACGAGTCTTCAACTTTGAGGCGGTGACCGGTCTCCAGCATTTGTTCACCCATTTTGCCTGTTGCTGCGCTTAAGACCGCCCATTCAGTCGCTTCTTCGACCAGAAAGACGCCAACATAGTAATAATCAAAGTGATTGCAGATCAGGTCTGCCACAGTGGGGAGTAATTTGTTTAGATCCAAAATGGACGATACGGCGCGGGAAACATCTGCGGCGGTCTGGAGTTGGATGGTGCGTTTGGTCATCACGCTGATCAAGTCAGCTTGTTCTTCCTCCACGCGTTTCCGGTCAGTGATATCAGTCCATACACCCAGCCAATACTGGGGGACACCATGCTCATCCCGGACAAGATTCGCTTCATCTTTCACCCAGATCACGCGCTGGTCTTTGGTGATCAGGCGATATTCCATGTTGAAAGGCTCTCCGGTGCGTATTCCTTCCAGGTTCGAGTTCATTACGCGCTCGTAATCAGCAGAGTGTAATATTTTTTTCCAGAATAAAGTATCTTTGATGAATATGTCGCGTGGATACCCAAGCAATTTTTCCACCTGCGGGCTGACGTATTCTGTATGGGCATTTTCGTCAGTGCTGTTGATATAAGTGATGGACGGGATATTTTCAAGCAGAGATTTATATTGTGTTTGACTTCTGACAGCCTGCCTAAGCAGGCTTTGCATGTTTTGGATGTTAACATTTTGCAGCAGGAATGTGACGGCGAAAAAGAATGCGTAAATTCCAAGGCGCGCAAACGAGGAATATTGAATCGGTTGGGGTAATAGACCATTAGTTTCTGCGAACAAGATCAGGATACCAGCTATGATACATGCCAATGAGATAAATATACCGACCCTGCGGTTCGAGATCAATCCGCTTGCCAGGATGACGACTAGGTATCCAACGAAGATCGGCGCTGAAACCCCGCCGGCAGTAATGGAGCCGATGGTAACCGCCAGCCACATGACACTGATGAGCAAGGTGCTGGCAAGCTGTAATTTGTGGTTACGGATCAGGATAATGATGCCGAATGAAGCAACCCCAAAAGTAGCAGCCAGGATGGTAGCGCGCCTGACAAGCTCAGGAGCAATGAATGCCGCAGCGAGGACAAAAATTACTCCAAGCAGCAGCATGCCGAGCGCTGCACTATTTGTCAGTTTAGCGACAACGTTGGATTCAGCATCTCCATATTCAGGAATTTCAAATAAGTGCTTGATGAATTTGGACATGGTTTCGGCAAGTATAGCATCCTACTATTGCTGTTGTGATTGCACTTTACTTTCAGGTTGCGTTTTCACCGTTGAAGCGTGGCTGAAAGTACGAAATGTTTCTCGTGATATAATCTGCCAATCAGCAGATACTTTCAATATGGAGGATGTCCTATGGAAATAACAGCCCAGGAATTTAAGCACTGCGATCTAATTACGATCAAGGGTCGTGTGGATAGCGCAACAGCTCCTCAACTGGCACAGGCGCTTGAGACCGCAAATGAAAGTGGAAAGTATAAACTGGTTGTCGATATGACGGGGTTGGATTATATGTCCAGCGCAGGTTTCCGCGCACTGCTGGCAGCCCAACGCAATTCAAAGAAATATAATCGGGGTGAGGTGGTCCTGGTCAAAGTTCCAGACCGTATCCGTGAAGCTTTGGAACTTGCCGGCTTCACTGAACTTTTCAAAACCTTTGATGACACGCTAACGGCAGTGGGGCATTTCTAAGCCTGTTCCCGGCTGGAGATCCCAATCATTTTCATCAGGAAGGATGCCGTCTTCAGTGAACAATATGGCTGAAGACGGCTTTTAAATACCCGATGCAATCTGTTCAATTTTCTGCGAAATTTGAATTTCTCGATGAGATCAGAGAGTTTGTGGGTGACATTGCGCGCGCAGGCGGCTTTGGTGATAAGGATGTTTACAACATTCAGCTTGCCGCAGATGAAGCCGCTTCCAATATCATCGAACATGCCTATGAAGGGGTGAGCGATGGTTTGTTGGAACTTTCCTGTGGGGTGAAAGGGAATACCATTACGATCATTTTGGTGGATCATGGCGAGTCGTTTGATCCATCTGCGGTTCCCATGCCAGACCTGAAGGCAGATCTATCAGAGCGCAAGATCGGGGGACTGGGAATTTTCCTGATGCGCAAGTTAATGGACGAAGTCCGTTACGAAGTGAGACCAAACAAAAACAACGTATTAACGATGACCAAACGAAAGAGGTAGACGCCATGACCTCGTGCGCGTCAATTCACCCGTCCCCGAGGTGTACGGGATGAGCGCCGCCACCCGTTCTCCCATTTCGGCAGATTGGCGGGATCTTGCCAACCTTGGGGAACAGCTGGCCAGCACCACCTCCTTTGCTGCGCAACGCGACCGCATCATTGCCATGACTTCGCGTCTGCTGGATGGCAATGCGGATGTTTGGCTGCACGAGAATCTTTTCCGTCTGCCCAACCTCGCGGAAGAATCACTCTTCCCAGCGCGACCATTATCGCCGGGAATGCAACGCGCTTTAAAGCTGGGAAAATTGTGTCTCAAACAAAAGCGGGAGACAAAAGACCGCGCCGCCTCAAGCGGAACGTGGGTTGCGATCCCGCTCGAAGATCAGGGGATGACGCTGGGAGCGCTTCAAATCACCCGTTCTAAGGGACCTGATTTCAAAAAAGATGAATTGGATCTGCTCAAAGGACTCGCCGGTGTTATTGCGGTGAGTTTGATCGCGTCACATCGTGTGGCGGTGGAGCGCTTCAGACTCAATCAATTGAATTTGGTGCGTGAAGTAAGCGCTCAGATCGCCAACACCTTAAGTGTGAACGAACTTGCCAGCCGGGTGACCGAAATGATCCAGCAGACATTCCATTATTATTATGTTGCGATCTTTACCACCCCGCCCGCATCTTTAAAATCTCTCAGTGTAGCGAGCGGGGCAGTGCATGAGCGTTCCACTTCGATGCGTTTCCGTTCGAGTGCCATGGCGCCGCGCAAGGGACGCCGCAAGGCGAAAGTCGCTTTGGAGGTGGAGATCGGTCAGGGATTGATTGGGCAGGCTGCGGCTGGGGGTGAACGGATTCTTGTCCCCGATGTGCAGAAAGACTCCCGGTATCGCTACACTGATGTCTTGCCCGAAACTCGTTCCGAAGTGGTCATCCCATTAAAAATTGAGGATCGGGTGTTGGGTGTGTTGGATGTGCAAAGCGACCAAGTGAATGCCTTCCATCCAAATGATCTGTTGATTCTGGAAGCGCTGGCAGATACGATCGCGCGCGCGGTGGAAGGTGCGCGTTTGTATAGTGACCTGCGCCGCCGCGCCGAACAATTGACTTTGATCTCGGAAGTCAGTAAGAGCGTGAGCACATCGCTCGACTTGCGGACGTTGATGAGCAATGTGGCAGCATTGATCCATGATCGTTTTGGATACTCGCATGTACAGTTGTTTACGGTGCATCCGAACCGTCGTGTGATCGGCTTTCAGGCGGGCAGCGGCAAACGCAGCAAAGACCTCGCAGGTTATATGCTTTCATTGGATGATGCCGAGGGGATCATCCCGTGGGTGGCGCGTGAAGGCGAGGCGATCCTTGCTAACGATGTGAAGAAGGATAAACGTTATCGTCCTTCGCCGCTGCCGCCGCATAATACCAATTCTGAATTATGTGTGCCGTTGACCTATGATGCACAGGTCGTGGGTATTCTCGATATTCAATCGGACAAGCGCAACTCGTTCACAGAAGATGACTTGATGATCTTCGAAGCTGTTGCCGATAATATTGCCATCGCCGTGCACAACGCGGACTTGTATCGTTCAGAACAGTGGCGGCGACAGGTGGGGGATAGTCTGCGCGAAGTGGCAGGCTTGATCTCTGCCGACGTAGGCGTGGACGATGTGTTGGAAGCCATTCTCTCCGAGTTGGACCGTAACCTGCCCGTGGATATTTCTGCGATCTGGCTGCTGGAAGATAATGAGTTGTATCTTGCCGCCTGTCATAATTGTGATGAAGATCAGCTTGAGCAAAATCTCTACAATTCGCCCGAGGCATATAGCGGTTTGGAAGATGCCCTATATTCTGAAAGCCCATTAATTCGCAAACCATCTGACCCGCTCTGGATCACAGGTCTCACTGCGGGCTTCAACCAGGATTATTCTGCGTTGGCAGTGCCTCTGCGCTTGGGCGATCAACCTTTGGGTGTGATCACACTCGCGGTCAACACGCCGGGTCGGTATGGTCATGAAGCACAGGCGATGACCACCACGTTCGCCAGCTACGCCGCAGTCGCGATCGAGAATGCGCGTTTGTATGATGCTGCGCAAGAACAGGCGTATGCCTCTGCGGCGTTGTTGCAGGTGGCGCAGGCGATCGTGAGTTTGAACGATCTTGATGAAATTCTCGGCACGATCATCCGTATCATGCCGATCTTGGTGGGCGTACAGCGCGCCGCATTGTATGAATGGGACAAGGCAAAGGATATCTTCCGTCCCTCGCAGGAATATGGCTTGAGCGAGGAAGACGCGATCTCGTTTTGGAACCGTGCCTTTGCGCCGGGGGAATTTGCCTTTTTGGATTCATGCCGCAACGCCACCGGTATGCTCGCCTGTCAACTCGATGAAGCGCGTGGATTGAATGCCTGGCTTACCGTGGATATGTCACAGGATGTGAATCTGGGCAACCCCAATGCCTTGCTGTTCGCCGTGCCCATCGCAGTGCGTGACGATCTATACGGTGTGATGATCATCGAAGAAGCCACAGGTGGATTACGCTTCCGCTCGCGCCGCCTGGAGATCATCACAGGGATTGCGCAACAAGCCGCGCTTGCGATTCAAAACGACCTTCTGCAAAGAGAGATGGTGGTACGTGAACGCCTCGAAACCGAAGTGCAGTTGGCGCGCCAGATCCAGAAAACATTTCTCCCTGAATCCCTGCCGACCTTTGAGAACTGGGAACTTGCTGCGCGTTGGAAGACTGCCCGGCAGGTGGGCGGTGACTTTTACGATGTCTTTGACTTACCGGATAACCGCCTCGGTCTCTTCATCGCGGACGTTGCCGACAAAGGCGTGCCCGCCGCGCTGTTCATGGCGCTCACACGGACCCTCGTGCGGGCTGCCGTGATCGAAAGCGATTCCCCAGCTGACGCCATGAAACGGGTGAATGACTTGTTGATCCCTGATACGCGCCAAGGCATGTTCGTGACGGCGGTCTACGCGGTGCTTGATATGAACAATAACGAGTTGACGTATGTCAACGCGGGACATAACCCGCCCTTATGGGTAAAGCAGAGCGGTGAGATTCAAAGACTTACCCGCACCGCCATCGCGTTGGGTGTGGTGATCGGTGAACCCGTCGAACAGCGTACGATCACGCTCGAATCGGGCGATCAAGTTTTTCTATACACCGATGGCTTGACCGAATCATTCAACAACGAAAATGTTTTCTACGGCGAAGAACGTCTCACGGATGCGATCGTTACGAATCAATGTTCCTCCGCGCATGAGATGATCGACGTGGTCGAAAAATCCCTGCTTGATTTTGTGCAAGATATGCCCGCCGCCGATGACTTGACGATGCTGGTGTTGCGAAGGGTGTGAGCTTTACCTCTTATGCCGGGTGGGGGTAATTCTTTATGAATTTTGCATCCTGCTTTGCATCCTGGGGGTAGTTATAGTTATAGCAGTACCCTGTTTTCAATTGGATGCAGTGTCATAAACCGTAGAAATTTATTGACAGTAGAAACGTGTCAAAAGGAGATGAAGTTTTATGGTGAAGGGTGAACTTTGGAGTCAGCTAACGAACCGCGAGATCGAAATATTAAAGTTAGTGGCGGAAGGTTGGTGTAACAAGCAAATTGCAGACAAATTATATATTACCGTTCGGACTGTCAAATTCCATACAAACAACATTTACGTCAAGATAATGGTTAGCTCACGTTCAGAAGCGATTGCCTGGATGTGGAAACAGCGTGAAGGCCAATAATCGGGGGATGATTAAGGAAAACCTGTACCTTGGTACAGGTTGAAACCAAATAAATTAATTGTATTATATAGTAGTGTATTGAGGCAGGAAAACGAAATGGAAAACTTGTCTAACAAGTAGAGCAATGTAAGTTAAAAACTGAGCATTACTTAAAAATATTCTTTTCTCAGACAGTATATAGATAATCTCAACCCACACATCTAAATACAATCAGGGGCAAGTTCCTGGTTGCAGACAAAATTAGGAGGCACTATGTTTGCAGTTATGCCAAGAACAAAGGTCGTATTCAACACCGCGTTGATTGCGGTAATTTTATTCAACGCGCTGATACCAAGCGCCGCCGCGGCATTATCATCCTCAAGCGCTGACCAGGTTGACTCAGCGCTTGTATTAATTGCTACCCAGGGAAGTAAAGGGCTGGCAGTTAAATCATCGGACCATTTTCGAGTCGCGCTTCAGGGGGAAACCACACCAACTGTATTGCCGACCGATACCGAAACACTAACTCCAGAACCTTCAAGCACACCTTCACCTACGCTCGAAGGCACAACAACACCTATCGAAAGTACGGCAACTCCCATTGAGAACACGCCAACACCTGTACCAAGCGATACACCTACCCCAACTCAAACATCGAATTCCTCAACAGGATCATCCGACCTCTCCGTTGAGTTTTCGGCAACCTCAAAACAGGCAAAAGCTGGGGACCAGGTAACTTTCACATTGAAGATCGTAAATAATGGGCAGTCTCCCAGTACTGGTCTTCGTTTCTTCAATATTCTTCCAGATGGATTCAATTATATTCCAGGCAACAATAAAGGTTTTACTTTTGATGCGCGTACCCGCGAGTTGACATGGACTGCCGAGAAAGAGATACCATTACTCCCAGGCGAAAACGTTGCATTGGAATATACGGTGGTAATTAGTGGAAGAGTTGAAGACGTACAAATCGTTGACACAGCCAGTGTGAGCGCAGATGGGTTGGTGGAACCTGTGGCTGTTGAGACCATACTTATCCAGTCTGTTGAAGGAAATTCCCTAACCATGCTTGATTCCAAGGGAGGAAAAGCTACTGGGCTGAATGGACAGATCGAACTCAATTTGTCTGATAAAAGTCTGGATGCGCCAGGGATAGTATCAATTCGGGATTTGAGGCCGGAGGTGCCATCTAAAACGGATGGAGAACCCTGGTTAATATTTGAACTTGAGCTTCGCGCGCCTCAGCCCCACGAGGAGCAATTATCCACTCCTGCTGTGCCTGCGGATACTTCTACTCACGCAACTTTAGAAAAAGATAGAATTATTCCTTTAGAGCCTATCGAAGCCGAATTCACGGAACCCGTGGAACTTCGCGTTTCTCTTGAAGGGCTTGCAGACCTTGCAACACTGGGTGCAGGTCAGGCGCCCTTCCTCGTCACTTTAGATGAAACCTCCGATACCTGGATGCCCGTGCCCTTGAAGAGTATTGATAGTGATACTAATACGATCACAGCTGAGTTAACGCATTTCTCTGTATGGGGAGTGGGTATAGGAAGCGCTACTCCTCAAAATGGCGCGAATGTTCTGCTCTATGACAATGCTTATCCTGATCTCTTCGCTGGTCGGGCGAGTTACTCGATTCCTATCTGGACACCACCCGGGCGAAATGGCATGGTCCCAAATCTAGCGCTTTCCTATTCAAGCAAAACAGCTGATGGGTTATTAGGGGATGTCCAAGCGCCCTGGGTTGGTATGGGCTGGAATGTGGATACTGTCGAGATTGCCCGCAAGATCACGAACGGAGCGTGCAGCCCATGCGGGAGTGGATCGTATGGTTATGAAAATAAATTTATTTTGTTGTTCAATGGCGTAGGCTATGAACTTATTTCGGATGGAGTTACGCCAGGTCGTTATCATACAAAGAGTGAAAGTTTCCTTTATATACAACTTCACAACCCAGCCTTGGGAAACAACAGTCCTGCTACATCAAATACTTCCAAGGAATGGTGGGATGTCGTAGAGAAGGATGGTACACGCTGGCGATTAGGTTTTACAACTGGCTCGGAACAACTTGCGGCAATGAAGGGATACCCGGGTGCGGCAACTGGCTCGTGGACGACTTTGGGATATGCGGGAACCGCTTTAGATCGCGTTGCGTCACGCTGGCGTGCCGATCGAGTGACAGATGTGTTTGGCAACCAAATGACCCTTACTTATTTCGAAGAGAATAGAAATGTTCAAGGAACGAACAGAGCCTATAACCGCGCCAGTTATTTGGATACCATCACCTACACTATCCACACTTCAGGCACGCCTGCAGCAGGCTATTCGGTGGTGTTTGTGCGCGAAAGCCGCGCGGGTAGCGATGTGCCTGCCACGCAAACCGCCTGGGACAATTGGGATACCTATCGCCTGGATCGGATTGACGTCAAATATGGAGCGACAGTCGTACGGACTTATGATCTAAGTTATACGACAAATTCCTATACTGACGATACAAAATCATGGCAGACTACTGTGCTCACCTCGGTGGCAGTTTCAGGCGGTGGTATCAATGCGCCGACTACCACATTTACCTATACCGATAAAGACAATCGCGCCAATTGCGGAGTAGGGTGCCAGGAATGGGCATATCCGCGTCTGGCTTCTGTTGCCAACGGATTGGGAAGCACGGCAACCTACACGTACGGCGATGATGGACGCCCCAGCACCTCCTGGTATAACTGGCGTGTCGTAACAATTGATATCACCGATGGTATCAGTGCAAACCCAATGAAGACAACGCTTGATTACAGCACACCCTGTTACAACGACCTGACGACAGGCTGGTGCAATGCGGGGAACGCCGGTGAGTTGATAGGCTATGCTCAAACGACTGCCACAACGAAAGACTTTAATGGCACGACGATACTGGCTATCGCAGTTCATAAGTTCCACACGGATGAACAAAAGGCAGGTCGTGAATATGAGGTGCAGAACCAGAATGCTGCTACTACGACACTCAGTAAGACAAGCGTTACGTACACTGTCGTCACCGCTGGCTTGCCAGCCAACGGGTATTTCACTTATGCCAGTGCAGTTGAACAATATCTACTTTCAGGCAGCCTGACACGCGTCAGCAAGACGGAGTATGAATTTAATGCAACAACTGGCAACCTGACATTTGCAAAAGAATACGATGGAACTCCCACGCTGTATCGTGAGACCGATTTCGAATATGTGACCAATACTTCGGCATCGGTTTGGATTCTGAACACCCTTTCGCGCCAAATCTTAAAGGATGCACTGGGAGTGACCCTTTCTAAGCAAGAGTATGGCTACAACGGCAATTTGCCAGGTGTTGGCTCACCTACAAGGAATAAGCCCGATCTTTACCGTATTGTAAACGGCACGCAAACAATTGATACCAAATATATTTATGATACCTACGGTAACATTACTGAGGCGCGTGCCTATAAAAGCTACGGTTCGACCGGAAGCCAGCCAGCTGGAACCTATTTGAGCTATACCAATATTTATGATACAGCGTTAAAAACACATGCCACATCAGTGGACACACCCTTGATCCCCGCAACGACGATTGCGTACGATTTTGGGCTTGGGCGGCCAACCATTGTCACTGACCCGAATGGCAACGCGACCACGACTGCGTATGATGGGTTGGGGCGTGTTACCTCGGTGAAATACCCAGGATATGCTTCGCCAAACATCAAATATAATTATCCCACGGCGCCGATTACTGCGCCTTTCGCTGTTTGGACGGAGGTTTGGGATGAAACTACCAGCCTATATCGCTCAGCTTGGCAGGTAATGGATGGCTTGGGAAGAGTTATCCAGATGCAAAGTCCATATGAGACAGCGGGTGAGATGGTTCTCACGGATACTTCGTACAACGCGCAAGGCTTGACCTTGTATCAAGGTCTGCCACGCAATGTTTCCACAACAGGTGGAGGCCATATCGCACCCACTTGGGCAAGTGTTCCCCATACCACTACCAGTTATGATGCACTTGGTCGGACTGTTTCCGTTTTGCATCCAGATATCAGTTCAGAGACTTTCAGTTACTCTGGCCTGCGAACAACGTCCATTGACCGCAATACTCATCAGAAAATCCAGGAAGCCGATTCGTTTGGGCGGCTGGTCAAGGCAGAGGAATACACCGGTAGTAATCCATATACAATTTATGCCACCACAACGTATGAATACGATATACGGGATCTACTCAAGAAAGTGACCGACGCGGCGGGCAATCAGACAATCATCGGGTACAACGGTTTTGGTCGTAAAGACACCCTGACTGACCCGGACATGGGCTCATGGAGTTATGGCTACAGTGTTTTGGGAAATCTCACCAGTCAGACGGACGCGCGCGGTTGTGTCACGACAGTTGCCTATGATGACCTGAATCGCCCAACCGGAAAAACGTATACCGGACCCGGCGCGTGTGATCCTACGTCGGACGTTACATACACATATGATTCGACTGTTGGCGGGAACGAGGGATTGGACCGCCGCACGGGAATGACCGACGGCAGTGGTTCCAGTACCTATTTTTATAATGTGTTGGGACAAATGACGAACGGGTCTCAGACTATTGATGGCACGAACTACACCATGAGTGCCGCGTTTGATGCCCTCAATCGCCCGCTGACCCAAACCCTGCCAAGCGGAGAAGTTCTCAACTACTCGTACAACGCTATGGGCGCGCCTTCCGACCTGAGTAGCGTAACGAATACCTACGTTTCACAGATCCACTATAACGCCAGTGGGCAGGTGACTGATCAACTATTAGGGAATAATCTGCTACAACAATCCTGTTACGATACCAACACATTACGCCTAACAGGTTTACGAGTTTATTCAGGGGCGTTACAAGCTTGCGGGACGCCCCCGCCTAGCCCGCGCCTGAATCTTTCTTATACCTACCAAGCAAATGGTAACATCAGTCAGGTTGTTGATTCAACGCGCAGTGAAACACTGAATTACACTTACGACGAGCTTGACCGCCTGCTGCGCGTTGAAGGACCATACACTGGAAACTATATAAACAATACAATTGGAAGCCTGACTAGCGCCACTGCTGCTGCTACAACACCCACATTAACGGCTATCTCTGCTAGCGTGTATCACACCTGTGCTTTGACGAGTGCAGGAGGCGTGAAATGCTGGGGCTATAATAACCTTGGTCAGTTGGGGGATGGCACGACGACCCAGCGATTAACACCCGTGGATGTAAACGGATTGACGAGTGGGGTTATTGCTATTACCGCTGGCGAATATCACACTTGTGCGCTGACTACAGCTGGAGGCGTGAAATGCTGGGGCTATAATTTCTATGGTCAGTTAGGGGATGGCACAACGACGTTGCACTTAACACCCGTAAACGTAAACGGACTGACGAGTGGGGTGATTGCTATTACCGC
>Ga0180074_1000130_pt1 | contig 15383 bp, 11 predicted proteins | sample EasRiv366_16_10D_FD_121773 | JGI IMG/M metagenome (GOLD analysis project Ga0180074, IMG submission 121773) | Soil microbial communities from meander-bound floodplain in the East River, Colorado, USA - East River metaG ERMLT366_16_10D | ecosystem: Environmental > Terrestrial > Soil > Floodplain ...
ATTGCCAAGCCGTAAACAATGGTATTGGACAAGCCAGAGTTAATTAAGTTCCAGTTTCCGCCACCGTTCGTGCTTTTGAATATACCACCGTCAAGCCACGTCCCCGCATACAGGGTAGATGATGTCACCGGCTCAATCGCCAGGGTCGCAACCAGAGAGGTATCAGTCAAGCCAGTGTTGGCTGCATTCCAGTTCCCACCGCCGTTCGTGCTTTTAAACACACCGCCATCTGTCCCCGCATAAAGGATGGACGGCATTACCGGGTCGATCGCTAGGGCACGGACAGTGGTATTGGACAAGCCAGTGTTGGCTACATTCCAGTTTCCACCGCCGTTCGTGCTTTTAAACACACCGCCGAATTCTGTCCCCACATAGAGCGTGCTTGGCGTTGCCTCATCAATCGCCATAGAATAAATATTGGTATCAGTCAGTCCGGTGTTGACGGCACTCCAGTTTCCACCGGCGTCTGTACTTTTGAAGACGCCGCCAAATCCTGTCCCAACATAGAGGATGGTCGGCGTCGCCGGATTAATCACCAATGTCCAAACGCTAATATTCGTCAAGCCAGTATTGACCACGCTCCAATCTCCACCACCGTTTGTGCTTTTGAATACACCGCCATATGTTCCCGCATAGAGAGTCGATGGCGCTCCCGGATCAATTGCCAAGGCTTGGACTTGATTATTGGTCAAGCCAGTATTGACCGCATTCCAGTTTTCACCGCCGTTCGTAGTTTTGAACACGCCACCATATGTTCCTGCATAGAGGGTGGTCGGCGTTCCTGGGTCAATCGCCAGGGCGTTAACATAGGTATTAGTCAAACCAGTGTTGACCGGGCTCCAGTTCCCGCCGCCGTTCGTACTTTTGAAAACACCACTGCCCCATGTACCCGCATACAGCGTTGTAGATGTAGCGGGGTCAATTGCTAGGGCGAGAATGTGTCCACCTCCAGGTCCATTGCTTGTCCAAGCGTCGGTTCCTGCAGAAACTGTTGATATGCCCATTTGATTGATGGACAGAAATATTAAAAGCACAAATACACTAAGCGACCGAAATACGAAAGGGGTAAATTTCAACAAGCATAAAACACTGCTAGATATCAGATTCAGCTTGATTTTCATAAAGCCTCCAATTCAAACCAATGGGCTACCCACTTCTAAAGATTGTAGCACTTTGGGACAAAAATACAATTAACGTTTGTTACGATTTTGCCCTGCAAGTTTGTCTGATGGTGTAAGGTTAGGTATATAATTCTCCCACCCATCGGGAAACCTCATGCCCCTCTCCGAAGCTGACACTCGCGCGAAACTGATTGACCCCGCCCTGCATGCCCGCGGCTGGACGGAGGATTTGATTCGCCGCGAGGAGACTGCCGGCGCGGTGGAGATCGTGGATGGGCAGCCGCGCAAGCGGTCGAATGTGCCGTTTGTGATCGCCACGAATGGACATCAGTTCGTGATGTATGACCGAATCACGGGCATTACATCGAAGGCGCGACCGATGGCGGAGATACCAACGCCGGCGGAGTTACGCGCGGCATATGAATCAGGGATGGGATTTTCGCTGGAGTCACAAGCTGCCAAGCCTTTGTTGGTACGTTATCAAGGCGGGGAGGCGACGCGGCGGTATTATCAGGATGCGGGGATTCGAGCGGTGTTGGAGCATATCGCCAAAGGGGAAAAGCGCGCGTTGCTTTCGTTGGCAACCGGCGCGGGTAAGACGTTTATCGCCGTCCATTTGCTCAAGCGGATTGCAGATGCCAGCTTATTGCGGCGGGCGTTGTTCATCTGTGACCGGGACGAATTGCGCGGGCAGGGACTCGCCGCGATGCAGAATGTCTTTGGCGCGGACGCGGCGGAAGTGTATCGCAAAGCTGATGGCACGAACAATGCCAAGAACGCGCGCATTCACATTGCCACATATCAAACGTTAGGCGTGGATAGCGATGATTTGGAGGGACACGGCGACGCCGTGTCCCCACAGAGTTTCTTGACCGAGAATTACCCCGTAGATTTTTTCAGTCATATCATCATTGACGAGTGTCACCGTTCGGCGTGGGGCAAGTGGAGCCAGGTGCTGACGCGCAACCCAAATGCGGTGCAGATCGGGTTGACGGCTACGCCGCGACAACTCATGATTGCCAAGACCTCCGAGGTCTCCGAGACCTCGGAGGTCTCTCCTGAAGATGCAAAGATTACGGCGGATAATCTCAAGTATTTTGGCGAACCCGTCTATGAATATGATATGGCGCAAGGTATGGAAGATGGGTATCTGGCGGCGTGTGAAGTGATCCAGCGCGATATATTTTTGGATAAGAAAACTGAATCGGAACAAGTCACGGGTGTGCAACGGGATGAACTGGAGAATAAGGAAATCCGTGATGCCATCACAGGCGCGCCGATGAGTATTTCAGATATTCCGCAGCCAAAATATGAAGCAGGGAGTTTCGAAGCACGTTTGTTATTGCCTGACCGCGTGAGCGCCATGTGCAAGGACTTGTTCAACTTGCTGGTTGAAACAGGTGGACCCGAACAAAAGCCGATCATCTTTTGCACACGCGATGACCATGCCGATAAAGTCGCAACCGAGATGAATAATCTATATCGGGAGTGGCGTATCGCAAACGGATTGAATCCAAATGCCGACAATCATTATGCCTTCAAATGTACGGCGGCGAGTTCAGGCAATGACCAACTGCCCGACCTGCGCGGCAGTTCACAGCGCTATTTCATCGCCTGCACCGTGGACTTGTTGACCACGGGCGTGGATGTGCCCGTGATCCGCAACGTGGTATTTTTCAAGTACGTGCGTTCGTCGATTGCGTTCTATCAGATGGTCGGACGCGGCACGCGCCTGCATGCGCCCAGCGGCAAGTTGATGTTCCGCGTCTTCGATTACACCGATGCAACCCGTCTGTTTGGAAAAGGCTTTTTAACGCGAGCCAGCTTGAAGTCCGAAGCGAAGCGTGCTCCACATCCAGAAAGTCATGCCATCGAAGTCGAAGGCTTTGAAGTGGCTGTCACGCCCGCGGGTCATTCCATCCTGACGATGGTGGACGGCAAAGCCATGCCCGTGACGGTGGAGGAATATAAGGAGCGGCTGGCGTCAAGATTGGTCGCGCTTTCGCCCACGCTGGAGGCGTTTCGGGCGCGCTGGGTCAACCCGCCTGAGCGCGCCGACCTGTTGCAGGCGTTGCCCGATGGGGCGCGTTCGGCGTTGCTGGTGCGTGCGCTGGGGGCGATGGACGCGTACGATCTGTATGACGTGCTGGCTGAGTTGGGGTATGGGCTCGCACCCAAGCGGCGGACGGAACGCGCCGAAGCCTTTGCCTATAAACACACCGCCTGGTTGAAGTCTCTGCCCAATGCCGCGTCGATTGCGTTGCAGGCGCTGGCTTCGCAATTTGCGCGGGCAGGCACCGATGGATTGGAGAACCCGCACATCTTTGATACGCCCGAAGTGCAAAAGGCAGGCGGATTGGACTCCCTGCGGGCGATGGGTCGCCCTGCCGATATTTTGCGCGAGACAAAGATGCGGATATTCGCCGCGTGATGTAAAACCGTTTCTTTCTTAGCCGACAGTTGATTCTGTTATATTGAATTTTGATTCACGAGAAGTTTTTTCTGTTTCCCTATCCATTATGAATTACACTTCTACGATGCAAACCAAAACAGATGAACATCCTTTACCTGAAGGCTGGCAATTGATTCAACTCGGGAAAATTTGCCAGCCAATTAGAGGCGTTACTTTTCAAAGCGGTGAAGCCAAAGCCTTGCCGTTTGAAGACAGTATTGCTTGCATTACAACCAGTGGTGTTCAAGATAAGATTGATTGGGAATCGCGATGTTATATTCCGAAGAGTCGGCTTTCAAGCGAACAACAGGTATTACGCTTAGGTGATATTGTTGTTTCTACGGCAAACAGTAAAGCCCTTGTTGGAAAATCATGCGTTGTTTCTCATTTGCCGTTTCCTTGCACGTTTGGAGCATTTGTTACAGTTTTACGATTGACAAATTCTGATGTAGATAGCACTTATTTGTCACATTGGTTTCGCTCACCAGATGTTCTCGCATTTTTTTTCGAAGTATCCGCCAATACAACGAATATTTCAAACCTAAAAGTAACTGATATTCTTGCTATCGAAATTCCACTTCCTCCGCTGGACGAACAACGACGGATTGCAAGTCGGCTAAACGAACAACTCACCATAGTCGAGTCCGCGCTCAAGGCAGCAGAGGAACAATTACAAGCCGCATACAAGTTATCATCACTCTATTTGAGGGAAGTGTTTGATAACCATACAGCCAATAACTGGGCAAAAGTACGATTGGGTGAAATTCTTAATCCAAGAAAAGAAATCATTCACCCGTATGACAACCCCAAAGGACCAGCCATTTTTGTAGGTTTGGAACACATTGAGTCCAATACAGGAGTTCGTATTGGTTCTGTAGATGTTGAAATGTCTAAATTGACTGGTAGAAAACCAAAATTCTATAAGGGCGATATTGTCTATGGTTACTTACGACCTTACCTAAATAAAGTCTGGATTGCAGAATTTGATGGACTTTGTTCTGTTGATCAATATATTTATAAGGTTGATAACAATAAGGCAGACACAAGTTTTGTGGCTTGGTTCATGCGATGTCCTGTCTATTTAGAGCGTGCTCCCATTGACACATCCCCTGGACAATTACCAAGAATTAGAACCGAAGAAGTCGCATCGGTAGAAATTAATTTACCGCCGCTTGATGAACAAAGAAAAACTTCATTGCAAATCACAGAAAAACTGAATGATACAAACAACTTGATCAACGCTTTGGAATCTCAACTAGCCGAAATCGAGAGTCTACCCGCGTCCCTGCTGCGGGAGGCGTTCGCGGGTCAAGGGTGAGGAGGAAGGTCTATGGCGGAGAAGAAGTCAACGACGGAAGAACCGACAAGTGAGATTCAATCGTCAATTGAAGATTTGTTAACGTAGCATTTTCGATTACGCGGGTTATATAGATGTAACATGACAAAAGGAACTAGGTGAATTGTACAACTTGTGCCATAATTCACCGCAACGAATTCATTGCAAACATTTCAGGAGGCAGTATGGCTAAGTTCACACGTGAAGATGCACTTGAATATCATCGTTTGAAGGGCAAACCCGGCAAGATCGCGATCGTGCCGACCAAGCCGATGGATACCCAACGGGATCTGAGTTTGGCGTATTCTCCGGGGGTGGCGGAACCGGTGTTGGAGATCGAGAAGAATCCGAGCGATGCGTATGAATACACATCCAAGGGGAATTTGGTGGCAGTGATTTCGAACGGTACTGCGATCTTAGGGCTGGGTGATCGTGGGGCGTTGGCGAGCAAACCAGTGATGGAAGGTAAAGGGGTGCTATTTAAGAAATTTGCCGATATCGATGTATTCGATATCGAATTGAATTCGCATGACCCTGATGAAATTATCAAGGTAGTGGCGGCAATCTCGCCCACCTTTGGCGGCATCAACCTGGAAGATATCAAAGCTCCTGAATGTTTCTATATTGAAGAAGAACTCAAGAAGATGCTTGACATTCCCGTTTTCCATGATGATCAGCATGGGACGGCAATCATCTCTTCTGCGGCTTTGGCGAATGCGCTTGAGATCGTTGGCAAAAAGCATGAAGAGATCCGGATCGTGATTTCGGGCGCGGGCGCTTCAGCGATCTCATGTGCAGAACTGGCGATCCGTTGGGGGGTGAAGCGCGAGAATATCATGTTGGTGGACTCGAAAGGCGTCGTTCATTCTGGACGTACGGATTTGAATAAATACAAGCAGCGCTTCATTATGGACACCGATGCACGTACGCTTTCTGACGCCGTGCGCGGCGCTGACGTCTTCTACGGTCTCTCCGTGGCGAACGTGATGACGCCTGAGATGGTCAAATCGATGGCGCAGGACCCGGTCATCTTCGCGATGGCGAACCCGGACCCAGAGATCAGACCTGAATTGGCGAAAGAAGCGCGCAAGGATGTGATCATTGCGACTGGTCGCTCGGACTATGCCAACCAGGTGAATAATGTATTGGGCTTTCCGTTCATTTTTCGTGGTGCGCTGGATGTACGTGCGAAGCAGATTAACGAAGAAATGAAATTCGCGGCTTCCAAGGCGCTTTCTGCGCTCGCAAAAGAGGATGTACCCGATTCGGTCATCCGAGCATATGGCGGCGAGAGCATAAAGTTTGGACGTGAGTATATTATCCCGACGCCGCTTGACCCGCGTGTTTTGTTATGGGAAGCGCCTGCCGTCGCTGAAATGGCAATGAAGACGGGCATGGCACGTAAAATGATCGATATCGATGAGTATCGCGAACAACTTGCTTATCGTCAGGGCAAGGGTGAGCAAGTGCGCTACTTCTTCCAAAACAAAGCGCGTTCTTCAGGGGGGACAAAACGTCTCGCTTTTGCAGAAGGCGAAGAGCAGAAGATCATCCGGGCTGCTTATCAGATCAAAGAAGAGGGGATCGCTACTCCCATTTTGATCGGGAACCCGAAAACCATTGAACAACAGATCAACCTGCTTGGTCTCGATTACAAGCCGGAAGTTGTTGACCATACAAGCTTTACGAAGTCCTCGAAGTATGCGTTGGCTTATTATGAGTTGCGCAACCGCAAGGGCATGACGATGAATGATGCTGCCAAGAAGGTTCGCGAACCGAATGTATTGGGTTCGCTGATGGTCAAGATGGGTGATGCTGATGCGTTTGTTTCAGGGTTGACCTACGATTATCCTGAAGTGATCCGTCCATCTTTGCAGATCCATCGCACGGCAAAGGGGACGGCGCGTGCGGCGGGCGTGTACATCATGATCGTTGAGGATCGTACCTATCTATTCACCGATGCGACAGTGAACATTGATCCAACCGCTGAAGACTTGTCTGAGATCGCAACGCTCGCGGCGGACTTTGCCAAGCGGCTCGAGATCGAACCACGCGTGGCGTTCTTATCGTTCTCGAACTTTGGATCAACCCCGCATCCGCTCTCTGACAAGGTGCGCAAAGCTGTTGAGTTGACCAAATCCCGCCGTCCAGATCTGCAAGTGGACGGTGAGATGCAGGCGGATACCGCAGTTGAGTCTTTGATCATGGAAGAACGCTATCCGTTCAGTGCAGTGAAAGATGCGAACGTGTTGGTGTTCCCGTCGCTTGAATCGGCGAATATCGCTTACAAGTTGTTAGCTCGTCTTGGTAAAGCCAAAGCCATTGGACCGATCGTGCTTGGGATGGGTGCACCTGTCCATGTTTTGCAGACTGGTGATGATGTCAACGCGATCGTGCAAATTGCGGCTGTCGCGGTGATGGATGCAATGGCGCGTGAGAACAAGTAAGTTTGCGATTGCCTTCAATGAATAGAATAAGACCTCAGAGAATTAATCCTCTGAGGTCTTATAATTTCTGATAGCATTTGTCAGCAATTGAAAGTGCGTCTCCAATATAGTATTGGCTAAAGGAGAATAAGCATGAAACTTAAAGCTATTTTAAAAGTATGGCTTCCGTTTGCAGTGGTGATCACCGTGTTCTCTATGTTGGTTTATGCCACGGTTCAACAAGTTTATCGTCAGGGTGCAAATGATCCGCAGATCCAAATGGCGAATGATGCTGCGGATGCTTTGAATAGTGGCTCGTCCATTGAGTCAATTGTGCCACAGGAAAAGGTGTTCTTTGCAAAAAGCCTGGCCCCGTTCTTTTTGATTTTTAATTCATCCGAGCAGCCTGTAGCTGGCTCAGGTATTCTAAACAACTCCCTACAGACTCTTCCAAATGGCGTTCTCGATTATGCAAAAGAACACGGCGAGAACCGTGTTACTTGGCAGCCACAATCGGGTGTCCGTGTTGCAGTTGTAATTGTCCCTTATAAAGATGGCTTTGTATTGGCGGGACGTAATCTACGTGAGGTGGAAGCGCGCGAAGCGCAAGTCAGCGGGTTTGTAGTTATCTCATGGACACTCGCTTTAATTGCTACTTTTATTGTGATCGCGTTTGGGGGATATTTTCTCGTGCGTGAGAAGTAGCGGATAAGTGTTTACAGGTCCCGTTTCTGAAAGATGCGCACTGCGATAAATAGGACAACGATCATATAAAGAAACGCGTAGCCGATCATTAGCGGACTGGGAACGGATGTTGTTGTAAACGGTGATCCGAATGAACCGGTTATCGGGGTTTGCATCTCAAACGCAGCCCGGCGCCAAAGTGACTCGCTGGGGATGAGCAGGCTGGTAATAATTCCAACTTTGATAGCTGTGTCGTTTTGCAGCAATGCTCCAAACTGCTCAACCCAGCCCCCAATGAACGCGAAACCATACAGCCCAAACACAATCCCGCCGGTTGCCAGCGCCGGAAAAGCTGACGAAAGCATCAGTGTGATTGTCATGATCAACACAGACTCCGAATAGATCAGCCCCAAACCGAGCAACAAGTTCTGAGGGCTATATCCCGATTGAATAAAAGTACTGAGGACAATACCACCGCAAAGCAGCAGCACATACAAACCAAGTAATCCTGTAAAACCAAGCCATTTGCCCAGCACGATATCTGCCCGCTGGATGGGTTTGGTGGCGATCGTTTGGATCGTACCTGAATTGATCTCTCCCGCCAGTGTGTCTGCTCCAAGCAGCGCTGCCATTGCAATCGAAAGGAAGGTGGCAGCATATAAGCCCATCATCATAAATGCATTCGTGGATTCTGCTTGCAAAATATTTGCAGTCATTTGACTCGGCATATTTGCGGCTGTGTCTGCTGCGATCTGCCCGAAGATAAAGTGTGTTCCGACCGAATAGATGAGCACAAAGGCAATTCCCAATACGAGACCAGCCAGCATAATGCGCCGGCGGATCGCTTCGCGAAAGGTCAGCCTGGCGATGATCGAAATAGCGCTCATAGACCACCATCCTTGCCAACTGTTTCGATGAAGATATCTTCCAGCGACATTCGATTCGGTGTGATGGAATACACTTCCGCATTCTGCGCGACCAGATAACGAGTCACCTCTGGCAGGACTGTTTCACTTGCAATAATCATGTGCACGAACTCGCCATCCATTTGAATTTCCCGTCCCCATTGTGAAAGCCCATTTAACGACTCTGCCGCAAGATTGGAAACACGGATCGTTACACTGGTCTGGTCGCTGGATAAGGATGCCAGATCCAGTACTCGTACCACTTCTCCATGCTGGATAAAAGCGACGCGGTCACAGGTCACTTCAATCTCGCTGAGCAGATGGGAATTTAGGAAGACAGATGTGCCCTGGGCACTGACCTCGCGAATCACATCCCGTACAAGGCGGCGACCGACCGGGTCCAGACCGGATGTCGGTTCATCTAAAAAGACCAAAGCTGGTCTGTTCAAAAGGGCCTGCGCCAACCCGACGCGTTGCAGCATACCTTTGGAAAACGTCCGTAATTGTTTGTTGCGAAACGGAGTTAAGCCCACTCGTTCCAGCAATTCATCACGACGCTGCTGCAGGTCATCTTTCTTCATCCCCAACAATTGACCATGCAACAACAGGAATTCATCGGCGGTCAGCCATTCCTGAAAACGGAAATGCTCGGGCAAAAAGCCGACGCGCCGCATGGCTTCCCGATCTCCAATGGGTTTGCCAAGTAGCGACGCTTCGCCAGACGTAGGGGCGATCAATCCTAACAGCATTTTCATCGATGTGGTCTTGCCTGCGCCATTGGGTCCGAGAAAGCCAAACACCTCACCCTGCTGTACTTGCAGGGTGAGGCCTTTGACAGCGGCGTAATCGCCGAAGACTTTTCTTAATAGGTGGGTTTCGATTGCGTCAGCCACGAAGATTCAATTTCCTATGGACCTTCCTACGGAAGCGAGTTTGCGATCTCGAGCGCTCGCTGTGCATTACTGCCTAAGCCGCCGATGGTGTAGATGATGCCATCTTTGACCCAGAACAATGCGAACTGTGGAGCGTCGTCGCTGGGGCGTTCAATCAGCGTGCCAGTCACACCGTCAACAGTGACCTGCTGGTAGGATGCCGCATTCTTAGGAACGGGTACAACCAACGTGGATGTCCAGTCAACAGTACTTGTAAATTGTGCAGCTTCTTCGGCGGTCATACCAGTGAACTCCAAACCGATCTGGGCAAGTTTGACAATGTCGAGGCTGGCAGGTGCAGAAACTTCAGGGCTTGGAATTTGGGCAAGAATGATGCAGTCCTTATAGACACGTCCGGGCGAGCCGATCGTCTCCGTCTCTCGCTCCATTTCCCTCGCTGCTTCACTGTCATTGCTCGGTTCGGGACAGTTGCCAAAGGCAATGCTGACACTGGATGGAATATTGACAGATACATCTGCACCATCTACTTCCTCAGGCAGAACAAGGTCGCTGCGTCCCGCCTCATCGAGCAATGCCTGCGCTTTTTCGCGGTCAATCGTGAAGGCGAAGGATGCACCGCTCATCACACTGATACGTGAGGGAGTTATATCCTGGGGGGCGCGCACATTGAATCCTGCAAGTTGGCTGGCTTCTTCTGCATTGGCTACATTGACGGGCTCAGTGGGCTCCTTTTTCATTGTAACCGACTCAGAGATCAACTGAGTGATGTTGTTTCCAACCGCGCCATTCAGTTGTTCCATGCCGGTGAAGTCCACAGGAACAACGGTTACCTGCTGGACGCGGAACAAATTGAGTAATTCACCTGCCAGCGCACGTGTGGCTGGGAAGGTGAAGACCAATGCGAATACGAGCAGAGCAGGGACGCCGTAACGAACGATCGGCGCTGAGAATAATTTTCTAAACATGGATGTCTCCTTTTGAGTTAGCTTATGTTTTTTGAAACGGGACCAGGCTTGGGCGGAAGAAAGACGCGATTCTTTTGTCGCAGAGGCGAGAAAGGCTAATTTGTCGCTGGCAAATTGGAGTTGTGATTCAAGTTCGTTTTGACGCGACCTGCAGATCGCGCAATCCGCCAGATGTGTGAGTTCGTTTTTGTTTAACTCTCCATCCAATGCGGCTCGCAATTGACCATCATCTAAATGTGTATTCATAGCTTCTCCGCTGTCAGTGCGCGATACTGTTTTTCAAATTCACGTTCCGCGCGCAAGAGTAATGGACCGATGGATGTGGGGGCAAGGCTGAGCGCCTCAGCGATATCTTTATAAGCCAGACCAGAATGGCGCATGACCAAAAGCTCTGCCTGGCGTGGATTCATTTGGGCAAGCGCGAGATGGGTAATACGCTGATCTTCTTTTTCAGCGAATATTTCAGGCGGCTGATTTTGCGAAGCCTGTTCAAGCGCATCTCTGCCGGCGTTGATCTCATAGTGTTCGCGGCGTTTGAAACCTCGGATGGATTGCAGAGCCAGATTGGCCGCCACTCTCTGAAGCCAGCCGCGCGTATTGAACTGGGCTGGAGGCTCAGGATGATGTTTGTATAGCCGCCAAAAAGTTTCGAGTGCGAGGTCCTCTGCTTCAGCAGGGTCAGTGACCATGCGTAAAAGCAGGCGGTAAATGGGAGCCCAATATTCATGGAACAAGCTCTCAAATGCAGCTATCAAACTTTCATCGGATGTGTCGTTGCGCTTGCGAAGCTTCATGAGGTGCAGAACATTTTCGTGCGGTAGAGGTTTGTCCATCGATCTCGTCGCTCTTCCTACTAGAATAATCCCGCTCGACAAGGAAATGAGACAGATTTAATTGTGAAATTTGATGTTGATCCCCATTGGCATGTGAGTTACCCAGAACTGGCAGCCGCGCTATTTTTCTTTAGCTGCCTGATTCCAAGCCAGACTCCGATGGCAAGAATAACAAAGCCCAACGTCAAACCACTCATATTGCTCAGGACATCACTGACAACTTCCCATTGGGTGCCAAAAAGATATCCCAACCCACCATAGCCAAATATCCAAATGGATTCGCCGAGCAGATCGTATAGAAAGAAGCGCTGAAAGCGAAAATTGCTGGTGCCAGCAATGAGATTGACGGGCACGGCAATGCCAGTAATCAAAAAGCGTGTCCAAAAAACAGACATTCCACCCCAACGGTTAAAACTCGCTTCCGCTTGTGCCCAGCGCTCCGAATTCTGAAAGCGCCGTAATATACGTTCCCGGGCATAATACCCCATGCCATAACTTAGGCTGTCACCGAGCACCACACAAACCAGCGCTACAAAACCCGTTGTATACCAGGAAAGGATACCCTGTTTGGAAAATGCCCCCGCAGCGATCACGATCAGGGTTCCAGGAAACGGAGCGCCCATTGCACCGATAAAAACAATTGCTCCGAGGATGGGTGCACCATAATTAATGATCTGTGTAAGGAGAAAATCAGACATGTTACGGAACTGGTACTGTTGGAGGTGTGGGCGGACGATGATCGTTGATCGCCTTTTTTACCTCATCCAGCACGAAGCCAGCTTGTTCGGGAAAATATTTGTCGTTCAACTCCTTCAGGCTTTTCTCGCGATTGCCTTCATCAGGAATCTTTAACTCTTTGAATAGCATGCGGTCAGGAGCGCCATATGTTCTTGCGATATATGGAAGCGTCATCCAATCGCGGATGAGTTCCACATCGGTTTCGTTGGGAGGGAGCGGCGGGTTGCCAGGTCCATACCCACCATCGCGGATATGTCTGGCTGCCCGAACGGCACGCAAACCAAAGAAGCCAACAGCCAATATGCCCATAATAATTATGCTTATAATTAAAATGCGTTGTTTTAAAAGGGACATAATTTACTCTCGCTCTTCCAAAGATAACTCTTTGCAAAATGTTTGGCTGAGGAATGGTTCATGTTTCCAGCATATTATGGTTTAGGCGCATAGACAACATAAGAATCAAATCTTTTGCTTACATACCATTTAGGGTGATCAGGTTTTTCTTTAAAGAAAAGCACATATGAGGATTTTGGGTCATCCGCGCAGTTATCCAGACCGAATGTATATCTTCCGAGTTGATCCACTTCGCGGAGGGGATTTGCAGGATCTACATAATGAATGCTGCCCAAATACTCTGAAGGAGGCGTCCTTTCTGTATATAAGACAAAGATATAGGGTTGGTACATTTTATAAGTTGTAATGCATATTGGCATATTGTCGCCCTGACTTTGGGCATACTTGATGGCTGATAGCAGTCCTGTGTAAAACTCTTTGCCTGCCTCTAGTTTATAGGCTTTTCCATGATAATCATACGTGAAAAAGGAAAATGCAATAAGAAGAACTGCTATCGCAACCGGCATTACGATCCGAAAAGAACTACTCAACCAATAAATGGAATAGGCGATCAAAATAATCACTGGTATGAAAATTATGTTGATACGGTTAACAATGACTGGTTCCAACATCCCTAGAATAAATGCCGCACCCAGCCATGCAATCAGAAGTAATTTTTCTACCCGGCGTTCCTTGATTGTCCGAAGCGCAGCCCAAACGCCCAAGACGGCAAGAGGAAATGTGAAGCGATAGAAATACCCATAAGCAGGCATTACATTTCTTATCCGAAAGTCGTTTTGAGATATGAGTAAATTGAGCAGCCCGAGGAGGTAGCTGTAAATTACCTTAAGAGGGTTGGATTGGAACATTGCTCCCTCTCCTTGAAACCGGGATAGGGTGGGCATATGCGGGATGGTGATCGGACCCAGGTGGATACTATCCAAACCAAAAATATTGATTAGCACGAACAGGATCACTGGAAGCCCAAGCGTGGCTACTATTAGCAATCCGATAATGACTTGGCTGATTGTCAAGGTGCCTGACCGCAGTAATATTCCGATTGCAAAGAATAGAAAGATCGGCAGGAAGGCGTATGTGGTTCCGTAGGTATACAGACACACTGCAAAAATCACATTGGCGGGGATGAACCAGCGCCAATCATCCTTGGTTTTGAGTAGAAAAAAATAGCCTACTGTGAATATAAATGGAAGCAGATTTGACTCAAGACCCCAACGAGAGAGGAGAATATGCCAGGGACTGATGGCAATACAAAACATGGCAAACAGCCCGAATTTTTCGTCAACTGTCCGCTTGAAGATGAGGTATATAAATGGCAGAGTTGCGATCCCGCTCAGTAAGATGGGCAGGCGAATCACTGAAATGGATAAACCGAGCAAAGCGATGAAGGGAATAATGAGATAGGCATGGGGCGCATTTTGCCCATTGCCCCAACCAATAAAGTGGATGGGATACGAAATATTATTCCGGTCAACACCGTAGTGATATAGGTAATAGGCTTCCATGCCGATTGCGGCTTCATCATGGTGCAAACCGGGTGGCAAGGTGCGGAATTCCCAGATGCGCGCGAAGATACCTATTAATAGGATAATTACAAACACAACTTGTGTTCTGTTTGAATTTCCCCAACGCCAAAGCCTTTGATGTACTGTGTCGTTTATTCCTGCCACTCCAATTCATACTCGCCGATGGAAACTGTATCACCTTCTTCGACGCCAGCTTCACGTAGTGCCACATCCACGCCGAGTGTCGCCATGATCTTTTGGAAGCGACGCACAGAACCATCGTGTTCCCAATGCGTCATCGCAGCAGAACGTTCGATCGCTGCGCCAGTGATTCGCCATTCGCCAGGTCCTTCATTGGTGATGACAAACTCACGCGGATCATCCTTCGGCTTGTAGACTGGCATCGGTAACTCGATCAATTCAAGCGCGGGCGTGTCTTGCAATAATTGATATGCTTTGATCAGCAGATCGCGCGTGTTCGTGCGCGCCAAAGCCGACATCGTCATCAGCTCTACTTTTTTCTTTTTGAACTTCTTCTGGAGGTCTTTGAGTTTGTCCTGCACGTCGGGCTGGTCAATTTTGTTGAGCACCACAATTTGCGGTTTCTTGCCAAGGTTGGGGTCGAATAATGCTAGTTCAGAATTGATCTGGCTGTAATCTGCGAACGGGTCTTCTCCCATCCCATCCAGGATGTGGATCAAGACGCGCGTGCGTTGAATGTGACGTAAAAAATCATGCCCCAGCCCCAAGCCTTGCGAAGCGCCTTCAATGAGTCCGGGGATGTCTGCGAGCACAACGGTTGTGTCCAAGTCGATTTCTGCCACACCAAGATTCGGCTCCAGTGTGGTGAAGGGATACGAGGCGATCTTCGGTCGCGCATTAGTCAACACTGAGAGCAACGTGGATTTGCCAGCGTTCGGGACGCCGATCAGGCCAATGTCAGCAATCAGCTTCAATTCGAGTCTGACGCGTTTCTCTTCCGCCGGTTCGCCTCGTTCGGCAGTCCGTGGCACTTGATTCCGTGATGTCGCAAAATGTTGATTCCCGCGTCCGCCGCGCCCGCCTTTGCAAACGATCAAACGTTGACCGGGTTCAGTGAGATCACCGATGACGGGCGGTGTGCCGCCGGTATTTTCAACATCCGTGATTTCATAGATCACCGTGCCGGGTGGAA
>Ga0180074_1000131_pt1 | contig 15320 bp, 8 predicted proteins | sample EasRiv366_16_10D_FD_121773 | JGI IMG/M metagenome (GOLD analysis project Ga0180074, IMG submission 121773) | Soil microbial communities from meander-bound floodplain in the East River, Colorado, USA - East River metaG ERMLT366_16_10D | ecosystem: Environmental > Terrestrial > Soil > Floodplain ...
CACGACGGTTAATGACTTCGATCACGCCAAGGACACGGTCCTTAATCATCATCGGCACAGCCAGCAGGGAGCGTGAAGTGAACCCGGTCTGTTTATCCGTCTCTACATTGTTACGAACAATGGATCGCTGGGCATCATTCTCAATCATGGGAGCTCGGGCCTGAACTGAGCGCCCAACTATTCCTGTTCCGGCAGGCAGGCGTTGACCAAGCAGATTGTTAGCCACCGGACCGACTGTAACGCGGAAGATCAAGTCGTCAGACTGGTCGTCTTTTAGGAAGAGCGTACCGGCTTCGCAGTTCAAAATCGAGACAGCTTGTTCAAGAATATTTTGAAGCAGAGGTTCCTGCTCAAGTGTGGATGTTAGTTGACGGGTAATTTCATTTAAGGTGGCAAGCTGGTAGGCACGTTGCTGTGTCTCTTGCAATAAGCGCGCTCTAACTATTGCGCCCACAGTTTGATCAGCAACCCGTTGTAACAGATCTAATTGCGCACGTGTGTATGTCACAGTCGCATCGGGGCTACCAACACTTAAAGCGCCTATGGTCTCTGTATCGGAATTGAGAGGCACACCCATCCAGGCATAGATGCCTTGGGCCGAAGGAGTAATGTTGCGCACCTGACATTCACGGGCGTAATCTTGCGTAATGATGGAGCGACCTTTACGAATAATCTCTTGCCCCAGACCCAAATTCGTGGGCAGCGGCTGGTTTTCATATGAGATCATACGCTCATCGCCGTCCACGCGAAAGCCATAATAGAAATAATTGGCAGCTTTGTTATATAACGTAATATGGAAATAGGATGCGGGAATGATCTGGGTGGTTTGCGCAAAAATCAGTTCAAGCACATCATCAAATGTCAGCGTGATGTTCACACCTTGAGATACACGCGAAAGGGCGTTCATTTCCTGCACACGGCGTTCAAGGTTTACAACCGTCTGCACACGTGAGATGGCAACAGATGCCTGGTCAGCAAGATTATCAAGAAAATCAAGATCCTTGGGGGTATATGCGACTCCCGACAAGGGGGCTCCCAAAGCCAGCCAGCCAACAGGTTTGTTTTCACCGCGTAATCCAACAAAAAGGCGCGCGCCCAATAATGCAAGACGGGCTTCATCTGCCTTTAGAATAGATGGCGGATTGATGGTATCTAGATAAAGCGCAATGTTTTCCTTCTGAAAATATTGCGCCAGTGTGCTATTCGATGCAAAGCGAATGTCACTGGTGGGACGCCCATTCCCGTTGGCAAGTGCGGCATATTGGTCATTGAGCAGATCGTATGTATAGATATGGATACGATCCGGCATGAGACTACTTTCGATCTGTACACGCAGAGTGCGCCCGATCGTATTTAGATCCAAGGCGCGTGTAAGTTCGTGCGAAAACGTCCGCATCCGATCGTCATAAGCACGCTGACCGCGGAAGAAAGTGCTGTCCACCCAAATTTGTAAACGGGTACGCAATGGATCAAGAAAAATAGCGATGAGAAAGACCAGGCCGGCAATTAGGAAAGGATTGTTCATTTGTACTGAAACAATCACGCCCAACCCACTCGCAACCAACCCATATGCCACCACCACAAAAACCGTCAGCAAGGCATAAACCAAACTTTGGCGCATCCAGTAATCGGTGCGTAAGAGGCGGAAGCGCATGATGACGTATCCGTTCACCAGCGGGAATATGATCATCCATAAGAACAAATAGGGGTTGAACGACTGCCGCGCGATCAGGATCCAAATCACGGTGGGTCCAAATGCAAACAAAGAGCCGATCAAAATGGTACGGGACTGACTCTTCACCACCGGGGAGTAGGATGTTATGGCTTGGTAGAGAAGTGAGCCAAAATAGAACAAGGCTGAAACACCGGCAAATTCATAAACCATCCCCCACGCATTGATATAAGCCGTTGGATCATTAAAGTTGAACAATGTACCAAATGTTGAAACCGCAATGATCACGCCAAACAGATAACCGATCCAACGCAGGTGGGGACGCCCCACAACAAAACGCACTTCCTGCGGGAAACCCAGTCCAAGATCAATAAAGGCGCCACCCGTGATGCCAATCGCCAATATCCACAGATAGGTGAAATGATGGGAAGTATATAATTCAAAAAGGGAGCCAATCACGATCGCAAGCGAGGAGGTGAGCATGGAAAAGGCGCGACCGGCGGGTTCTGTACGGCGCAACCCGAAGATCCATAAACTGACTACCAAAAACACTAAACCTAGAAATGCCGGAAGAATATAATAAGCAACCCGGTCTGCAAATGAAAATGATTGCAAGGTAACATCTGTCGTTTTTATTTCGCCGCTGGTCGTACGGATCTCAAGCGAAACTGTTTGTCCCACAAAAGCTGAAGCTAAAATATTTTTCAGGTCATTTGAACTGGAGACAGGTTTTCCATCTACAGAGAGTAATTGATCGCCTACATCAAACCCCTGGGCATACAATTCCCATCGTTTGCCACCGTCATGTGAATCAGAACCATTTAGCACTAATGTGTGTTCGAAAAAACCGCCAATGAATGGATTCTTCAACCAGCCATAGGAAAAATACAAGCCAGCAACAAAGACGATCATTGCGACAATTTGATACCCCAGCACAATGTACTGGGTGACCTTATTTGAAACTTCGTAGAATCTTTGAGAAGGATACATGGCTATAAAATGAACAGAACCGCCTAAGCGACTTAAATGAAATTTTACTACATCCCCTGCCTGTATCTATGGTACTTTCATAACAAAGCAGCAAGGCGGGGCAGCCTCGGTGAGGCTGCCCCGCCTTGTTAGTTGACTAAATATCCAGATTTCGGACAGCTTTCGCATGGGTCTGGATGAACTTGCGGCGTGGATCGACCGCATCACCCATCAACATATCGAACGTGCGGTCAGACTCAGCCGCGTCTTCTACTGTGACGAGGAGTAGAGTCCTGTTTTCGGGATTCATCGTCGTCTCCCACAGTTGGACCGGGTTCATTTCGCCCAAGCCTTTATAACGCTGCATCGTTGCCTTGTCACCGATCTCTTTGAGGATCTTGTCTTTATCTTTGTCGGTATAGGCATATTTGACTTGATTCTTATGTGCGATCCGATACAACGGAGGTTGGGCAATGTAAAGATGTCCATCCTCAATTAATGTTGACATGTAACGGAAGAAAAACGTCAGCAACAATGTGCGGATGTGACTACCGTCCACGTCTGCATCGGTCATAATGATGATGCGACCATAGCGAAGACCCTCCAAGTTAAAGTCTTCACCAATGCCAGTGCCCAATGCAGAGATGAGCGCACGCACTTCGTTGTTACCTAATATTTTGTCAAGACGGGCTCGCTCGGTATTGAGGATCTTACCGCGTAAGGGCAGGATCGCCTGGAAGTGACGATCGCGTCCTTGCTTGGCGGAACCACCTGCCGAATCACCTTCTACAATGTAAAGTTCAGTCTTGGATGAGTCACGCTCGGAGCAATCAGCCAATTTACCCGGCAATGTCAGTGACTCTAGCGCAGACTTGCGAATGACCAGATCACGCGCCTTGCGTGCAGCATCGCGCGCCCGCGCCGAAGTCAGACACTTCGCAATGATCGCTTTCGCAGCTTGCGGATTTTCCTCCAGGAAGGTATTGAACGCTTCGCCAACCACTTGTGTTGCGTAGGTCTGCACTTCCGGATTCATTAATTTAACTTTAGTCTGCGACTCAAACTGCGGATTCGGATGTTTGACCGAAACGATCGCCGTCAAACCTTCACGCGTGTCATCGCCAGAAAAGTTCGGGTCGGCATCCTTGAGCAAACCGTTCTTACGGGCGAAATCATTGATCACACGCGTCAACGAAGAACGCAGACCGGTAAGGTGCGTACCACCGTCAATAGTATTGATCGTATTCGCAAACGAATACACCGATTCAGTATAAGAATCTGTATACTGGATCGCAGCTTCGATGCCGATATTTTCGATCTCCTTCTCAACATATACAACTGGATGCAAATTCTCACGATTGCGATTGAGATAACGCACGAACGAAGTGATACCGCCTTCAAAGTAGAAGGTCATCTCGCGGTCGGCGCGCTCATCTACAAAGCGAATTGTTACACCGCGCGTCACGAACGCCATTTCACGGAAGCGCTGCACGAGCGTATCGAAACGATAATCCATCTCTTCAGTGAAGATCTGTTTATCGAACTTATACATCTGCTTGGTGCCGGTCTCTTCCTTTGCCACCTTGCCGACTGCCTTAATGACACCTTGGGGCACACCACGCTTATAGTTTTGTTGCCACAATTTACCATCGCGTTTAATTTCAGTGGTCATCCATTCGGAAAGTGCGTTCACAGCACTGACGCCTACACCATGCAAACCACCGGATACTTTATAACCGCCGCCGCCGAACTTGCCACCCGCGCCGATCACGGTCATGACCACGTCCACGGTTTCCATGGGTTTTCCGTTGGCATCCTTCTTGGAAGGGTGTGGGCCCACGGGAATACCACGGCCATTATCTTCAACACTCACACTACCATCGGCATGGATGGTGATATTGATGGCGGTACAGAAACCTGCCAGCGCTTCGTCGATCGCGTTATCAACAACTTCATAGACAAGATGATGTAAGGCTTTAATATCCGTACCACCCACATACATTCCTGGGCGTTTACGCACATGCTCGATACCTTCGAGCGCTTGAATGGAACTTACATCATAATTTGCTTGCTTTTCTTCTTTTGCCACAAGAACCTCCAAAAAATTCGCTTACCAGGAATCTGTCCTGTAAACCTGCGCCAGATCAAACCGACCCGCGCGATCAAAGGGACTATGCTTTTTTCATTGACGATTTATTATTCATTTGTTGAAAGCGTTCATACACGTTCTGTAACCAATTATTCATATCGCGATAATACACAAAACTCGCAGCGAGTAATGTAGTTGAGATAAACGCGTGTCCAAAAATACCTACCAACAACAGCCAAGAGTCACTCGCCGGGACCATCCAAAGATAACTCAGTCCACGTGAGAGGAGAAAAACACTCAGTACAAACATACTGCTGGTCGGGAGTGTGAAGCGCGACATCCGCAAACTGCTCATGATCGAGACTATAGCATTCTGTTTACGGACAAAGATCCCATGCGGAGTAAAGAACAAGGGCACGATCAGCCAGAACATAAAGAACAGAATAAGGAAGAACGCCGCCTGAGCCAGCAAAGGATTGATCGCTGAAAGCAACGAAATGACAATTAACAATGGCAGGATAACAATAATGGAGCCAATACCCCAGAGAATGGATAAAAGGATCGTTTGGGCGAACGCGCGCACCAGACCGATACCCGCTTCATCCTCACCCAAGCTTGCCCCTGCTACGATTCGAAAATACAACCCGCCGCCCAACCAGCCGATGAAAGTCAACAATAGGGCTGAGCCGAGCATCACCGTAAAAGAGGATAACTGGATCACGTTCTGAATCCCGAGCGGGGTTGGCACAGGGAACTTGCTTGGTAGATCGAGCATCAAAGCTGGGATACCGATCGGCAGGGTTCGAACCCAGCCCAACCAGTTCAGTTTATCCATAAGATCCATAAGGATGGGTGCGTTTTCAGTATATACAGCCAGCTCTTGAGCGGGAAAGTTATTGCGCTTGAGCAAAGCGATCCAACTATCAAAAAGTGCGCCGTACCACTGCCCCACACTTAAACGCGGACCCAGCCATAAAAACGCATTCAACAATACCGGCAGGATGATCAGCACGATCCGATTTGAAACTACATTAAAACCAGCTTGAAGCGAAGCAATCACACCGGGTGGTGGAGGGAGTGTTTCCAATTTTTGCATGTCCATAACCATTTGATTCTACCATACCGAGCATGTCTTGGCATTCGCCTATGGGACAGGTACAATGCAATTATGCTTGTCCAAGATAAATACTTGCCAGACTCGAATCGCATCGGACTCATCACCTCTACCACGTTGCTGGCGTTAGCGCTTACACGAATTGTCCCCTCACCCGCTTTCAATTTTGAGCTGCAGTTACCGGGCTTTTTCCTGACCTTTCCATTTAATGTTAACACTGCCATGGGATTTCTAACTGCCTGCCTCACCGCCACTGGCATGGACTGGCTCCTACGTGGCCACCCATCGCTAAAGAACCGGGCTACGTTTCAATGGTGGTTTTTGCCCACATTAACCACTTTTGTGATCAGCGTACCACTCTCCATTCTCCCTGACGGTCTAACGTGGTGGATCGGCTTTATGGTCAGCGGCATATTTTTATTCTTTGTCTTTCTGGCAGAGTATGTCGCCGTGGATGCCGATGCGCCCTACTACACAACCTCCATGGTGGCATTAACTGCCATCTCTTTCACACTATTCTTCATATTATCCGTTGCGCTGCGCACCAGTGAAGCCCGTCTCTATTTGATCGTACCAGGCTTATTCTTTTCTGCATCGCTGGCAAGCCTGCGTATTTTGCATCTACGCCTCAGCGGGAACTGGGAGTATGCATGGGCAATTGGCATCGGGTTGGTTTGTGTTCAACTCGCCACGGGCTTCTATTATTGGCCCCTTTCCCCGATTCAATTTGGATTGCTATTGATCGGTCCGCTATATGGCTTGGTGAGCCTTGCCATCAACCTTGGCGAAAACATCCCTATACGACGCGCCGTGCTCGAACCTACAATTATCACAACGCTTTGCTGGGGACTCTCGGTCTTTATCCGCTAACATGATCCTAACTTTAGAATTGAGTCAATCTCTTATCGATGAAATGATCGCCTATGTTGACCAGCATGCGCCACTCGAAGCCTGCGGACTCTTGGCGGGCAAAGCGACTCGGGCTGAGAAAATGATCGGGGTGTTGAATCAGGCCCAAAGTCCGGTACGATTCGTGATGGATCCGTATGAACAGCTCCAAGCCTTTGACTGGATCGACTCCAACGGACTCGAACTCGTCGGCATCTTCCACTCGCATCCTAATGGACCTGAAACTGCCTCGCCCACCGACATTTTGGAGGCGGCTTATGAAGTTGTCCACGTTATTCTTTCATATACAGGGGCACAATGGCAGGCGCGCGGCTTTTGGATAGCAGACGGCAAAGCCAGCGAAGTAACCTTACAGATCACAGAGTAGAGCAACCGAACAAAAACTTTTGTGTTTTATACATCAGACTCAAATCGGAGGAGTTTTAATGCAACTTTTAATAGGTGTTGGGGCAGTAATTTTTGGGTATGTTCTGGGATCCATTCCTTTTGGTCTATTGATCGTAAAGATCAAGACGGGCAAAGACCTGCGAACCGTTGAAAGCGGACGCACGGGCGGCACGAATGCGGCGCGCGCAGCAGGTTTCAGCGCAGGGTTATTAACAGCCCTTACAGATATTCTCAAGGGGGCATTGGCGGTTTGGATCGCGCAAGCTTTGACTCCTGACAATCATGTTGTGCATGTACTCGCACCCATCTTTGCGATCCTGGGACATAATTATTCCTTATTCATGATGGAACGTGATGAAAATGGGAAAATGAAGTTTCGCGGCGGAGCAGGTGGCGCACCAGCACTGGGAGGCGCGATGGGGTTATGGTTGCCGATGTTCCCGATTGCATTCGGCATAGGGGCATTGATCTGGTTTACCGTTGGTATCGCCTCCCTCACTACCATGGCGATCGGCTTTGTAGTGATCATCATCTTTGCGGTTCGGGCATATCTTGGGCTTCAGAATCCTGTGGATGTTTCATACGGCATTGTTGCCGAACTGCTTCTAATTTGGGCATTGCGCCCCAATATCAAAAAGTTGCTGGCCGGGAATGAACGAGTGATCGGGCTAAGCCTGAATGGTTGGCTTAGGGCAAGAAAAGAAGCCAAAGAACAAGCTAATCATAAGTAACAAAACGTCCCCGAAAAATCGGGGACGTTTTCATCTTAAATACTGAGCTAACTCTGCTGGCTCATGTGATGCAATAAAGCATGCAAGTTGCGCTGATGTAAATTCCTGGCAAGACCGCCAAGATATACCCGGCTCTTTCCACAAGATTCAATAGTGATCTCTTCGACCAACTCATCCGCATTCTTCTTGCGCGCAATGGACTTCACTGACTTCTTGATCGCGTTCAGATAATTCAGATTCTCTTTCACTGCCGCATCAATCTCACCGCGCAGGATGATATCGCCGTGACCCTGGACGATATTCTCAAGCCCCATGCGCGCAACCTTCTTGATCGATGTGATGTTCTCGTCTATATCCCCATCCACGATGTAGGGAATAGGCATAAAGGAATCACCAGCAAATAAAATGCGGTCTTCTTCGACCAACACGGAAATGCCATCTTCGCTATGACCATAAGCCGGAGCAATGATCAGATTCTTCTTACCCACGCGCAAGGTCATCTCGCCATCCAAAAATGTCATTTGCGGCGGGACGATCTTCACCTGACGTAAATTGGGATTTTGTTTTTTCGCAGATTCCAGCGAGGGCTCGCCACGTTCCAAAAGCAGATCGCGACACTTCGCATGCGCAACCACCGTTGCCCCCGGAAAGAAACAATTACCCCAGGCATGGTCAGCATGATAGTGCGTATTGATCACATAGCGCACCGGCACACTCAATTCACGTTCGATAAACTCACGGATCGCCAGCGTCTCATCTGGCAAAGCCAGCGTATCGATCACCACTGCCCATTGTGGACCCGCCACCACCCCGGCAGTTACCTGGGCGTATACTTCACTTTGAAACCAAAACACATTTTCAGATACCCGTTCACGATGCATGCAATAGTCCTTAATTATTTTTCTCTATTGATAGCACAAACGAGTGCGAAAAGCAAGTTGACTATACAAATTTTCTCGCATTTTCGTAAGCGCTCCCACCAATAGCACGCTTGTCGATGAGTACCTGCCGTGATACACTTTATAAAATGTCCAACAACCTGCTTATTGTTACGGCAGATGCCATGTTTGCCAAGCGATTATCAACCAGCCTCGAGCAGGAAGGCTATCGTCTTTACGTGGCAAAAGGCAAAGGTGAGGCGGTTGTCCGTGCTGATGAGCAAAATTGCTCCACCGCTTTTCTCGATTTGGAACTTAGTGAGAAGTTCGTTTCAGAATTGGGACGTGCGCTGCGCACGCTCAACCCGACCATCAAGTTGATCCTGTTTTCTGACGATGCTACGCCCCCCGCACTGGACGAACTCCGCCCGTGGATGTTGGCTCGTAAACCTGCTCGTACACCGGAATTGTTGACCATGCTCAAAAACAACCCTGCTCCCCAACCCCAACCCATCCGCGCTACCAACGAATCACCTGCGATCCACCTGGAACAACAGGAGAATCAGGAATTGCCGTGGTTGCAAGATGTGACCAAAGCCGCGCAACACCTCACGCGCCTTACACTTGAGTCTTCTGCGCAAGCGGCGTTGATTACCCGTAAGGATGCCTTGTGGGCATATGCTGGTCAACTTTCACAGAACGCAGCCAAGGAGTTGGCGGTCACAGTCACACGTCACTGGGACGGACAAAAAGGCAGCGATCTGCTGCGCTTCGTCCGTTTGGAAGCGACCAAAGCTGAGCATATGCTCTACGCCACGCGGCTTGCAGATGAAGTTGTGCTTGCGCTTGTGTTCGATGCCGAGACACCATTCAGCACCATCCGCATGCAGGCGGGGCAACTAGTCAACATGCTCTCGACTACGCCTGCGATTGAAACAGCAGAGAAGCATCAGCCAGTTCAACAGCCCGTAGTTAATCAGCAGCCCCCAGCTGCGCATGAAGCGCCGACCCAATACGTCGAAGAAGAAGATGAAAGCAATCAAGAGCTTGAGATTCCCGATATCTCCGACATCTTGAATGATGTCCCGCCCCATAATCCAAGTCCTGATACAAATCCTCTTAGAGATTCATGGAGCACGAGCCCATCCCACTCGCGCCCGCGTAAAGTGAGCCGCGAGAGTTCACCTGCTGTGCGTGTGAATGATCTGCTGGTTTCAAATCAAAGCAACGAGCAGACCGTTGAACATGTGGTGGAAGATTTTGATGCCACCATGCCCTCGAAATCGCGCCAGCGACCCGTAACGCCCGTGCGCCGACCTGGTACCGGTGAATTAGATGAAACCCGTCCGCACTCGATCACTGAAGTAGCCGGACGCGTGATGATGGAACCCATCTCACCGGGCTTATACAATTTGACGTACGCCTGTTTGCTGGTGCCACGCTTTAGCTCTCACTATCTCACCGGCGATATTTCGGATCGTATGTCGGAATGGCTGCCACAAATCTGCATTGCCTTTGGCTGGCGCTTGGAATATTTGGCTGTGCGTCCTGAGTATGTGCAATGGGTCTCGAATGTTCCGCCATCCACATCACCGGGCTACCTTATGCGCATCATGCGTTCGCAAACCTCTGAAAAGATCTTCACAGAGTTCCCGCGCATGAAAAAGGAAAATCCTTCAGGCGATTTCTGGGCACCAGGTTACCTGATCATGGGTGGCACCCAACCTCACCCGCCGCAACTAGTAAAAGACTATATCAAACAGACCCGAGCACGTCAGGGTTATTCACAACCACGGAAATAAAAGAAAAATGCAGGAGTTTGCTCCTGTATTTTTCTTTTCGAAGCCTAATCATAATTGGAATTTGTGTTCTAAAAATCTTGACCGCAGAGTATAATCACTTTGCGGTCTGTTTTTTTTATTGGGCGACTGCAAGAGTCGTCTCTATTGATAACTACTCACTGATTACTGGAATTACCTATGCCCCCTACCCTCTACCTCATTGATGGACACGCTCTCGCCTATCGCATGTACTTTGCCCTCACCGCTATTGGCGGCAGCCAACGCTGGCAAACCTCGAAAGGCGAACCCACTGCGGGAATTTACGGTTTTGCGCGTGAACTACTGCGTATCCTTGAAAATGAAAAGCCCGAATACATGGCAGTCGCTTTTGATGTGGGTAAAACCTTCCGCGATGAAATGTTCCCCGCATACAAAGGCACACGCGAAAAAATGCCCGATGACCTGCGTCCGCAGATCAAACGCATCCGCGAGATGGTGGACGCCTTCAATATTCCACGCCTTGAAATGGAAGGCTTCGAAGCAGACGATGTGCTTGGCTCTGTAGCGCGCATCGCCGCCGAACAGGGACTCGGCGTCAAGATCATCACCGGCGACCGCGACCTGCTCCAACTCGTGGACAAACGTACCGTTGTCTATCTTGCAGGCGATGACAAAAATTTCATCACCGATGATGATGTCGTCAAAAAACTTGGCGTGCTTCCCAAGCATGTGGTGGATTACAAAGCCCTCGTCGGCGATAAGTCCGATAACATCCCCGGCGTGGCAGGCGTCGGCGAAAAGACGGCGATCGCGCTCATCGAAAAATATCAATCGCTCGATAATATCTACGTCCACATCGATGAAATCGAAAATCGTTGGAAGACCAAACTTGAAGCCAACAAAACTAACGCCTATCTCAGCCGCGACCTGGCGCAGATCAAAACCGATCTAAAGATCACATTGGATTTGGAACACGCCAAAGCCCACGATCTGGACATCCCTGCCATCACAGCCTTTTTCACAGAACTGGAATTTCGTACGCTTCTCAAAACCCTGGAGAAGCTCACTGGTCAACCCGCGTCCGCGTCTGCCACGCTGACAACTGCTACTACTCCCGCGAAGCCCGGATCCTCCGGACAAATGTCCATGTTCGTGAATGAGCCACAGGTCATCGCACCGAAGATCGAATCAAATATCACTGTTCACATCGTGGACACTGAGAAAAAATTAAACGACCTCGTCAAAGCTTTAAATAAAGCCAAAGTCATTTCGTTTGACACTGAGACCACCTCCACCGAAGAAATGCAAGCCGATATCGTCGGCATCTCGCTGGCAATCAAAGAAGGCGAAGGTTATTACATCCCCATCGGTCACATTGCGGGAAACAATCTACCACTCAAACAAGTCATTGATGCGTTAACCGAACCAATGACAAATCCCAAGATCGGCAAAGTAGCGCACAATGCCAAATATGATTACATTATTCTCGCCAAAGCCGGGTTGAAAGTCTCACCTTTGACTTTCGACACCATGCTCGCAGAATTTATCATTGATCCATCCTCACGCCATCTTGGGTTGAAGAATCTTGCTTTCGTCAAACTCGGCGAAGAGATGACACACATCGAAGAATTAATTGGCAAAGGCAAGAAGCAGATCAGCATGGCAGAAGTGGCGATCGAGTCCGTTGCGCCGTATGCGGTAGCTGATGCAGAGACGACGTACCGTCTCATGCCCATCGCTGAAAAAGAACTCAAGCGCGTGAACGGCGAAAAGCTGCTCGAAGAAATTGACCTGCCCCTCACACCCGTCCTTGCAGACATGGAAATGGAAGGCATCATGCTTGACCTGCCTTTCTTCGAAAAGATGTCAAAAGAATTAACGAAGCGTTTGGGCGAAATTGAAAAGCAAGTCTATGATATGGTGGGCAAACCCTTCAACATCAATTCCACCCAACAACTCTCTGATGTGTTATTCAAAACCCTCGGCTTGGAACCACCCGATAAGAACAACAAAACCGCCAGCGGACATTACTCCACGGCGGCGGGTGTGCTCGATGAATTGAGCGGCAAACATCCCGTTGTGGATCTGATTCTGGAAAACCGTGAACTCTCGAAAATAAAATCCACTTACGTGGATGCCTTGCCTCCTGCCGTTGACACAAACGGACGTGTGCATACATCCTACAGCCAGATCGGCGCTGTGACGGGACGACTCTCCTCGAACAATCCGAATCTACAAAACATCCCCATCCGCACCGAAACGGGACGCAAGGTACGCAATGGATTTATCGCAGCCAAAGGCAATGTTCTGCTTTCGGTGGATTACTCGCAGATCGAGTTGCGTATTGTCGCGCACATGGCTCAGGATGAGGGCATGTTGGCGGCATTCCGCGCGGATGAAGATATCCACTCCACGACAGCCGGAGCAATTTACGGCGTAGGTCCCGAAGCGGTGACCAAAGAGATGCGTCGCCATGCGAAGGCGATCAACTTCGGTCTCATCTATGGCATGTCTGCGTTCGGTCTCACGCGTTCCACTGATCTCACATTGTCAGAAGCCGAGACTTTTGTCAAAACCTATTTCACAAAATTCCCGGGCGTTAAACAATATCTCGATGGCATTCGCAAGCAAGCGGCGAGTCAGGGCTATGTTGAAACGCTGCTTGGGCGTAAGCGTTATTTCCCAGCATTGCAGAGCAAGCAAAACGTCCAGATCAAGAACCGTGAAGAACGCGAAGCGATCAACGCACCCATTCAAGGCACGGCGGCAGATATCATGAAGATCGCGATGCTGAACATCCCCGGCGCGTTGAAAAAAGCAAAGCTGAATGGCAAGATGTTGTTGCAAGTGCATGATGAACTCGTATTGGAATGTCCTAAAAAGGAACTTGAAGAAACTGCCCGCGTTGTGCAAGCAACGATGGCAAATGCTTACAAGTTGGATATCCCCCTCTCCACCGAAGCGCGTTATGGTGATAATTGGGGCGAGATGAAGGTGCTATAAAGAATCTTTAAACACAAAGGACACAAAGGTCACGAAGGAATTAAAGCCTAAAGCCTTAAAACTTTGTGTACTTCGTGACCTTCGTGTTTGAAAAAATCAGCCAATTGTAAGGGTGGCATAATTCGTCCCTACGGTATAATACCCTCATGCCCGGACGAGAAGACATTTTCCAAAAAGCAATGAATGAAGGCCACTCAGCTGCCTGGGACCAGGAATGGAACAAGGCGGCCTCGGCGTATCGCTCAGCCCTGCAAGAGATGCCCGATCACCCCAAGGCGCTTAACAGCCTGGGGTTGGCATTATTCCAACAGGGAAATTTTGATGAGGCACTGCAGATCTACAAGCGCGTGGCGCAGATCACCCCCACTGACCCTTCTCCCATGGAAAAGCTCGCGCAATTGCTCGAGCGTACTGGTCATCTTAAAGAAGCCATTGATGCCGCGTTCAAAGCCGCAGATCTATTCCTCAACCAACGGGATGTGGATAAAGCCATCGAGAACTGGGTGCGCGTCACTTCTCTCGAACCCGAACATGTTCTCGCCCATTCACGGCTCGCGCTTGCACATGAACGTTTGGAGCACAAGCCCCAAGCCGTCGCTGAATATATTGCCGTGGCAAGCCTCGTTCAACGCACCGGCAATGTGGAAAAAACTGCAGAGCTGGTCAACAAAGCCTTGCATATTTTGCCCGAAAGCGCCGAAGCCAAACAGGCACAGACGCTCTTACGCTCCGGTCAACTACTCCCCAAACCATTAAGACCCAAGGGCGGGACAGGTCCCATCGCAATGGCACAAGTCAAGGAATTGGATAAGGTAAAGAAGCCAACCGATTCAGGGCTGGACCCGATTGCTGAAGCGCGTCAAAAATCCTTGACCCGGCTGGCAGAGATCCTCTTCGAATACACCACCGACGATGGCGCGGCAGTTCAAGCGCGGCGCGGCTTGCAAGCCCTCATGCGCGGCACCGGACAGTTATCCATGCAGCAGAGTGAACAATCAAAAGTAGTTTTGCACCTCGGCGCAGCGATTGATTCCCAAAGCAAAGGCAAAGATATACAAGCCGCCGAAGAACTTGAACACGCACTCGAAGCAGGCTTCAACCATCCCGCCCTCTATTTTGACCTTGGTTTGCTCCGCTCCACCGGCGATCGCGTAGAAACTGCGCTCCGGCATCTGGCGCACGCCGTCAAACATAACGACTTCAACCTCGCAGCCCGTTTACTGATGGGACAGATCAATCAGAAATTGGGTCGGTTGCAAGCGGCATCCATTGAATTCCTTGAAGCGCTCAAACTCGCTGATGCAGCCGTGGTACCTGCCGAACATTCCGACGAAATCCGTCAAATGTATGAGCCGTTCATTGAAGCTCAGTCCACCCAAACGGACGAGGTTGCCCTCAAACGCTTGTGTGACAACGTCAATGAACTCATCATGCGCAAGAACTGGCGCGACCAGTTATACAAGACCCGTGAGCAAATGCCCAAACAACAAGACAGCGACACGCTCATGCCGCTCGCTGAGGTGATCCTGCAGGCTCAATCCAGCCACGTACTCGAATCGATCAACTTGATCCATCAACTGGCACGTGCGGGCAAACTCCGCTCTGCCATGGATGAAGCCTTCCATGCGATCGCTGCCGCCCCCACCTATCTGCCCCTTCACACTCTGATGGGTGATCTCCTCGTACGTGAAAATCATACTCAGGAAGCCATCGCAAAATATACCGTAGTCGCATCGGCCTACAGTGTGCGCGGCGAATCAGCTCAAGCCGCTAAAATGCTAAAGCGG
>Ga0180074_1000132_pt1 | contig 15314 bp, 14 predicted proteins | sample EasRiv366_16_10D_FD_121773 | JGI IMG/M metagenome (GOLD analysis project Ga0180074, IMG submission 121773) | Soil microbial communities from meander-bound floodplain in the East River, Colorado, USA - East River metaG ERMLT366_16_10D | ecosystem: Environmental > Terrestrial > Soil > Floodplain ...
TGCGCCTGAGAAAACCGTAATAAGTATACGTGCGTTTGTAGATGGCGATGTATTACATGTGATCGTCAGTAATCAGGGACCGCAGGTGCCGCAGGAACATCTCGAAAAGATCTTCGATAAGTTTTTCCGCATCACAGCGGCGGACCGCGTCACCGGCACGGGTCTGGGACTTTCGATCTGCAAGGGCATCATCGAAGCACATGGTGGGCGACTTTGGGCGGAGAATGTAACCGATGGGCTCGCCTTTCATTTCACATTGCCATTGATCTGGGATGGTGTGCCGCCGCCCAAACTGCCAATGGATACGGAGACCGAATGAGCAACGAGCCGCATATTCTCGTCATTGATGACGAGCCGCAAATCCAGCGCGCGATTCGCACCATCCTCACCGAAAAAGGATTCAGAGTGACAACGGCGAGTCGTGGTGAAGAGGGTCTCACCCTCGCTGCCGCGAACGAACCCGATATCATCATCCTCGATCTGGGTCTGCCGGATATGGATGGTGTGGAAGTCTGTACGCGTCTGCGTGAATGGACTCAAACTCCGATCATCATCCTTTCGGTGCGTGACAGTGAACGCGATAAAGTCGCTGCGCTGGATAAAGGTGCCGACGATTACCTTACCAAGCCATTTGGCATCGAAGAATTGCTAGCGCGTGTGCGGGTGGCGCTGCGCCACTCCACGCGCACACAGGGCACGCAAAGCAAAGTTATCAAAGCCGGCACGCTAACGATCGATCTTGTGTGGCATATCGTTAAGTTGGGCGAAGAGGAAATTAAATTAACCGGCACTGAATACAAACTACTTGCCTATCTCGCCGCCAATCACGGACGGGTGCTTACCCATCAAAACATCCTCACCGAGGTTTGGGGTCCTGCCGATGCTGACCACACCGAATACCTGCGTGTGTACATGCGGCAACTGCGCAAGAAACTCGAAGCCGATCCTGAACGCCCGCAATACATCCTCACCGAGCCTGGCATTGGTTATCGCTTTATCTCGGATGGGTAATATTCACTCAGCGTCCTGAAGGTTTGACCGGCTCAACAAGATTTTTCAAGAGAACCTTCGGGACGTTTTGCGTAAGCTATGCAGGTAACATTTGTCACTGACGCGCTAGTGACATATTTCTTAAATTCCCCTTTGACGGGGATTTTTTATTTGTTCTTTATGCGATTGATTGTTTTCTTTGTCACCGCTTTATGTGGGCTTGATAGGATTTATCTATCTGTGAGGTGACATGAACAAACTTGACGTAAGTACCCCTACATTCGCATTAGCTCCCGCTTCTCATTCCGACACCGGGCCTGCCCCGCGTCTCATTGTCCTTTTCCCAGCCTCCGAGCCTGACACACATGATCTAGAAAATCGGATCTGGGAAATCGCCCGCTCACTACAACTGAATGTCCTGCTGCTCAGCCTAACCAATGATTTGGACGAGGAGGCTCAACTTCGCCGTAAGCTGATCACCATGGCTGCCATGATCAAGGACCCCTATGTATCTACCGAAATCATGATCGAACATGGCAATGATTGGGTAGGGCAGGTCAAAAAACTCTGGCGCAAAGGGGATATTGTCGCATGTTACGCCAACCAGAAGGTGGGTATTATGCGCAAAGCCTTGGATCAGATCCTGCGTTCCAGTTTGAATATGTCCGTGTACATTCTCGCGGATGTTCAGTCTGCCAAAAATCCAAAGTCCACATTTCTCTCACAGTTCTTTTTCTGGCTGGGTTCACTGGCGATCGTCGGCGGATTTTTCTGGGCTGAGGCACGCCTCGTTCAACTGCCAGAGGACTGGGCACATTCCACCTTGATCTATGTATGTCTCTTCGCAGAGTTCGCCTTCATTTGGTTATGGAACTCATTGTTCACGTAAGACCAATTTCATCTTTTATATAAAACGTCCCGCAGGGTGTGTCCTACGAACTTGTTCAGGAGGAAACCTGCGGGACGGTATGTAATAAAAAATCATCATTCTAAAAAGGTTAATAATGTCAGAAACAAAATCGAAATCAACCTCATTGTCAGATCACCTGACGGAGGAATACAAACGCCAGCAGGCCTTATTCTCCGCACAGCCTGCCATCATCCAGCGTTTTCTGGAAACGCAGGGAAAACAGATCGCGGAAGCCATTGTTGAAGGCGGATCACAAGTCCGCTTTTCATTGCCAGATCGAGTTGTATGCACGCTTGAAAATGTAGATCAGCCCGCGCTGGTGACCATCCCGCAGAATCAACGCACATACTCGGCAGGTAGTTTTATGAATCGCCTGCGCAAGGTGGAACTTTATAAGGAACTTCGTCACGCGTTGACCGAGTTGGAACAATCACCAGACCGCGCTGTATCGGTCGCAACGAGTTTGTTGCGTCACGCCGCTGTGGCGCACATGGTTTACAACATGCTGCCGGCAGGGCGAACAGTTGCCTACAAACTTGCGGATGAAGAGGAGACGATTCCCTCCGTCCCTGAGAGTGATTTCCTCGAAGCAGAATCAGCCATCACCGCGTCCACTGATGCGATTGCCGAAGAGGGGAAAACTGAAGAAGGGCGCGGCGATCTATTGGTGCCTTTTGTCCCATTTGCCAGAAAATTTTTCCTACCTCAATGGGTGGCTTTCGATGAGAATGGCGAGTTGTTGGTCAATTCTGTGAAAGAGGCGGAAGCGCACATTAAATCCATGCAGCGCTTCATGGAAGTGCTGTTCCTGGCGGTGGCACTCGCGCCATACATTTCAGCGGATGAAGAATATGCCAAGAAGCGTTATGGGATGCTCGGTCAATTGGTCAATCAGGCGCGTGCGCTGGCGATTTATCAGGCAAAGGAGATCATCGCCCGCATCAAGGAACGCGCCGACGCTGGCAACTTGAATCGTGGACTCAGCCTGAGCCTGCCGTATTTTGACGATCAACTGCTCCGCGTTGATATTACAAGGTTTGAAATCATCCCCGCGGGACGCATCATGTTCGTCCCTGCGTTTGTTGTGCGCGCTGTGCGCCAGGAGGAAATGAAAGTCAGCCAGGATACGCGCTTCAACCCATCCACCCGTAAACATTTGCTTCATTTGCTTGAGCTGTTTGAAAAAGCATTTGAAACTTTAAATCAATAGGTCACGAATGTTATTCTCAATCGCTATCTTAATCGTTGTATTCGTTGTCGCGCTACGCGCTTCCCCAAAGGAATCTCAGGAAGACGCTCACATTCACGGCGCAGGTCAGATCGGTCTTTTAGCCGCCCTGGCTCTTTTTGGTGTGGATTACTTTACTTCTTATTACTATGCCACAGGCGAAATGATGAGCGCGTTGCATCCGCATGGTTTGCAGCAATATGGCTATATTGCTGTTATCGTGATCGCAGTTTTCAACGCTGTCTTCGGCTTTCTTTATATGTACTCGCTCGGAATATTTAATGAAGGTGGCGGTTCATATACTGCCTCCATGCGCTATCTTTCGCCAGGGCTTAGTCTGGTGGTCGCAGTAGTTTTGATCCAAGACTACATCTTCACCATCGTGGTTTCAAGCCTTTCAGGTGTGGACCAACTCCTCTCGCTAACAAATTCATACAATGCCGCATGGCTCATCAGGTTTGGTCTGGGTGCAGCAATGGCTGGCGTGACCTGGTACCTGACCATTCGTGGACGCGGCGAATCATCGCGCGTGGTATTTACCTTGCTTGGTGTTTTCGTCATGATGACATCCCTTATGGCAATCGGTCTCTTCATTGCCAAAGGAAAAGGCGTTTTGCCACAACCATTTGTCGAAGCAACCGATGCACCATCTTTATGGCAGGCAGCTTATTACATGCTTTCAGCTTCCATGAAAGGACTCGTGGCGTTGACTGGACTCGAAGCCATGTCCAATGGTATTCAATTCGTAAAGAATGAAGATTTCGGTTTGGTTAAGTGGGGCAGGAAACACATGCCCAAATTGCATGGTCTTTGGAATTACTACAGTGGTAAATCGGGCATTGGTCGTATGGTGCAGACTTCATTCCTGTTCTATGGAGCTATCACCACATCCTTACTGGCATATTTCGCAGTTCACTTCAATGTCTTTGACGGGACCCTTGGACGCACCCTGGTCGGCAACCTGGCGTTCATTGGTTTCGATCAAATATCAGGCGGCATTATCCTCTATTGGGCTTATCAGATATTAGCCGTGGCTCTGCTCTCTGCCGCATCCATGACTGCCTTTCAGGATTTGCAGGCTACAGAATGGCGCGACGTAGCCATTGGTGAATTACCAGAATTTATTGTGTATCGCAACTCACAAGGAACGTTCACACGTTCTGTGACCATTGGCTTTATCGTCACGGTGCTGATTCAATTTTTGGTGAAAGGCAATACGAGCGCCGCGGTCCCATTCTATGGCGTGGGTGTGTTCATGCCGATCATGGTGATGGGCTTTGCCATCCGCAAACATATTCTGGAACATTACACAGGCACAAAACGCAAATGGGGCGCTTTTGCCTCTGGGACTGCTGGCATCCTTTCTGGAATGGTATTTGTCGGGCAGATCGTTGGCAAATGGACAGAGGGCGGCTGGGTGGTTTTGATTTCATTCGGTCTGCTCGTCCTGGGTTCCAATGCTCTGCTGATTTCCCCCATTGGCTTCCGCGATCCAAAACAGATCCATCGTATCGTGCGCGACAAGGCTCGTATCCAGGGAGCGATGGCTTCCATCGTCGAATGGCAATCACTTCGAATGCAGGAATATCGTTATTCCATATTGGTTGGCATCACTCGCTTCTTTGAACTGTTTGGTGTGCGCCGTCCCGTTCGATATGAAGTGCCCGTCATTGCAGGCGACTATGACCACGCCCTGCATGTGGATCATCCCGAAGCGCCTTCGCTGCTTGAACAATATCTGGATAAACCTGAGCCAAGGTTAGGCGGCGCGCCACAGCAAACAGAACCTGGCGAAGAGGAATAACAAACACCATCCCGCAGGTTTGAATGATCAATGAAATTTAACAAAGAAACCTGCGGGACGTTATCGTTTTATCAAAATGACAACCACCCCGATCTACAGTTTACGTGTCCCTGAAGTGTATGAGGCGCTTGAAACCTCAGCCAAGGGACTCGCAACTGCCGAAGCCGAGACTCGCATCTCCCTGTACGGGCAGAACCTTCTTTCTCAACAAAAGAAAACGCCCCTGTGGGAAAGGCTTTTCCAAGAACTTGTACACGCGCCCACACTGGTATTGTTGAGTGTGGGTCTGATCGCTTTAATTCAAGGCGATATAGTTCTAGCGGGGATTATCTGGAGCATTGTTGTTGTCAATACGGTGTTGGCTTTCTGGCGCGAACATCGCGCCGAGCAAGCCATTGAAAAATTGCGCGAGATTTTGCCATCGTTTGCGCATGTTGTCCGTAACGGCGTGGAAAGTTATATACAAGCCAGTGAAGTTGTACCTGGTGATGTACTGGTATTAGCAGAAGGGGATAACATAACAGCCGATGCGCGCGTCATCGAAGAATACGGATTAAGAACCAATAACGCGACATTAACCGGCGAAGCGATCCCCGCCCGTAAGACAGCAGACTCATCGCATCAAACCGGGATCAGTGAACTGGATCGCCCCAATTTGATTTTCGCAGGGACATCCATCGCTTCGGGCACTGGACGGGCAGTTGTTTACTCCACAGGAATGATGACTCAATTCGGACGCATCGCCCACCTCACCCAATCTATCGCTGAGGAGCCGACTCCGTTTCAGAAAGAATTGAATAAGCTCAGCAAAGTCACAGCATGGGTCGCGTTGTTGGTTGGCGGTATTGTCGCAGCGGTTGGATATTTTTCACTGGGCTTCCCGATTCGCGAAGTGACTCTGCTGGCGCTGGGCATCGTGGTCGCCGTGATTCCTGAAGGACTCGTCGCCACGTTAACGTTGTCGTTGGCAGTGGCAGTTCAACGTCTCGCGCAAAGAGGCGTGCTGGCGAAAAAACTATCCACGGTGGAGAGGCTTGGGCTGGTGTCCGTCATCTGCACCGATAAGAGCGGCACGTTGACGCAAAACCAAATGACGGTGCGCGATATTTGGGTCGCGCGCAAACATATCAAGGTCACTGGCGTTGGTTACGAACCACAAGGCAGTTTCATCCCTGATCCACAGGGACAAAGTTGGGAAAAAGATCTACTGTCTTTGCTTGAAATCGCCGCGAGTTGTAACAATGCACGCATCAATGCGCCTTCCGTGGAACATCCTATGTGGACGAGCCTCGGCGACCAGACTGAAGCCGCTATGAAAGTCGCCGCGATGAAAGTAGGTATCACGGAAGAAGCGCTCAATCGAATCATCCCGCGCATCCATGAACTCCCATTTGATGCGCGACGAAAACGCATGACCACGATCCATCGCGAAACGAATCAAGAGGTCGCCTTTGTGAAAGGCGCGCCGCGCGAAGTGCTGCAACTTTGTACAAAAGTTTTGATGAATGGCGAATCTGTATCGTTGACAAATGATCTGCGCGCGGAAATATTAAGAGTCAATGACGATTATGCGCGCGGCGCGTTGCGCGTGCTCGCTTTAGCGCGACGAGAATTGCCTGCACGCTCAGGCTCGTACACTTCAGAAAGTGTCGAACAGGATTTAACCTTCATGGGCTTAATGGCAATGATGGACCCGCCGCGACCACAGGTTGAAAAAGCAATCCAAACTTGTCGGCAGGCAAACATCCGCATTGTGATGATCACAGGCGATTATGGACTCACTGCCGAATCACTCGCGCGCCGCGTTGGGATGTTGACCACGCCGAACTCGATCATCCTCACAGGCGCAGAGTTGGATGAATTATCTGATGTTGCGTTGCAGGAACTTTTAGGTAAAGAAGTGCTGTTTGCCCGCATGGCTCCCGAACATAAGATGCGACTTGTGTCTGCGTTTCAACAACGCGGTGAAGTGGTAGCGGTCACTGGCGATGGTGTAAACGATGCGCCCGCCTTGCGCAAAGCGGATGTTGGCATCTCAATGGGCATCGTCGGCACGGACGTGGCAAAAGAAGCCGCGGATATTATTTTGACTCAAGATGATTTTGGTGCGATCACGGCTGCGATTGAAGAAGGACGTGGCGTATACGACAATATCCGCAAGTTCATCACGTATATTTTCTCAAGTAATGTTGCCGAGTTAATGCCGTTCATTGTCAAGGCGAATTTCCCATTGATGCCATTGGCATTGAGTGTGCGCCAGATACTTGCCATTGATCTTGGCACCGATATGTTCCCAGCGTTGGCACTGGGAATGGAAAAACCTGAACCAGATGTGATGAACCGTCCGCCGCGCCCGCGCAACCAACCACTGATCGATAGCGGCTTGCTGTGGCGTGCATTCGGTTGGCTAGGATTAATGGAAGCCGCATTATGCTTTGCGGGATTCCTAGCGGTCTTTGTACTTACCGGACATACAACTGAGATCGGTCTGCCATTCCTGGCTGGTTTGTCCATCCCTGCCAACTGGAGATTTTCGCTGCCTTTCAATCAAACGATCCTGCTCGCGACCACGGTGTATCACGCAGGCGTGGTGACATCGCAAGTCGGCAATGTGCTCGCCTGCCGTTCCGAACGTATGCGCAGTTCGTCGCTGGGCTGGTTGAGTAACAAATATTTGTGGTTGGGGATTATCATTGAACTGCTTGGCATCACCGGCATGATCTACATCCCATTCCTTGCCAATATTTTCAATCACATTACACTCCCCATTTGGATGTGGATCGGTCTAGCGATGAATGCGCTGGTCATTTATTCTGTGGAATGGATACGTAAATTGATCAAGCGTGGTCTCGAAAAATATCGCGCGGAAAAGCCTTCCAGGTTGACTCTTCAGGAGGTTGTGTAATGAAAATCATCATCATGGGTTGTGGAAGGGTCGGTACACAGGTCAGCTTGTTGCTGGTTAACCATGGACACGAAGTCACGGTCATTGACCATGATGCCAATGCGCTTTCAAAGTTGGGCGCAGACTTCAAAGGCAAGATCGTGCATGGACTTGGTTTTGATCGCAGTGTCTTGATTGAAGCCGGAATTGAAACCGCTGAGGGCTTTGTGTCAGCCAGCGCCTCGGACAATGCGAATATCGTCGCAGCGCGGATCGCACGCAACATCTTCCGTGTGCCGCGAGTGGTGGCGCGGCTCTATGACCCGGTGCGTGCGGAAATCTATCAGCGGCTGGGACTGACCACGATCTCCAGTACAGCCTGGGGTGCGGAAAGAATCGTGGAAGTCGTTACGCATGCCGACCTCGATGTGTTGCATGTCTTTCAGGACGGCGGGACGACCATGGTACGAGTCGAAGCGCCTGCGCGGCTGCACGGTCATCGGGTGGCGCAAATGAATATTCCGGGTGAAGTATCTGTCACAGCGATTTCTCGTAACGACCATACATTCATTCCCGTCTCTGGCACGGAATTTCAAGAGGGTGATGTGATTTATTTGGCAGTCATTCCAACCGCGATGGTGCGGCTGGAGGAACTGCTGGGGCTCGAGAGGAGTTAGTTATGTTTGTGATTGTTGTCGGTGGCGGGAACACAGGTTCACAACTTGCAAAATTTTTGCTTGAAGCAGGTCACACGGTGCGCATCATTGACGAACGTCCAAATGTGCTTGAAAAATTGGCGAGTGAACTTCCGCAAGAGGTCATCATCAACGGCGACGGAAGTTCGCCAACTGTGTTGGAAAAAGCGGGCATTCAAAACGCGCACGTGCTTGCGGCGGTAACGGGTTTGGATGAAACCAACCTGGTGATCACCTCATTGGCGCGTTTTGAATTTAATGTCCCGCGCGTCATTGCTAGGATCAATAACTCAAAGAATGCCTGGCTGTTTACCCCTGAAATGGGCGTGGATGCGTCATTGAATCAGGCGGAGATTCTGACAAGCTTGATCGCGGAAGAGATGTCATTGGGGGACATGATGACATTGCTTAAATTGCGTCGTGGTAAATACTCATTGGTCGAGGAAAAGATATTCCCGGGTGCGCTTGCTGTGAATAAAGCGATCCGGGATTTGCCCCTGCCGCAAAATTGTGTGATCGCTGGCATCATTCGGCATGGTGAGATCGTGATGCCGAGAGGCGTGACCGCACTTCAGGAAGCCGATGAGATTTTGGCAATCGTGGATGAACCTGCCCGTGAGCTACTTGCAAAACTTCTGAGTCGTCCGTAGATCATTATCAATCACAAATCCGCTTTATTACCCAGTTTAGTGGTGGTATCATCGCAGCATGACCACTGCCACCGCCCAAGCGAATCCTAATATCGCGTTCATTAAGTACTGGGGCAACCGCGAGAACACCTTGCGCCTGCCCATGAACGGTTCCATCTCAATGAACCTGGATGGACTATATACACGTACATCGATCAGTTTTCAGCCATCACTGCCATTTGATCAACTCATCATCAATGGACATGAGATCACCGGAACGGGGTTGAACCGTGTCGCCTATATTCTTGATATCGTACGCGGCATGGCAAACATTCATGAGCGTGCCGAAGTTGTAAGTGAGAATAATTTTCCCGCTGGGGCAGGGATTGCCTCTTCGGCTTCAGCCTTTGCGGCATTGGCAATGGCGGGAAGTAAAGCCGCGGGACTTAACCTCACCGAGCCGGAACTTTCGCATCTGGCGCGACGTGGATCTGGTTCGGCTTCGAGATCGATCCCCGGCGGATTCGTGGAGTGGCAGGTCGGCACAACGGATGATGACTCATTTGCCTTCTCGATCGCACCCGCCGAGCATTGGAAGTTGATGGACTGTATTGCCATCGTCAGCGCCTCACACAAAAAGACCGGTTCCACCGAAGGACATGCCATCGCGCCGACGAGTCCATTGCAAGCTGCGCGCGTGGCAGATACGCCGCGCCGCCTCGACTTATGCCGTAATGCGATCCTCAACAAAGACTTTGAAGCATTCGCATCCATCGTTGAACTGGATTCAGATATCATGCACTCCGTGATGATGACCTCCACACCTGCACTGCACTATTGGAAGCCCGCTTCGTTGGCTGTGATGAATGCTGTCCGCCAATGGCGCGGTGAAGGATTACCAGCCTGCTACACCGTGGACGCAGGTGCGAATGTACATGTAATTTGTCTTGAGACAGAATCAAATATTGTGAATAAACGTCTGCGGGAAATTAATGGCGTTGAAGATGTGCGCGTCGCCCATGCCGGAGGACCGGCGCAACTTGTAAAAAATGGCAATTGAGTTATTAAAGCATTCAGCCACAGAGCGCACCGAGATTTTTGAGAAAAAACTCAAAGAACTCAGAGATCTCTGTGGCTGATTTTTTTTGTTTTCTCTATTCCACTGAGATAATAAACTGATAGTGCGGCTGCCCGCCCTCTTGCACTTCCACTTCCTGTTTTGGATATTTGGCGCGCACGATATCGGCGATACGATTGGCTTCCGTATGCGGCATATCCTGACCGTAAAAGAGTGTGATGATCTCATACTCCATCGCGCCCGCTTTTTCAAGAAAACCCAAACAACCTTCATCCACAGAACCCGCTGAAACCACCAACTTGCCATCCAGCAGGGCGATCACTTGTCCGTCTTTCACGCTGACACCATCGATCTCAACTGTGCGGGTTGCAATCGTGATCTCGCCGGTCTTAACCAGACTCAACGCTTTGGTCATTTTTTCGGCAACCGCATCAACTTCCCCGTCGGGTTGAAGCGCGAGCATGGCGGCAAGTCCCTGTGGGACAGTGCGACTCGGCACAACGGCGACTTTTTTCACTGTCACATCTTTGGCTTGGTTCGCCGCCATCACGATATTCTTGTTGTTGGGGAGAATGATCACTTTATCGGTCGGTAGATTTTCGAACGCCGCCAGAATGTCCTGCGTGGATGGGTTCATCGTTTGTCCGCCTGCCACCACTGCCGCAACACCCAAACTCGCGAAGATGCGGCTCAAGCCTGTGCCCGGTGAGACGACCACCACTGCGATCTGACCGGGCTCTACTGTGGCAAACTTGAGGGGCTGTTTGGCTGTGCTCTTTTGAATATCATCCATCTGCGCCAAAAGATTTTCCATTGCCACTTTGGTGATGGTGCCAATGCCCATAATGTAATCGATCGGCTCATAACGTTTTTCAAGCGGCACATGGATGTGCATGCGATACATGCCATCGCCTTCGCCCACTTGAATGGACGTGCCCATTTCCTCCAGTTGCCCGTAAAACTTCGGCAGGTCCAATTCGCCCTGCGGGAAGAAATCCACGACCACTTCGTAGTCCTGACCCTCTTCCACTTCCTGCATCGCGTTCTCAAAATTCATCGCCGAAAGCGCATGCACGCTGATCAACGGCGTATCCAATGACTCGCCATACACATGCCGCAACATGCCTTCCAAGATAAAGAATAATCCCTTACCACCTGAGTCGACCACGCCAGCCTGTTTGAGGACGGGGAGCAACTCGGGCGTCTGCTTGACAGATTCATCTGCCGATTTCACTGCGATCTCAAGGATGTCAATCGCATCATGGGCGGACCCCAAGCCTGCTTCTGTTCCTGATGCAATGCCCTTGGAGACGGTTAAGATCGTCCCCTCCACCGGGCGGACCACACCTTTATATGCTGTATCACGCGACTCAGCGAAAGCTTTCACCAACGTTTCTGCATCCAGTGTTTCATGGTCCTGCACGGCACGTGCAAACCCGCGCCATAACTGTGAAAGGATCACGCCCGAATTTCCGCGTGCGCCCATCAGCGCGCCTTTTGCCACCAGGTTCGCCATCTTGCCAAGATGCTTCTCACCCGAATCTTTGATCTCATTGTATGCGGCAGTTAGAGTGAGTGACATGTTCGTGCCGGTATCGCCGTCAGGCACTGGGAAAACATTGAGCGCGTTAACGATCTGCTGATTGGTGCGCAGCCAGGTCATGCCAGCTTCCACCAGCCGCTTCAGGGATTGACCATCTATTTGGCGCTTACGCAATTTTTGGACACGCGCGGTATTTACAGCCATAAGTTCTATCCTCACTAATCGATATTGCTGATTCTCAGCCCAGCCACGTGAACATCAATTTTGTTCACCCTGAGCCCCAGCGCCTTTTCCACATGGAAGCGGACCGTGTTCCCCACACTTTCCGCCACTGAATTGATGCGCGTGCCGTATTCCACAATGACATGGATCTCGATATCAATGTCTTCACCGTTATAGCGCACGGTCACACCGCGTGAGGGATCACGCGTGATCGACTTGACGATACCGTCCGCAATGTTCTTCGGCGCCAACCCTACCACGCCATATGATTCGAGTGTGGCATGATAAGCAATGGTCGCTATCGCACCTGGGGATACATGGATCCCGCCCAATGATGTTGTGTCTTCGCCCATATTTGCCTCTTTTTGATAATTGTATCATCTCGTCTTGAGCCGAGGGGGTTTCTATGGTAAAATGCCGTGCCTTCGAAAAGGGTAATTAATACTCAAAGTTCTTTCGGAATTATAGCAAGAAAGGAAGTTATCAAATGGCTAAATGCGCTCACTGTGGTAAAGCCACAACCTTCGGACACTCCCGCTCATTCTCCCAGCGCGCCACCAATCGTCCCTTCAAGCCCAACTTGCAGAAAACGATTGTGATGGAAAAGGGACGCGTTGTGCATAAAGTGCTCTGCACCAAATGCATTAAGGCGATGGGCAAGTCTCTCGCCTAAGGTTCTAAAGTTTTCCAACAAAAAATACGGCACAGCATTGTGCCGTATTTTTTGTTTAATTGCCTGAACGCAGTGCCTGAATTCCAGCGGCAACACCCTGCGGATGTTTGAACACAGCCGTTGCTGCAACAAATGCCGTAGCCCCAGCTTCCTTCAACTTCGGTAGATTCTCAGCGTTGACGCCACCATCCACTTCGAGCCAGGCGGATGAGTTTATGGCATCCAACCACTTGCGGACTTCCGCTACTCTGGCAAAGGATGCGGGGACAAATTTGCCGCCAGAGAAACCTGGATTCACGCTCATGACCAACACCAGATCTGCGAGGTGGAGAACAGACTCCAGCGCCCCGATAGGTGTACCCGGATTCAACGTCACCCCAGCTTTACAGCCCAACGACTTGATGAATTCCAACGTCCGGTGCAAATGCGGACATGTCTCCACGTGCACGGTCAAGTGATTTGCACCAGCTTTGGCGAAAGCTTCAAGATGTTGTTCTGGTTTTTCGATCATCAAATGCACATCGAGCGGAAGTTTGGTCGCACGTTTGCAGTGTTCAACAATGAACGGTCCCATAGTGATATTGGGTACGAAGTGACCATCCATCACGTCAATGTGCAGCCAGTCGGCACCAGCAGATTCGCAGGCGGCGATCTCAGCACCAAGGCGTGTAAAATCTGCTGAGAGAATGGAGGGGGCGAGGATGTGTGGGTTAGGCATAATGTTTATCGCGCTGAGCGGAGAGCGGGTGTTTGTCCCGCTCATAGTCGAAGCGCATGTAATTGATCACATTGTCCTTCGTCTACGGGACTGCAAACAGCACACAGTCCCTCCGCTCAGGACGAAGTTAACGTGGATTATACAGAAAATAAATATAGATCCAAAACGGGATCAAGCCGCCGACTGCAATAAGAGCAAGTAAGCCAAGCCCAACTGCCGCCCAGTCAATTTCAACATCTGGGAAAGTGACTTCGGGCATGGTTATCTCAGGCATGGTAATTTCCGGGAGCGAAATGGCAGGCCGAGGCTTGGAAGGAACCGCCTCTGTCGCTTTTTGATACGAGGCAGTTTCAGGCGTCAAACTCAAGGCGGAGGCAGGCGGCACGTCGCGCTGAGTCCCAAAGCGCAAGAGCACACGCCCGAGCTGATCGGCAGTCCGATAGCGTGCGGCGGGTTCCTTCGAGAGTACCTTCATTACGATCTCTTCGAGGGCGGTGGGAATATCCGGGATATATTCGCTGGGAGGAATTGGATTTTCTTCGAGATGCATGCGTGCAAGCTCTTCGCTGGAGGGTGCGGTGAAAGGCAATGCGCCAGTGAGCACTTCATAAAGCACAACACCCAACGAATACACATCGGAGGCAGGTGAGGGCGCTTCGCCGACAGCCTGTTCAGGCGAAAAATATTGCGGCGAACCCCAAACCACATCGGCGCGTTCATCAGGCATGATGGTGGAGAGGGCGCGGGCGATACCGAAATCTGTGACCTTGAGGCGCCCATCAGGCGTGACGATCATGTTATGCGGTTTGATGTCGCAGTGGACGAGTCCGGCGCGGTGGGCGTACCCAATGCCAGCGCAGGCTTGCACGATCAAGGGAATCGTCTCTTCCACGGAATAGCGGCCCCGTTGGCGCAGGATGGTCTTCAGGTCCTTGCCCGGGATATGTTCCATGACAATGAAGAGTTGACCGTGGTCGAACCCAAAATCATGGACGGTGACGATGTTGGGATGCGAAAGGTTTGCCGCGGCGCGCGCTTCCTGTTTAAAGCGATCCTGGAAGGATTGGTCGTCTGAATAGGTTTCGTGGAGGATCTTGATGGCGACCGAACGCTCGAGCATTAAGTCGCGCGCGCGGAACACATCCGCCATGCCCCCGGTGCCGATGCGTTCGAGCAGTTGATACCGATTATTGAGTAACGCGCCTTCTTCCATACCTGAAAGATTATATCATTTTGAGTTGGGTGCGTAAGATTTAGCTTATTCGAACAAGCTATGGTTAAAAGCTGTAAACCAATTTATAAAGGCATACAATGATCAAACTTTTTCGAGAAGCACACAGTCCACAGGCCGATACCATCGAAGCGGAGTTCCGTGACATGGTTCTCGGATATGACCGCGTGATCATTAGTTCAGATCAAAGCGCACAATTATTCGGCAACGAAACTGTATTACCAGTGATCACGAACAATGAATTAGTTGTCAGTGGTGATGCCATCCCTGCCTATATCAAGGAACTCACGCAGTTCATGCGGCAATGGCAATTGTTCCAGGGCGATACTTGTTATGTGGATGACGATGGAGAGACCTGCTGAAATTTTAGGTGCTGACTTGCTCAAGTCAGCACCTTTTCGTTTACGAACTTCGCAACGCGATCTTCACGATCTGCGGCTTGGCAATGCGGACGTAATCCGCCAATTTCATGAAGATGGAGCGGTCCAGGCGACCGGCGTTGAACACCACATCCTCATTTTCCAGGACAAGCGGATCAGCCAACACTTGGAGCTGTTCGTTGAACGAAAAAGGCGGGATCGCCCCGATAACGCATCCGGTCAACGCCTGGGCTTTTTCTTTGGACGCAAATGCGACACTATCGGCATTGAAATAACTCTTTACCCCGTCAAAATCCACGCGGCAATCGCCGGGAACGTTGGCAAGACAA
>Ga0180074_1000133_pt1 | contig 15293 bp, 11 predicted proteins | sample EasRiv366_16_10D_FD_121773 | JGI IMG/M metagenome (GOLD analysis project Ga0180074, IMG submission 121773) | Soil microbial communities from meander-bound floodplain in the East River, Colorado, USA - East River metaG ERMLT366_16_10D | ecosystem: Environmental > Terrestrial > Soil > Floodplain ...
AGCGCCAACAGTTTTATCTTCAGGCAAATGATATAACGGTTCAGGGTGCGGACCTTTGCGCAGTTCACGCACCACCTGCACAATATCCATCCAACGCCGCGTACCCAAGACGCCATCAATGCCCGGGACTTTCTCAGCAACCTCAGAACCATAACGTTGCGTAAGACAGCCCGCCGCGATCAGAAGCTGGTTACTGCGTTTCCCCTCCGCAAGTTCGCGCAAGACATTGATAGATTCCTGCTTGGCAGGTCCAATAAATCCACAGGTATTAACGATCAACACATTCGCACGCGCGGGGTCATCGACAGCATGATAACCATCACGGAGCAACAGCTGTGCCATGGAATCAGAATCAACAGTATTTTTGGCACACCCAAGTGACACAAGATGAAAAGTATTTTTTGACACGGATAAATATTCCTATAAATTTCCATGCTCGCACGGGGGTTAAGCCCCCGTGCGAGCATTATATGTTATGGTGTTGCTGTGCTTGATGGCACAGGCGTTAGAGTAGGCGGTAAGGTAGAGGTTGGCGGGACAGTTTTCGTCGGTGTTGGCGTCGGTTGTGAAGTGGGTGTAATGATCTCGTCAGCCCGGTAGATATTACTGATCACCTGACCGAGACCACCCAGTAATCCCAGGTCCCGTCCATTATAGACGATACGGATGGCTGCGCCGCTTCCCACCAGGACCTCGATCTGTTCCTCCGCCTCAAACGGATATGCAGTCCCAGGCACGACCCGGCCATTGAAAACCTCTTCCCCATCCACGACCACGCGCATAAACGTGCGTTCGACCGCGACGAGATTCACCTGCACATTGACATTTAGATTCTGCGTGGGGATGACGATAGTCACCGTCGCTTCGGCAAAAGATTCTACTGGTGACAAGGTCGTGGTTGGTGTGATCAAGGATGGATCTGGCGACGCCAGCAAAACATCTGAGATGGAGGGTGCTGTAGGTTGAACATCCTGCAAACTCTGGATCATCATCACACGATTGATGCCCCAGATGGAAAAACCGATCAATAGCACCGCCATCCCAACGCCAAAGATCATATCGCCCGCGATGAAATTGCGAATGGATGGGATATTCGAAACAATTGGCTCACCCGGCTTGCGGGTGGAGCGTTGTGGATTCTTCTCACGATGTCGTGCCTGTAATGCATCGGCATAACGGAGGAGGATCGCATCCACATCAAGGTCAAGAAAGGTGGCGTAATTAGATAACATGCCACGCGTCTGAACCGTGGACGGCAAATTATCCATGGCCCCTTTTTCGAGGGCTTCCAAATAATGTGCCTTGACATGCGTATTCCGTTCCACTTCGCCGAGATGCAGGCTGAGAAGTTCGCGGCGTTTGCGAAGTTCAGCACCGATCTCTTTGAAAATCTGCGTAGATTCCAGGCTATCAAGTACAGAAGGTTGTTCCTGCTCTTGTGTTTCGAATATCTGGGGTTCTTCGGGAAGTAGACTCTCAGAGTCTACTGAGACTGACTTTGCACGCGCCTGTGTAATGGAGCCCAATCGATTCAACCACGTTTGCCAGAGATTCTCAGTGACATCAGGTTGGGGTATCACCATGTCCTCAGGTTGAGTCTCAGTGGAAGTTTCAGCTACAGGTTCAGATTCAACTAAGGCAACGGTCTCTTCGATAATCTCAGGTTGCACTTCAACGGCAGGCTCTGGTTCAGGTTCAACTTTTTTGCGACCACGGCGTTTGGGTTTTTCGGGAATCGCCTCAGGCTGAGATTCGGTCTGGGGTGTCGAAGCAGGTTCAGGCGTAGTGAGAGGCGTTGTGGTTTGCTCGGTCGAATCCATGGGACCGATAATTTCATCCGCAGGCTTTGGTTCGGCGCGTATTTCATCCAGTAGTTGATCAAGATCGAGCCCAAGATATTCAGTATAGTTGCGCATGAAACCGCGTGCCTGCACTGGCGATGGCATGGCAGAGAGATCATCTGCCTCCAAGGCTTGCAAATAAGGAGCACGGATTCGCGTGGCTTCTGAGGCTTTTTCGAGCGTGAGGCTCTGTGCCTCACGTGCCTGTTTGAGTTTCTGACCGATGGTTTGCGTCATAGTTAAGAAAGCGACCTTGCGGGTAAGCGAAGCAACCCTGTGGGTAAACGAAACATCACCAGCACCCCATCAAGCGGGAATGAACTGGTGATGTCATGGCTGTTGGGGCTTGAATTAGGCTTCGGCAGTTTCAGCGGCTGGCGCAGCGGGTGCTTCGGGGGCAGCTTCTTCTTCAAGAACTTCACCTTCGCGGTGAACAATGACCTTAACTTCTGGAACGAGGTCCATCGTCAGGCGGATACGAGCGATGAAATCGCCAAGCGTGCGGATCGGTTGCATTTCGATCTGCTGTTTCTTAACTTCGAAACGGATCTTCTCTTGAAGGGCAGTTGCCACATCCTGCGTAGTAATTGAGCCGTAGAGTTTGCCGGTATCACCAGCTTTGGCAGAAAAAACGAGCACAACGCCGTTGATTTGGGTGGCAAGTTCTTTCAACTCAGAGTTCTGTTCGGTGCGGCGGATATCGGCCTGCGACTTGATCTTGTTCACTTGCCCGAGCGCACCTGCGGTGGCGAGCACAGCCAACTTCTGCGGAAGCAGGAAGTTGCGGCCATAGCCATCAGCGACCTTCTTAATATCGCCGGCACGGCCCAGTTTGTAAACGTCCTTGGTAAGTAATACTTTCATTTTTTAAGCCCTTTCTGGCAAAAAATAGATGGTTTCGGCTTCGCAGCGCGAGAGCCTAAAGAAGCGAAGGGTACTACGCTTCGGGGCGGTATTGTAACATAATATCCACGACTCTTCCGGTTGTTTTTGCCGATTATGTTCCAAAACTCTTCACAGGCCACGGGGCAATACGAATTGCAGTCTGCCCAGCCTCTTTGGCTATTTGTTCAAAGGTCAGGCTTGTTCGTTCATCCAAAGGCAGATATTGGATTAGGAATAACTCTCCAAACGATGTGATGGTAGTCGTTGACGACGCAGTATATTTCACATCGCCAAATACATCATGTCGAAAGGCAAAATAATCCAGATTCAATTCCTTATCCTGTTCAGTCGAGGAAACCATTTTCCAATAGCGTTCAAACAATGGATATTCAACCGGGTTTCGAAAAGCCTTCATTAAATACTTGAAATAAGGTTGAGCGCGATAACGCAGGCTATTTTCACGAAAGGCGCGCATTGAGTTCACTGCATAACCGTCCCAATTGCTCTCAATTCGATCATGCATGATTGATTCTTTTCCAAAATTGATGCGAACGGTATTGTATCCGCCCGGGATTTGAGAGGCAGTCTCTAACATGTGAGGCGGGACTTTAAAGAACGAAAGAATAATCTGATTTGCCGCGACGGCGTCTCCATAAGCATCCATAAGAAAAGCCGGTAATCGCATCTGACCAGTTAAATCAACCATCTTATCCAGAATTTTTCTGACGTTGAAAACATCCGTATTCGTTGCCATGGTACGCTGGCGGACGATCTGGTCTTGCTCCAACCCACTGGCAGCTAGAAAAAACTCACGCCTCTCCAGTGTGGTTAATTGGAGGGCATTTGCAAGACAAAACAGAAGTTCGGGCTCAAAATACTTTTTGACCCCACGCTCAATTTGGCTAACCACAGCCTCATCCACCTTCGAATATTCGGCAAGTTGAAACTGCGTCAAGTCCAGGTCTTGACGTAGGGTTGCTAATAGGAGACCAAAATTCTTGCGATTCATATCGTTATCCTACACAGATTGACTCAAAGAAATCTTTGAGTCAATTCTAAACCATTTTGCTGGACTTTAGTACTCAGATAATGAATAATGATCTAGGATATTCAAGGGGAAAGTCAGGGATTAAATTTGTCCTGAAGCATCTTTTCGGGGCGGCTAGGGTGGATCCTCAGGAGGGGGCTACGTAGCCACAAAAGGACTCCAACATTCGTTGGGGTCCTTTTATTTTCAAATCAACAAAGCAAAATAATTTTTGTAAAACCAAATATTTTGATTTTTTACAAAATATATTGACACTTTCAAAAATTAATGCTATCCTAGCCGAAATGGAGAAAACCATGCCACTTATTCCACAATCCTGCCCCAGCTGCGCTTCCCCACTCGCTGTCACCCAACTCACCTGCACTTCCTGCGGCACAGGTGTAGTGGGTAAATTCGAGCTTTCCCCTTTCTTTCGTTTAAAACCAGAAAGCCTCAAATTCCTTGAAGTCTTCGTCCGTAACCGTGGCAACGTCAAAGAAATAGAACGCGAGAACGGCGAATCCTATTGGGCGATTCGCCGCCAACTTGATGAGGTCATTGCTGAAATGGGCTTTGAGGAACTCCCCAAAGAAACCGACCTTTCTGCGCAACGGCAGGAAATTCTGGCACAACTTAGCCGTGGTGAAATCAACGTGCAAGAAGCCACGCGCCTCCTCAGTCAACTGAACAAAAGCTAACCAAAGGAGAAAACCATGAACGGACCCAAAGAACATTTAATGATTCTGGACATGATCGCGGCAGGCAAGATCACTCCCGCAGAGGCGGAAGAACTCTTTAAAGCTATGAACGAGACGAAGCCCGACGCTTCTGACTCATCGCTGCCTGTTCCGCCCCAACCACCCTCGCCGCCTTTTCCCCCGAACCATCCCAACAATCGACAGCCTTTCAAGGATCTTGTTTCTGCCTTGCGTGATGCCGGCATAGACCACATCACCGTCAGCGACTTGCAGGAAGTCCAAAACCATAACCTCACTGCGGAATACGTTCGCGAAATGCTTGCTCTTGGTTTGGAACCAGATGGACTTGGTGAATGGGTCAACCTCCGCATTCACAATATTACGCCGCGCTACGTCCGCGAGCTGCGCGACATGGGCGTCACTGATGTGGACGTGGATGAACTTATCGAATTGAGTCTCCATGAAGTCTCCGCCAAATACATCTCCGAACTCCATGAACTTGGTATCAAAGATCTTGACGCTGATGAACTTGTGGAATTAAGCGACAATGATGTGTCTCCAAAATACATTTCAGACCTGCATGCAGCTGGTCTGAAAGATCTGGATGCAGATGAGCTCATTGAACTCAGTGAGCATGACGTTTCAGCAAAATTTGTTATGGAACTGCGCGAACACGGCCTAAAAGATTTTGATGTAGAAGATCTTATTGAACTCAGCAATCACGAAATTTCCCCTAAATATATTTCCGAACTCAAAAAACACGGTATCAAGGACTTCAACGTCGACGATCTGGTTGAACTTGGCACACACGACGTTTCGCCTGAATTTATCGCGGAATTACATACGCTCGGCTTCAAAGACCTGAGCATTGACGAGCTTGTCGAATTAAGCATTCACGATATCTCACCAGAATTTCTAAAAAGCTTGAGCGATTTCGGCTTTACAGACCTGGATATTGATAGTGTGGTCGAATTGGGCATCCATAATGTAACAGCACGCTATCTTTCTGAATTGAAGGAAGCCGGCTTAAGCTTCAGCAGCTCAGGCATGGAAGAGATCGTGGAACTACGTATTCACAATGTTACGCCGCGCTTTGTTCGTGAAATACGTGAAATGGGCTTTACAGATCTCCCCATTGATGAACTCGTTGAACTGAATATCCACCATGTCACCCCGCGTTTCATCCGTGAGATGCGCCAGAAATACGGCGAACATTTGAGCATTCAAAATCTGCTCGATATGCGCCTGCATGGTGTAGATGAAGACATGCTCGAAGAACTCCGTTCGGCAGGTAGAAGCGTCAGTAAATAGAATCAGCTGTCCCTGTGTGTGAAGCGCAGCAATCCCCCACCTGATGAAAAAGAGTCCCGTCAAATCAATCGCCGGGACTCTTTTCTATTCTAGTTCATATTCATGAAACCAAACATTCGCCACATGCCCCGCATCATCGCGTGGCCGAAATCCGGTTTCAAGAATTGGTTCGGACAGGTTCCCGGAATCACTTCGATCCCGCTGGCTTTGCACATCTCCACCGCAGACTGCGAGACGCTGGTCATGCCTGCAGCCAAACCGGGCTTTGTGCCCATCATGCAATGCATCCAAACATGCTTGATGCCCAACTCTACACACTGACCAACGATCTGCTCGGTCACTTTTGGGTTGGCAAGGATAAAGACCGCGTCAGGTTTATCAGGGAGGGACCTCAGATCCGCATAACAAACATCGCCATCATAAGTAGAGATGTGCGGGTTCACCGCATAGACCTGGTAACCGTTCTGCTTAAAGTTTTTATATGCCAGATTACAACCGGTCTCGCGTTTGTCAGATGTGCCCACCACAGCAATCTTTTTTTGATCAAGAAAAGACTTTACAAGATCATCCACTTTCGCCATAACAGCCTCCTTTATAATTTACAACAAAGTCCGTGTTCAGTTTATTAAAAAGATTATATACAGTCCACTCCCTATGACACAGTGATGAAAGTCACTCATCCAGGCGCATCAATTTCTTGTTTACCTATTGGAGCTTTTATTCTATAATCCGTTCTATTCGAGCGCACAAAGCGAGTCCTTATGAGTACATCTTCAGGTCCATTCTTCTTTGTCAGTTACAGCCGCGTAGATACTGCTCTGCAACAAAAAGTCGTTGCCGGATTGCGTGAGCGCGGTTTGAATATTTGGGTGGATACAGAAAATCTCATACCCGGCTCCCCTGCCTGGGAACGCGAGATCGAAAAATCCATTCGCGGCGCATCTGGCATCATTGTATTACTTTCGCCTGATTCAAACGATTCACAATGGGTACGGCGCGAGATCAGCTTTACCGAAGAACACGACAAACCCATATTCCCAGTTCATATTCAGGGTGACGAAAACGAATCCATTCCTTTACGGCTTTCCAGCCATCAGCGCGTGGACCTGCGTCGCAACTTCAGTAAAGGCTTGGATCAACTTGCGAACGCTCTCAAAGACCATCTCGGCGTTACGGCTGTGAATAAAAAGGTCAGGTTGGATGTAAAAGCACCCACCCTCGTGCAAACCCCGATCGACCTAAAAAAATATACCCTGCCCGCGGTATTGGTTTTGATCGGCTTATTGTGCATTGGCGGTATTGCAGTTGCTGCACGGATGATCGCAAATATCAATATTCCAGACAACAATCCCACCAGCACACCGACAATATCTGCGATCGATGTCACCATCACACCCACCGCGACCGAATCGGTGGTCACCTACCCCGAACCCACCGGAAAGATCGTCTACACCTGCAATATCGCGGGTGATGAAGTCTGCATTATCAATCCCGATGGTTCAGGCTGGCAACGCCTCACCGATTCCTACCGCTCATACAATGCCACCCTATCACCCGATGGGAAAAAGATCGTTTATGTGCTGGATGATAACAAGAATACAGAGATCTACGAAATGGATCTTGCTACCCAAAAAATAAAGCAACTGACCGACCTGAAGAAAGGTGTCGGCTCCCCTGAGATCTCACCCAATAACCAGTACATTACTTTTCACTATCGTTCCGGCAACAGCTATGTGACCATTTGGATCATGGATCGCGATGGAGATAATCCGCATGAGTTTTACAGCGCACCCAGCAAGGATATTCACGACGCAACCTGGTCACCAGATGGTACTCAAATTCTATTCGCTTTAGGGAAATCCGAAAATAATCAGTTCTACATTATGGACTTTGACAACGGTGAGCCGCAGCTCGTCAACGATACGATCGACTCACGCGGACGCAGTGATTGGTCCAACAACCTGATCTCCTTCGATCAAGGCGAACCTAACCTGCACGATGTGTTCCTGATGAACATAGATGGCAGTGACCTCCACCAGGTTACACAAGGTAACAACTCGCAAGGCGCCAGTCTCTCCCCCGATGGCATGTGGATCGCCTTCACCGCCTACACTGCGGATTCAAAAGAAAACCCGGAGTCCTGCGATATCTTCATCATGCGCGTGGATGGGATCGACATCCGCAACTTGACGAATAATAGTTACTGCGATTATCAGCCAAGGTGGGGGAATTAATCCCCGCCTTTTTCTTATCTGGTAGCTGCTACATTCACCTATAGGCATTTGCATCCCTTTTTGGCATGAAACAAAATCCATCGTGCAGACAATAGATATATAATCAAACTTGTAATATCACAAACAATTAAACATGCTTTTCGCTCCTGAAGTTCGCCAATAGAGGCACTAAGATGGAAGATCTGACTGGAAAGCAATTTGGACATTATCAGATCGTCGCGCCGCTTGGAGAAGGCGGCATGGCAGCTGTTTACAAGGCCTATCAGCCGTCTATGGAAAGATATGTTGCGGTCAAGGTTTTGCCGCGCCACATGTCAACCTCCGAGGAGTTCGTCAACCGCTTCCGGCGTGAAGCTAAATTGCTGGCACAACTCCAGCATCCGCATATTCTGCCCGTATTTGATTACGGTGAAGCGGATGGGTATCCATATATCGTCATGCCTCTCGTCAACAGCGGGACCCTGGCAGATCTCCTCAAAAAACGACAACTGTCTTTGCCCGAAGTGCGCCGTATTATGATGCAACTTGGTGATGCGCTGGGTTATGCTCACATGCGCGGCATGATCCATCGCGATATCAAGCCCAGCAATGTGTTAATTGATGAACGTGGTAATTGCCTGCTAACCGATTTTGGGCTGGCACGGATGGCAGAGTCGGCTACAAAAATCACATCGTCTGGAGCGGTTATGGGTACGCCCGCTTATATGTCACCGGAACAAGGCGCGGGTACAGACATCGATCACCGCAGTGATATTTATTCTCTTGGTATTATTCTCTACGAAATGGTCACCGGGCGTGTACCTTATACAGCCGAGACCCCTGTTGCCGTTGTATTCAAACATATTCAAGACCCCCTCCCCTCCGCACGCAAACTAAATCCCAACTTGCCCGAGGCGGTTGAATTGGTCCTACTTAAATTGCTGGCAAAGAATCCCGCTGATCGCTATCAAAGTGCGGAAGATTTTGTCCACGCAATTCAAAAGGCGATCTCCGATATAAACGTATCCGATGACCAATTGGCCACACAAGTATCTCCTGCGCCAACACGGAATTCTCAACCAGGTTTGTCTCAGAGTACGGTGGTAACTCGCTCCAAATCAGAAACGCCAGCCTCCAAAAACCCGCAATCAAGTCGCTTCCCCATTTGGGTATTCGTTATAGTTGGCGTCATGACACTAGGCGCAACTGCGATATTCATCGAATCAAATCTACTTGCTGCACAGGTACCGGCAGCGCCAAGCGCGACCAATATCGTCACGAAAGTAAGCGCGCCTATCATAAACTCTCCAGTACCGTCAGTGACTTCCGCTCCGTCGACACAGCTACCCATATCGGCAGAAAGTTTTCAAGATGACTTTACCGGTCAACTGGCTGAAGGCTGGACCTGGCTGAAAGAAGACCCTACCAAGTGGAGTCTCTCAGCAGTGGATGGGTCGTTACAGATCATGACATCTGATGCCAGCTTTGACGGTCCATATCTGCCCTTGAATATTCTGTTACGTGATGCCCCGCCAGGAGACTTCGAAATCACCACTGCCCTACACTTTACACCAACCAGTAATTTTCAAAATGCAGGGTTGGTCATATTTCAAAGTCAGAAGGATGTGTTGCAACTTAGCCGTGCCTTTTGCGATATCGTGAATGCATGTATTGGGGATGGTGTCTATTTTGATAATTTTGAAAATGGTTCTGTTACGGGGAGTAATTACAATGTCGCGTTTCATGGGTCGGTCATCTACCTGCGCCTGCAACGTGAGGGAAATACCTACACCAGCTACTACAGCGAAGATGGTCAAAACTGGATCATGACCGGACAACATGTTCGGGATTTCTCGCAGATAAAAGTCGGTTTGATCGCGGCACAATCCCAGACAGAAATCCCTGCGATATTCGATTACTTCACGATGAATGTTCTTCAAAAGTGAGGATCACATTTAAAGTCTGCATAGGTTAGTTGGAGACAAACAGCAATTCGCTATTCAATTCTGACTGTTTTACTCTTATAATCAAGGCTATCTCATCCTGAAAGATGCCTATGTCTCAACTGCCAATTACTCAAGTTTTTATGAGCTATAGCCGCAGGGATAAGGATGTCATGTGGCGTACAGCGACATTTCTGCGCAAGCAGGGTGTCAATGTTTGGGTGGACAATGAAAAATTGATTCCAGGTACACCCATATGGGAGGAAGAGATCGAAAAAGCGATCAAAGCTGCTAAGGCAGTGGTCGTGGTCATGTCGCCAGATTCAAAAAACTCGGAATGGGTGCGGCGCGAGATCAGTCTTGCCGATCAATATCGCAAACATATCCTGCCCATTTTGGTGCGCGGTGACGAAGATTCATCGATCACGTTGCGCCTTGTCACTCGTCAATATGTGGATATGCGGGAAAATGAGGAAGCTGGATTAAGTTCATTATACGGCGCGCTTTCTGCATATTTGAGTGAGGTGGGGGCGCAAAAGAATGAAATCGGGCAACCAGTAGGAACTTTAGTAGAAGAATCAAAAATTGAAAATAGAATTACAAGTGGAGTAAGTCAGTGGGCGCTGATGCCCGGCTGGGTGTTTGCTGGCGCAATCGGCGGATTTATGTACGATGGATATGGTCCAGCAATAGGCGGGGCAATCGCTGGATTGATCGCCGGAATCATTGTTTCGATCGCCTTAAAAACCGGGAACACTTTTTTCAATCAGAAAACCATGACCGGAATCGCCCTGGCTTGGGCATTCAGCGGTGCAGTTGGATGGTTTATTGGCGAGGAACTCACAGAAGCAATTGGCATGGCAATTGGTTATGCCATTATTGACACCATCGGAACAGCAATCACACTGCGTCTTCAACACGCACCGATCAATTGGAAAAACATGACCAGGGTCGCTTCCGCATGGGCAGTTGGCGGAGCGATCGGCTGGCTCATCGGCAGATATTTTCAGCAAAACGACATACTCGACTCGTCAATGGGCTGGGCAATTGGCTACGCCATCAGTTGGGCAATTGGCGGATTTGTTTTGCTCTGGAAAACAAGGGAAGAAATCACTGATCTCTGACACATCAATTTTTATACGGGAGTATAATTACCGCAACTATTCACCAAACAGAAATTAAGAGGGCACTATGGAAGATACCAATAAGGTGAAATTTCACATCGAAGTCAGCACTACCGACGCCACCGATGAAGAACTTGACCGCATGACGCGTCAGCTACTCTCTGAATTGAGAGAGTTGGATGTTGAGTCGGCGGAACTGGAAAAATCCAGACCAGCACCGGATGGTTCAAAAGGCGACCCAATCACAATCGGCTCAATTGCTATTGATCTATTACCCGCTGTACTACCCAGCGTGATAGGCTTGGTACAAGCCTGGATGACTCGTGCGCAAGGTCGCACCGTGAAATTCAAGAGCAAGGGGATCGAATTCGAGGGCTCACCCGAAGAATTACAGAAACTATTAGCGTCATTTGAGAAGGGGAAGAAGAAGAAAAAATGAGTGGAAAATACGCCCTGATCATCGGCAATAACGAATACACTGATTCTGGTCTCGCCCAATTACGGACGCCCGGTAAGGATGCGGAAGACTTCGCGCGCGTGCTCAAAGATAAGGAAATTGGCGCGTTTGATGATGTCAAAATTATAGTAAACGAACCATCTGCTTCTGTGATCGAAGCCATTGACGAGTTCTTCGATCAAAAGAAACCTGATGATATGCTGGTTTTATATTTTTCAGGTCACGGAATCAGAGACGAAATTGGTTCGCTCTATTTAGCATTCCAAAACACAATTCGTTCCCGCCTGCGATCCACAGCCATCAAATCAGATTACGTCAAGGAAGCCATGGACCAAAGCCGCTCAAAGCGACAAGTGTTGATTCTCGATTGTTGTAACAGCGGTGCATTTCCTCAAGGCACAAAAGCTGAACTCGGCGGTTCGATGGGAATGACCAAGGCATTCCAAGGCTACGGACGTTTCGTATTAACTGCCAGTGATGCCACCCAATTCGCCTGGGAAGGCGATAAGGTGATCGGCGAAACAGATAATTCCTTATTTACGCATTTTCTCGTGAAAGGCTTGGAAGGCGAAGCTGACAACGATGGTGATGGCAGAATCACTGTGGATGAATTGTATGACTATACCTTCGATCAAATTTCCAGAGTAACACCAAAACAAACGCCCACCAAATCGTCATCGAAAGTGGAAGGCGAAATTGTTCTGCGCCAAAGCATGCGCATTGAGGATATCAAGCCAGTAGATTTGCCCGATGACCTTATCAACGAAATTGAAGACCTCCGCCCTTCTGTGCGTGAATGGGCAGTACAAAGGCTGGAGAAAATCATCAAAGGCAAAAATATCGGAATGGCGCGTTCAGCTATGGACGCATTAGAGAAAATTGCCACCGACGAAAACACCACCCGTCGTGTCTCCCAAGTCGCGATGCAGGTGCTGGAATCTTACAAACAGGCGATGCAGAAAGCAGAGGAAGAACGTCTTGCCAAACTTGAAGCCGAGCGCCTCGCCGAAGAGAAACAAGTGGCTCATGAACAAGCCGAAGCCGAACGGAAAGCTGAGGAAGAACGTATTGCAAAAGCTAAACTCGAAGCAGAGAGAAAAGCCAAGGAAGAGGCTGAACGATTAGCCGCACAGAAGACAGAAGAAGAGCGTATCACCAAAGCCAAATTTGAAGCAGAGCGCGTTGCCAATGAAAAAATCGAAGTAGAACGGAAATCAAGAGAAGAAGCTGAGCGATTAACCAAACAAAAGGCTGAAGAAGAACGCGTTGCAAAAGTCAAAATAGAGGCCGAGAGGTTTGCCGAAGAGAAACGCCTAACTGAAGCAAAAGCCGAGGCTGAACGAAAAGCCAGAGAAGAATCTGACCGGTTAGCTGCACAGAAAGCCGAAGAAGAGCGCGTTACTAAAGCAAACATTGATGCTGAACGGCTTACTGCAGAAAATGCAGAAGCTGAACGAAAAGCTAAAGAAGAGACTGAAAGATTAGCCAAACAAAGAGTTGAAGAGGAACGTATTGCAAAAGCCAAGAAAGAAGCAGATCGTCTTGCCAAAGAAAAACGACTCGCCAAGAAAAAAGCAGATGCTGAACAAAAAGCTAAAGTACTGTCAGCTCACGAAACAGCTGAAAAAGTTTTAGTTACACCTAGAAATATACCGAGTCCTGAGACTAAAACTCAACGACAACAACCAACTTTGAAATGGATAATAATTGGGGTTATTGGATTGTGTATTTTAGGAACTGGTGCATGGGGAATATCATATTTAGCTGGGTTGGTCGGTCCTGCTCCAACGGAAAAGCCTGCTACGACAGTTCCAGGCAGTAATCCCCCTGTTACAACTGAATCACCAGCAACTGAACCAGTAATGGTTAATATCCAACATGGAACATTACGCGTAAACGCTGGAACCCTTCCAGATACTCTAGATCCTCAAAAGTCATCAGTTGTAAATGAGATTGGCCATCTTAACAAGATATATGAAGGTCTCACAAAATTAGATGCAAACCTGGTAACCATACCCGCTGCCGCTAATTCATGGGAATACAGCTCAGATGCAACAGTCTTGACTTTCACAATACGGGAAGGAATAGTCTACAGTGACGGCAGTGTCCTTAACGCTGAACGCTTCGCTTATTCGATCAAACGCAATATTGACCCTGCGACGGCTGGCGTGTATGCTAGCATCACCGATGAGATCAAAGGAGCGCCCGAATGGCGCTCTGGCGACGCAACTGCTCAATCTATTGTAAATGAAAGTGTAAAAGCTTCTCGTAGTAATGGCTCAAATTGCACTGGTTATGATGATACTGCTTGTAATACCCTAACCCTGACTTTCTCCAAACCTGCATCTTACTTCCACACCGTAATGTCAATATGGGTAGCCTATCCTGCTAAGCAGGAGAACATCGAGGCTGGTGGTGAAACTTGGTGGCAGACACCTGAATATCAAATTGGCAATGGTGGTTGGATTTTGAAAACTTTTGCTCAAGATATTGGTACAATTTTTGTTTCAAACACTAATTATTATGGTGGTGAGCCCTATTATGATATCGAGTACAAATATATAAGTGACAGTGTGGCAGCATTCGATGCTTACAAGAATAATGAACTTGACGTAATTTCTTCTGCCGCTGAAGACTTCTCCATAATCGATGATGATCCTGATTTAAAAGCTCAACATAAAACCTATCCCAGTTCCTGTACCACCGTAATCAAATTCAACCTAAATTCCACCTGGAACGATATTGAGAATCCATTCACTGACAAGAAGGTCCGTGAAGCTTTTGCTTTGGCTTTCGATACCGAAGGCTGGGTGCGCGATGTGGATGGCAATCTTTCGTCTCCTACTTGGACGTGGATTCCTCCCGGGTATCCCGGATATGATGTCAACTCACCACTACGGTTCAACGTAGAAGCCGCGAAAGCTGCTTTGGCTGCCTCTTCTTACAGTGGTCCTGATGCACTCAATGCTCTTGGCCTCAAACTGACTTTTGGTGATACGCCTCGCAACCTCCAGCGCTCTGAGTGGCTGGTTGCCAATTATAAGGATAACCTAGGCGTGAATATTGAGCTTGACCCGGTTGATAACGCCACTTTTACTAATCTCACTCGCGATCCAGCAACCTTCCCACTTATGACCCGTCAGGGTTGGTGTGCAGACTATCCTGACCCTCAGAACTGGTTAAGCGTATATTGGAAGAGCGACACCGCCTTTGCCCAGCGGCAAGGATATAACAATTCAGTATTTGACTCTCTGGTCAATCAAGCCGGTGTAGAGACCGATCCTGCCAAGCGCATCGAACTCTATGCCCAAGCACAACAACTATTACTCAGCGATATCCCTGCTGCCTTCGGTTATAACGCGCTCAGTCATTACCTCGTGAAGCCATGGGTCAAAGGATACCAAACCACCTCACAAGACTTAATGTACCCCGGCGATATCGACCCCACTTCGATTTATATTGACGCTTCAATGATCCCATAAGTGCCACCTACACTAATGTAGCAAGTCTCCCCACTTAGGGATCATTGTGATCATGTATTATTAACGGCAAACAAGGCGGTCTGTGACCGCCTTGGAGCAGGAAAGTGCGATTATTTACTTGAAGATTTCTTACTAACCAGTTTCTTTACAGCAGGTTTCTTCACAGTCGCTTTCGGTTTTGACTTTGTTGTCTTCGCGAGCGACTTCTTCCCGATAGCTCTCGCCGCAGCAGGTTTCTTTTTCGTAACAGTTTTCTTCGTCTCTTTCACAACCTTCTTAGTAGCAACTTTTTTCGTAGCTGACTTCTTCGCA
>Ga0180074_1000134_pt1 | contig 14945 bp, 32 predicted proteins | sample EasRiv366_16_10D_FD_121773 | JGI IMG/M metagenome (GOLD analysis project Ga0180074, IMG submission 121773) | Soil microbial communities from meander-bound floodplain in the East River, Colorado, USA - East River metaG ERMLT366_16_10D | ecosystem: Environmental > Terrestrial > Soil > Floodplain ...
AAAATCAGTTTTCTCTACTTTACTTTCAGTGCTCTCTGGAGAAACTTGTCCCGAGAAGGTATCGAAAGGTCGCATAGGTCTTTTCCTCCTGTTAGCAGCGCCACTTTTGTAACGACGCCACGTGTTGCAAAATTGCCTAGTAGTTGTGTGCCGGCCGCGAGATCGTCGTTGTCCGGCACGATAACGAATGGCGCATGCGTACGTGAGAAGCAGCGCACAATGTTGTCGATCGCCTCGGGGTCCGGGTTATTGCCCATCAAAGCAACGCCCGCGTGTCCAAAGGCAGCAGCCGCAAGTGCATCCATCGGCCCCTCGAATATAAATAGCCTCGGGGACGGGCGCCGCTCCTCGGGATACACCACCACAATGCTATCGCCCCGAGGATAGGTTGGGGAGTCATATCGAAGGTCTTGACTATCATCCATCCGGCGAGCTTGCCAGTAGCATATTCCCGCCGTGTTCATACACGGAATGACTATCCGCGGCACGTACATGTCGCTCGGATACCACCCGTTATGGCCCGCCAATAGAGGATCAAGGTCGCGAGACTCCAGATAATCGCGAGCTTGATCCCCCAGTCGCGCGCAATAAGCCGGCAACACGGGAGGCGGCCCCTGGTATTCCTTGAATTGAAGGGGCTTGTGTTCATGCGCGTATTGCATCAGAACGCCCGGTTGCTCAACAAAACTTTTCCATTCCGGTGCTCCGCGTAGGCCGTGAGCCCCAGGAGGAAGCGGCCCATGCCGACGCCAAGCCCTTTGTATTCATGCCCACCAAACCGCGGCATGCGAGGATCGCGGAGCCGGCGAAGTAGTTCCATAAGCTTTAGGGATTTATCCATTGCGCACCTCCAGATTTTCTCTAACGCTAAGAGCGTGTAATTTTTCAAGGTCGAAATGCGGCCCGTAAATCGCGCGGCCCTTGTATAGAAACGACTCGCGCAGTTCGTGCTCCGCTACCGTGAGCGCCGCTTTAAAAAGCGTTTGCACCACCTCACTATTGCAAGCGTACTGACTGATATACCACTTGCGTCCGCGGTGCTCCACACCCGCCACCGTAAAAACCGCCTGCACCAGAACGCCCACGCTACCTGCGTGCATAACATTCGGGACCTCAGCAACCGCCCACTTTAGCCGGCCACATTCAACCTCGTCGATGAGGGCCGTTACCCGATCGGCAGTCATGAGCGACGCCGCGTCAATCGCTTCATACGTTTGTGTGAATTTTCTCATTGCAACACCACCTGTTTGAAAAGTTCCGCCCCGTAAATTTTCCCGCTGTCATTTCGAATGTCGCGGGTGCAAACTTCTTGATAGTCGGCCAGTGACTCGCGGAGCTTTGGAATTGCTTCGCCATAGAGCCAGTTAGACCACCACGCCGTTGTTCTCTTCCGTCGCGCTGTTGCTGTTTCGACCGATTGACCTTGAACGAGCACGGCCAGGATCACACGCTGTTCAACCCGGTTAAATTGTGACAGGGCTCTACGGAGATCCGTCCGCAACTCAATCATTGAATCTATTGTCAGCGCCTCGTGAGTCGCGAGGTGATGAGGGTCCATTAGGATCACATCTTCCCGAGCCCCGGTGACGTGGTTGGTGGCTCTCATCGGGTAGTCATCACGCACCCCCTCATCTGAAGAGGCCGCAAAGCGCCCTTTTTCGTCCCTGCTGGTTGGTTTTGACATATATTTCTGCAATCCTTTCATACGGTTAGGCGTATAATTGTGAATATACGCTTTGGTAATGTGCGGAGCTTATTCTCCGCAAATCGGGCAAAACGATTCTTTTGACCCAGGATCAACGCGCGGCCCCTGGTTGAGGCCCTTGGCCCATCCGGCCATTTTGGCCCTCCGAAACCCCTTGATTTTCCTCATCTTTTTGGGGGGCATTTTCGGGGTCCGTGACCTGTTTTAGGGCCTCCGTGGGAAGCCTCAAGAGTCGGTCGATCGTGGATAGCCCTCCGCGGCCCGTGTACCCGTGGGTTCGAAGCAGGCGTAAGGTCCGGTGCCGGCCAAACCCGTGAGACTTCGCGTGAACGATCAATTGCAACGCTCGCTGCTCCTCGGGTTCTGCCACCATCTTTCCATCCACGTATTGATACCCGAGTGGTGGAATCCCCGTGTATTGCTGCCCTGCGTCCTTCAGGAATTTCAAAGCATCAGTGGTTTTCTCTCCGATGACCTCGGCGTAAAATTGATCCATTGCACCGCGCACCGACACAACAAGTTTTCCAAGTGATCGTTTAAAATCGAGTCGTCCCGAGGTGGACTCATGGACTTCGATTCCCCCTCTCGCGCAATCTCTAAGGTAATCGACAAGGCCCGCACTGTCCCGAGCAAGACGATCAAGATTATAAACCACAAGAACACTTGCACCAGTATCTTCAACCATTTTTCGGATCTCATCAAACCTTCCTCTCTTGGTGCCGCTGATACCATCGTGGCGAATGATCCCGCCCACCTTCCAGCCATTCCGCATTATGTAGGCATAGATCGCGTCGCACTGCGCGTCCAGGGACACCACGCCGGCCTCGGATTTTTTGCTTCGTCGTACGTACGCTACAGCAATTTTCATTTAAATGGCCTCCCTGTAATCTCTTCAATATCTACGGTGCTGCGCGCGTTCGTGATCTCGCGAACTCTGTTTATCACGTCCGCCTTATTATCAACCATCACCGTGAAAGACAACAGAAGTTGAATTGCCGTGGCTTTCTGATTTTCAAGATCGTTGTTCATTTCTCCACCAGCTTTCGCAGTGTCTTGACACTGACAAGAAACGGGTCCCGAGTGCCGGTGATCTCGGCCAAGAGCGCAAGGGCCGCTCGGTATTCGTGGATCACGTACACGTTCTTGTCGAGCCGCCCGTTGCAATAATCCATGAGGGCGGCGAGGTGGCCTACGAGTTGGACGGCCCGCTCGAATACGTCGCAGGACTCCCACCCAAAATTTATATTAGGCGTATCGGAAGCCGGAACACTCGCAACTCTCGCCGGCCTCCGTGACCCCGTAACACTCGAACGGCATTTCGAGGCTATGCACGCCGCGAGGGTGCGAACATCTAGGGCCGGCACATTTTGCCGCGTCTTCTTTTTTTGCATTTTCAAGGACATTACGACACCTCCCACAAATCCATCCCGAGTTAGGTTGATCGGACTCTGCCCACGCGCCACCGTCGCTATCGCTTTGCAGGCGCCGCTTGCAGATCCGGCATGCCGTGACGAAGGCCGGGAACCGGCTAGCTAGGATCAGATTCACTATTTACCTCCAACTTTTCGATTCCGATGGCGGCCCTCATCACATGCGATAGAAAGTGATAGTGAAAGGGTGTAATGTCGCCGGCTGCAATCGTCTTCTTGTATCTTTCCTTGACGCACAACATAAAGCCGGGCCGATTATCAAGCCCGGACCCGTAGCGTAGTCCGATCCTGTGTCGAATGACCGCGGTGGTTTGATTTTTCAATGATGCCGTCCCCGCTTCGTCCGGGCCGCGGAGCGCGGCGAGGATATCACGAAAATACATTGCGTTAATAGAATCCGTGGCCTCGTCCGTGGCGCAGTTTATGATTGCCACCACGTCCGCGAGCACCTTGCGGCAACGCTCTGCCGACACGTCAACCTTGGCGCGCGGTGTGTCCACGAACGGGTTTAAACTGGTTTTCCCGCATGACGGATACACGCAATCCGTAAGGTTGTTCGGCTTGCCACAGTAACAAAGAATACCTAATGGTTGACTCATCCTAGTATCTGCCTTTCCGCGACGATCACGCCGCACCTTGAGCACGCCCTTGTTTCAAACCCCTCCCGATACCCCGCGAACACCTCAGTTAATGGAGCGCCGCCTTGATCGTGATAGCAGCAGCTTTTGCATTTTGCCATTGTGTCCCCGCGTCGAAGCTCGCGCCACGGGTGTTGATTGACCCATCCCGATCCGTTGCAGGCATGACACGCCGGGTCGCGAGGATATTGGATTGCGTCGGAGATACGCGCTAGCAACTCCATGCGATTCGAAAACATCACTGACACGGGCATTGTCTCAACACCCACAGGTAAAGTCAATTGACCACCTCGCGCTATAATGCCGGATGCTATTCGTCTCGCGTCCCTAATATCCATTGTCATCACCCCTGACTTTCTTGCGACGCTGTTGGAACCACGTATCCCGCGGCCAATTTTTAACGGCTGGCCCGTCGATCGTTCTTTCTGCCGTAAGATCCCACCCCCACGGGGCCGGCTGCACCTCTACCGCGGCCCTCGGGGCCGCCTTAGTGCCTAGCATACTTCCGTAGTTTTCAACATGACGCCTGACTTTTTCCCAGTTCATAGATTCTCCCTGCTTATATTTTTTGGAGGTTGCCAGTCTCTTTCCTCATCAAGCAATTTCATCCGCGTCGCTTGGAGGCCCCCAGATTGGCCGAACATCGGCCACACCTCGCCATTATCGAACGTCACGCGCCACACAAAGCCGGACGTAAACACGCTTCGTTCCTTCTTGACTTTGACCACGGTGAGAATCCGATAACGATTGCTGTAGCTCGCGCTATTACGATCGCCAAAGGCCGCCCGCATACCGGGTTTAATGTGCCACGGAAGAACACGCCGCTGTTTCATTTCAAACCTCCCTTAATTGTTTCTGAGTAGATGATAAAGAACGCCATGAGCACGGGTAGCTGTTCTTGCGCTTCAAACCTCAAAATCGTGCGCCGCGATACACCTAGCGCCGTTGCAAGCTCGGCTTGTGTGACGTGGCGGCCGGAGCGCCAGCGACGGAGCGCCGCACCTTGTAACCTTGGCAGGCGCGATAATGCGCGGAGCAAGGCCCGCCGCTTCTTCTCGGCGACGCGCAACTGACTTTGCGAAACTTCTTTATTGCCAATCTTCATATTTCCTTTCTCCTAGGGGATGATCTTCCGTAATGAAATGAAGGAAGATCATACGGCCCCTTGTATCTAATGTCTCCTAGTTCTAGTATCCTTCCCCCCGCATAGGCTGCCTAGGGGCCTTACGGCCCCTAGGATACGACCCCAAGTATAAAATCCCCAAGTATTATAACTGCCCCAAGGGTAGCGGCCCCTAGTATTATATAACCTAAGAAGTATAACACAATCAATTCTCCTTGGGGCTGCCGGCTGCTGTTGGCTGCCCCGCCCTCGGCGCCTTGTGACTGTAGAGCATGCATGCCTTCGAGCACCAGATCCACCCGGCCTTTGGGTCATGCTCCACGCAGAGACAGTGACTAGCTTTTCCCGGCGCGACGTACTCGCGACACCTGACGCACGGGTTTATGTTTACCTCGGCCATAATATTCCTTTCTCAGACACCCGCATGACTTTACCCGGCCTTGCAGCAGGTGCGCGATTTGAACCAGTTTTATTTTCCCGCACTGACACTTGACCACGGCCCGAGCCCAGTATGCCACAGGTACGATTATCAATACCTTGAGCCGCGATACAGTATCGCCCGCGTTGATCGGGTAACTAATCATTTTCGACCGCACTGACTGTCACCTTGAATTGCTGAGCCCCTACGTTAAAGAATAGCTCTCCGCTGTTGTGGTCGGCCTCCACCGATACCTCGGAATAAAATATCCGCTGTTGTAGCTCGCCCGCCAAAATAAATAACACTTCGATTGCCGATGATTCCATAACACCTCCCGGTTTAATGTTCGTGCGGACCTTCGTTGAATTCACACAACACGCAGGTCGGGTCAATTTCTTGCTTGACTAGCTCGCCCTTGGCCTCTTTGACCACGGCAACATGCGCTGCAACGCGATAATCAAGGCCGGCCTCTTTTTGTTTCTCGTATTCTGTTTTCACGCGAATGTAACGCTCCGCCGCGGTGATCGCGATGGCTGGCAATGCGTCACGATGGCGAGCTAAGAAGCTCGCTAGCTCCGCCGCTGAGCAATTGTCAAAACGGATTCCCGAGTAAGTGACGTGCCCATTGCTGTCATCGCGCAACATGACGCAGAGTCCGAAGGTATAGGTGCTGGCCTTTGGCTTGTTCCAAAATGGTTGACCTGACATTCCATTGAAGCCTTTTTTAGGGTTTGTCGTTTGACTGACAAAACGAAAGCCCCGTTTTTCATTACACTCTAACCAGTAGCGAATCTTACAGCGAAGACGAAAGCCGTAAGGATAGTCATCCACTACCACGGCGGTTTCAGGGCTTGTGTGGCCCTTTAAAACTTCAATCATAAAAGTATCCCCCTTGACTGTTAAATTGTATCGCCCGTTCACTGACTGACTATAATCATTATTTGATTCATTGTCAAGCGCTGCCGCACCATCCGCAATTCAAGCAACGTGATTCAAAGGTAAGATCGTTTGCCGTGCATGGCCTAGGAGGCGGAAACCGCGATGCATGCGCAATATGTGAGAGCTTTGCGCCTTGCTCTCTAATATCGTTCAAGCAAGCCCTGCGCGCAATGTTAAAATCAGATTGACCCAAGCGCCTATGCCGGCGCCGTGCGTTGCTATGTCGCATAGAATCCCCCGAGCCCTGCTAAGATCTAAGATCAAAGCACGGCTTATTAGAGCCCTACAGAAACCGTTAAGCGCTTTACTTGCGCTGTAGTTTTATTTCGGTTTTTCCGTGCCGATCGTTTCTTTCGATGACAAGCTTGTATGCCGTCAAAGCTTCTAAAATTGCTTCGATTAAAAGTCGCATGGTATACCTCAATTCAAAGCTCGGCTTACCCGAGCCCGTTATTCGACTAGACCTAAGCCGATGGCGAAAGCTTCAATCCGCGTTTACTTGTGAGTACCGGGGAAAATTGCATGCGCATTAAAGGTGCCGCGCGCATGGTCCCATATAAGCCATTGAGCAATGAACGTTGAGACGTTGAAACAGTTTGCATAGGTCCTTATCTTCGATTCAACTAGAAGATAATCAGAAACCCCGAGATTTTTAAAACCCGTATGACCTAGGAAGACTTTTTGAATCCAAGTGTCAACGCAAGCTAGGTCTGCGGTACTCGGATATAATAGACACGCTGCAAAGCTTGCTTTTGCTAAGCCGAGCCCTAGAACGGAAGACCTTAAACGCAATCGGTATGCATGCCAGTCTTCGCCATACCGGCGCCGCAAAGTTTGTAAATTCATGCGACCTAGACGGTTTAAATATTTTGCTTTCGCAGGTACCATTTTATAAAAAATGATATCCGATGGCTTAACGGCTTGTCTCTTCTCGTATAGCTTGATCGTGACGTCCAGCGCCTTGACGCTATCATCAAACGGGGAATTTGCCGATAAGATCGCGAAAGCAATGCGCGAATATATGTCACTATCGGATTCAAGGTTAGGAGCAATAGCACGGGCGAAAACTTCATATTTTTCTCGATTAGTCGCCATGAATGCGACAATCTTTCGCTCATATTGTGCGAAAGCTTCGTTGATTATAGTGGTAAATTCTAGTTGTTTTTTTTGCATGGTTTACCTCGTAAATTCGCGATATTCGATCGTTTGTTCTGTTACAATCACACAATCTTGCGCGAGGAAAACACGCAAACGCAACGCGAGCTTGTCAACGGTTTCTCGGCTTGTGTCATCACCGATATGTTCGATTATTAGTGAATCTTCTTGCACGCTGTTCCATCCGCCAATTGCGTGAATGACAGAGTAGCAGGATAGGTGCGAATTGACAAAGCTTTCAATTCCCCGAGCTTTACTCTTAACATTTTCAACGTGTATTCTGTAAAGTGTTTTTTTCATTTTTTGCCTGTTTCTCCCGTCTATCCATATCCTTTGTGATATTCTCCCGAAGATTGATGTTATATAGCGTTCTGCCTATATCTAGCAATTCCCTGCCAAGCTTTTCAACCTTCAGACCTAGGTCGTAAACCAGTTTTTTATCTGCCTTGGTCATATTGTTACCTCAAGTAAGAATTGCAAAATACGGGCTTTGTCTTGGTACTCGGGAAAGCTATCGGCAATGGCTTGGATTGACCTATTCCAAGTCGATCGTGCTTTGCTATCGGGTTTAATCCCCATTAAAACCCGGCATCGTTCGTCAATTAACAAAGCTTCGATCGTTTGCAGATAGTCAATAGCGTGAATTTCGCCAGTGTCTAGGTCAACTAGGGATAGGCGCCGGCTTGCTTCTATGCGAGGTGCATCCGCACGCGCAAGCTTTGCCCTTGCATCATTCAAACGTTCTTCCATTGTCATGTTACTTATCCCCCCGAGTGAAAAGCCCTTCAACGATCAAATAGCCTACTAAATGCTGTATTGAAGTATTTCGATAGTAGGCGCGACCTACTCGGATCTTGTTTCGAAGATCACAATCATTCGAAACAAAAAAACTAGACTCTGAGCGAAAGCTCTCCCATGCCGGGGGAACGTTAGGGTTTCCATTGATTGTTGGAAGATCGGAAACCCGTAAAAGCTCTTTATCTTCTGGCCATGTTAGCAAGGGGTAGTTATTGGCTTTCGCCCTATTCGACACGGTGGTAATATTCCCCCGTCTGTTGTGTAGGTCTGCTAATTCAAGCTTGTGCATGGTGGTTTCCTTTTCTATCGTTTCGCCCGTTGATAAGATTAAAACGTTCCAAGGTACAAAGCTTTGTTTTCGATTCATGTTGTCACCTTATCCTATAAGCTCTTCCGTGTCAATTCGCGAGCACGGCTTGCAGTCATCGGTTTCGCGCGTAACCCGCGGAAACTAATCACGGCGCCAAACCCGTACCATAAACCCGCAAAGATTGCAACGATCGGCGATACAGTCATCATGGTATATTCCATTTTCTTTTCCTCCTATTTACTGCGTTAATATTCTGAGCTTGCACTGTTACAAGGTAGCAATGTCAATGCCAAGTATCAGCGCTTGAATTCATTGAATTCTATACTAAGGATTCGTTCAAGCTTTGTCAATACCGTCCCATATTGTATGTGACAACATGACACGCTAGAGTAGCAGCGCCTTGACTAATCCCCGAGTAACAAAAGGCAATGAGCCCTAGGCCGGCGCCGCGGTACCATCGCGCAGGATAGCGCTTGCGCTGCTACGATCGGAGCTTGAACGCACGGCATAGGTCTATCCCATACGAGGTATAAGGACCCATGCACGTATCATAACCTAGTGAATAGTATGGTGATTCAATTAAATTTAGTTCGCGCCTTGACCTTGTTCGCCCTTGACCTCGTTTCCGATGGCGCCGGGGTAGGTACGGGGTCCGGGGGGATAGATACATCAATACCTATATATCTGCCGTTTAACAGACATAAAAAATAAAAAGAAACTTCGTGGGGCCGCGCACTTACGGCCGCGAGTGCGGTGTCGGCATTTTAAGAAACCATTGGCAACTGAGGGTAGGTATGCAGGAGGTGACGCCAATGTCTGAGGTAGGGCGATGAAGAAGCCCGCTGTAACAAGGGGCCGTCGAAGCCGGAAGAAGCTGAACAAAAAAGAAATCGTGGACGTGCTCGCACTGAAGGCCATGGGCAACAGTAATTATGCTGTGTCCAAGCGCACCGGCATTGACAACCACACCGTAGCAAAATATCTGAAGGATCAAGACGCCTACAATCAACCGGACATTCAAGCGGACATAGACCGCGTGATGGAAGGCGAGATCAACGACCTCGCGGTACTCACTGTGAAAGCCCGACAGCGCCTACACGATCTTGCCCCGAAGGCAAATATGATCGAGAGCATCGCCCTGATGGACCGGACATTCCAACAGCGCCGGCTGATTCAGGGAAAATCGACCCAGAACATTGCGACGTTGGCCCGCATCATCAAAGAGGCCAATAAAGATTTGGAGGATTAATGAAGAAACTATTTCGAAGTGTTGTGCTGGCGGCTACGCTAGCCATGCCCGTGACGGGCTTAGTAGTTACACTGCCCGGTTGCGCGGCCGTCCAAGGAATTTTCCAGAGCGATCCCGTGGGCGCCAGCCTAAAAACCCTCAAAGACACTTATGAAGCGTCCGTAAAAACCGCGGGTCGCTTATATGTTGCCAAGCAAATCTCTGAAACCCAGATTCGACGGTTTCGGGATGAGGCGAACAAGTTTTATACGGCCTACACTGAGCTTTCCACAATCCACGACATTGCCGGCATTAAGGAAGGCGACGTGCGAATCGAACAACTCGGCGCGTTGCTTGACGTTCTAGTTAACATGGTCGCCGTGTTCTCGGCGCAAGGAGCGAACTAAAATGGGTGCTGCTGCAATCATCGGAATTGTTGTTCCGTTTATTAAGGACGCCGTGATTTGGTACATGGAAATGTCGGGCAAAACCGAAATTACCTTGGCCGACCTGAAGGCGAAAACCCCGGACGAGCTACTCGCTGAAGTCGGCGTAGTGCTTCCCTAAAGGAGAAATGAAAATGAATGCTTATGCAAAGTCGATAGCGGCCGCGATCGGCCTCATTGCTATTTTTAGCAAAGAAGCCTTCGGGTTCGAGATCCCCAACGAAACGGTGGACGGTGTAGTTAACGGCGTCATGATGCTGCTTACTTGGATAGCCATTTATGCGGTGCCGAATACGCCGGCTCCTACCCCCGCTGCGTAAATTTCTAATGGGCGGCGGCCGTGGGGATTCCCGCGGCCCCGCTTAGCGAAGGATAAAGCATGAAGTCTCAATACCACAAGGTCAAGCCCGGAGAAAAAATTATTCTGAAGTTGGACAAGGGACGGGCCGTCTGGACTATCAAGTGTTGTGATTGTGGTCTTGAGCATATCTTGCTCTTGGTGCCGAAGAAAAACAAAATTGAAATTGGCGCATGGCGCCACGACGATATCTTGAACATGATTCTGCCCAAGGGCAAGGAGAAACGGAATGGCTAACGACCTAACTAGCAACCCAATAAAAGTTGACACGGCTGCTGCCACCATACTTACTACGCGGCTGCTTTGGGTCACGGCGATCCGATGGGTTCCGAGTGATGATGTTGCGACGGGTGATGAACTGATTGTGCAAAATCGACACGGAGTTGTGTTTTTTCACGACAACGTTGGCGACACTGGCACTGCGGCAAATACAATTCGGGCTGCGCACGCGACGTTTCCAAGCAAGGTTCCGTTGGACGGGCTCATTGTCCCGACCATTGATGACGGGACGCTTTACATTTATTATTCTGAAACAAAGCGCAACTAGAAAGGGGCCGCATGCCTCCATCAGAAATCGAACAAGTGAAAATTTGGCGGATGGATATTCCATTGTTCGTCCGCCAGATTTTTCACGTGACCCCTAGCGATCAGCAAATCGCTTACCTCAACGGCGTTTGTGAAATGGTGTGGGCCAAGCTCAAGTGCCATATCTGGACCACCAAGGGCACAAAGCCGTTCGGGGCAATCTCAGCGCGCGATCTGAAGCTGAACACAATGTTCGGGCTATCTGTCATGGCAGGCGTCGGTACAGGTAAGGGTGCTTGTGCCGCTTGGATAATAATTTGGTTCATGACCTGCTTCCCGAATCCCAAAGTGGTTGTAACGTCCCCTAGTGCAAAGCAGATGGGGATTACGTTGTGGGCCGAACTTGCAAAGTGGCACATAAACTGTGAACTTAAAGACTGGTTCACTCACAACTCCGATAAGTTTTTCTTGACAGAGTATGAAGGCAAGAACTGGTTTGCGGCCGTTCGTACAGCGAACACAAAAAATTCACCGGACGAGCAGTCAGAAACCTTAGCAGGTTTACATGAAGACTTTTTGCTCATCATTGCTGACGAGGCTTCGGGTATACCCGATCCAGTATTCCGGCCGCTGGAGTCTACGCTTACACGAAAGTGCAACCTGTGTCTTTTGTTCTTTAACCCCACCCGCTCGAAGGGGTTTGCAATCGACACACACCATAAAGATCGTGACGCATGGTTACAGTATCGGTGGGACGCCGAAGAGAGCCCTTTGGTTACAAAGGATTCTATCGCGCGTTTGGAAAAGAAATACGGCCGGGACTCCAACACATTTAGAATTCGCGTCAAGGGATTGCCGCCGACCGCGGGCGAAAATTTAATCATACCATGGGATTCAATCGAGTCCGCTGTTGACAGAGAACTCGAACCGCTTGCCGACGACCAGTTGCTTTATTCCATGGACGTAGGTGCTGGCGGCGATGATAACGTCATCCTGCCGCTCACGGGGCCGAGAGTTGGGGAGCTTCAGGTGTCCAATTTTGAGGACAGCAGAGTTCTTACTGATTGGGCTGTTAGCAGCATCATGACCGGCGAACCAAAGGTTTGCTTGGTCGATAATATCGGTGTAGGTTGGGCGATCCTTGGCAACTTACGGGAGCAGATCCCGTCCGAATTTTGCGATATCATAGAAGTCAACGTGGCGCAGACCGCATACAATCCCCATCGCTTTTACAGAATGCGGGACGAACTGTGGTGGCGGCTACGTGAAGCGTTTGAGGCCGGGCAGCTTAGCATCCCTAACGACTCCTTACTTATGGGCGATCTCAATTCGCCTAGGTATGAAGAGATCGCGGGAAAGATCAAAGTCGAAACCAAAAAAGAAATGAAAGCCCGCGGGGTGGATAGCCCCAACCGGGCGGACGCTTTGATGATGACCCGCATTTACTCCTCGGATCTTTTACGGAAGATTCAGGTTGCGAAAGCTAAGAGAGCTAAAAAGAAAAGCAGACACGAGGGGACCTGGAGAACAACTTAATGGCCGATTATACTAGCGACAATCAGAACGAAAAAACGGAAGACGAAACCGACGCGACGATAATCGAAAATGCCAAGCTGGTTCGAAAGCTTGACGACATGTTCATGTACTCCTTGGATCATCCGACTTGGATATCTGCCCGCAAGGACATGGTGAAGTGCCATGAGTATTCTGAGGGCCGGCAGTGGACGGACGCAGAGTTAGAAGTTTTGAAGGAGCGCAAGCAACCAGATTCCGTCAACAACCTCGTTGCAGTCACAGTTAATAAGCTAGTGGGCGAACTTGTAGATCAGAAGGTGCGCATAGGCTTCCGAGGCCGCAATGCCCAAGCAGATGATGAGTCGGCGCAACTACTGTCCGATATTTTTCTCTACATTCGTCAAGCCAACGACCTTGAGTTTGAAGAACGCGATATGGCTCGCGACGGATTCACGGGCGGCTTCGGGGTCCTTGATGCCTTCGTCACCTTCGACGATATGTCGCAGCCTGAAATTGTGGTGCGGTCTGAGGATAGCCTCGCCGTGTTTCCAGATCCCGATGCCAAGCGCTACGACTGGAACGAAGACGCAAAATATGTTTGCCGCGCAAAGTGGATGGACGCAGACGAAGCCGAGCAGAAATACCCCAAGGCTAAGGCGGCCATCAACACCCTGGTCACGAATGCCACGATCGGAGCTATCGCGGGTGGTCAACTTGCTGAGGTAGAGCAGTTTCGAAATGACCACTACGTTGACCAGAAGCGTCGCCGGGTGCGACTGGTCGAGGTTCAGTATAAGAAATACAACCGGGAGTGCATCTATTTGACGGCCTCCGGGGATATCATTCCCGAGGCGCAGTGGAATGCGGACGTTAAAAAGCAGTTGGACGCAGCGCAGATAGCTTACGAGAAAATCGACCGGATAAAACCCAAGATTTGTTTTGCGCTGTATGCTGCCGGCACGTTAATTGAGAACAAGGAAACCAACCGCAAGTATTTTAGCTTGGTTCCGTATTTTGCTTATCGCAAAAAGAACGGGGCTCCTTATTCGCTCATCACATTGGCACTTTCGGTGCAGGATGCAATCAACAAACGCGACTCTAAAGCTCTGCATCTACTCAACAGCAACCAGACGATCGCGGAACGAGGGGCCATCAAAGAGGTTGGCCTCTATCAAGAAGAAATTGCCAAGCCGGACGGCGTGGCTATTGTTGAAGACGGAGCCTTAGCGCAGGAAAAAATGATTCTGCGCAACAACTTGGAGCTTTCGCAGGGCCAACAGCAGATGCACCAAGGGGCCATCGGAATGTTTTATGCCATCACCGGCATTAACCCTAACGCATATCAGCAAACTGGAGAGATAAGGAGCGGCTCGGGATTACAAAAAAAGTTTAGCGAGGCTAACAAGCCCATTGCCGCTCTTTTCGACAACCTAAAACGCACCCGGAAGATACTCGGCCGGGTGCTTTTAGACTTGGTTCAGAATTACTACACGCAAGAAAAAGTTTTTATGGTCACGGACGCGCCGGATAAGGCGGAACGCGCTGTAACGATCACGGCCGACAAGATGGCGAAGGTGAAGCAGATGAATTATGACGTGACCGCGGATGATTTCGTGGACACTTCTAGCGTTCAACAAGAGCAGTGGGCGTTGTTCATGCAATACCTACCGAACTTGCTGCCCCTCGGGCCGTATTGGGTCAAGAAGGCTATTCAAACTAGCGATCTTCGAGACAAGGACCAGCTTGTCGCGGACCTCGATGCACAAAGCGGCCCGCCTCCTGTGCAGCCACGCATAAGCGTGCAGGCAAACATCAACGAGTTACCTCCTATCGAGCGTGCTTTCTTCTATCGTAGCATGGGCAACGAGGAACTGGCGGCCCAAGTGGAGGCTGCGGGTACCCCGGCGTCCGGGGAAATAAAAGCCTCCGTGGAATTGTCCAAGGCAATCATGGATGCAGACGCCAAGGAAGCCGATCGTAAAGTAAAAAGAACGGAGGGTCAAACGTGAAACAGTTTCTAGTGAGTTTATTTTTTATCGGGTGGTTTTTCAATGTCCAGATACCCCATGGGCAGGTCGCGGGCGTCGTAGTGGACACCTCGGTCGGTCCTTTTCAAAGTCGGGAGGCATGTTCTGCCGATCGACAAGAAATGTTGGAGTTTCTGAATGCCATGGGCGTGCCTTATAAGATTTCTCCGTTTTGTATTCAGAAAGAAGGCGCTTAGTGGCAAAGGAATTTCGAATTGGACATGATAAACTCAGAAACTCACAAACTGTGACGCAAGTCATGGCCGACGAGTTCAAAAAGCGCGGCCTAAACACAAAAGTTAACATTGCGCTGGACGTTATCGACGATCC
>Ga0180074_1000135_pt1 | contig 14907 bp, 12 predicted proteins | sample EasRiv366_16_10D_FD_121773 | JGI IMG/M metagenome (GOLD analysis project Ga0180074, IMG submission 121773) | Soil microbial communities from meander-bound floodplain in the East River, Colorado, USA - East River metaG ERMLT366_16_10D | ecosystem: Environmental > Terrestrial > Soil > Floodplain ...
ACTCTTAGTCTGCGCAACCGTCCAATAAGCAGACTCGTCCGCAGATGCCTGTACATCCAGAAACTGTCCGAATGCTGTAGAGAGAAACATCTCGTTGAAACTGTTTATGGCGGCAAGCCTGGCTGGTTGATCTTGCACACCTTGTGATATCGCGTGCAATGCTGCCGCTTGAAATGCACAAGCCAGGTTGGAAGACGCGGGCATGCCAATGCGATGATATTCGCCGCGCGGGTCGGCATCCAGCATATCATCAACCAATAATATTCCAATGTGTGCGCAAGCCACTGCCATCACAGCGAAAATGGATTGCTCTGGCTTTCCGCCAACTGCTTCGCATGCGTGCGTTGGCAGAAGCCAATGGTTGGGTTTGCCGGATGCGACACCTCGAAATATTTTCTGTGCATCATCCCATAATGACACGTGAGGTAATGCCGAAAAATCTTGAATGATTCTGGTGAAGAAATCCATATTATCTCCTTGTATATTGTGTGGGATATCCCCCGCAGAGAAGGTTCCCTACGGGGGAATTATGTATCAGGCTAACTTTCAACCTCTTCGGGCTTCCACCAGAGTAGCCAGGTATCTTCGCGCGTGGCGTTCAAGATCTGGGTGCATGAGATACGCGTTAAACCTGCCAGCCTGCGCTGGTTGTTCCGTTTGGGCTTTACAGACAGCCGTTGGTAAAAAGCTTGCATGTTCATGAGAGAATCTCCTTTTTGAAATTTGTTGGATCGAACGATTTTGTGAACAAATCTTGAAGTTTGGTTTCTTATTAGACTATAATTAAATCACCTCCTTTACATATATTTCCAGGAACAATCATCATGCAAAAAGCCACCTCACAAAGCTGGCGCACAAACGACATTCTGATCTCCATTGTGGTCCTTATCCTTTTATTGGTATTCACATATGGGCTTCTTTTCGTTGCCCCATATCCAGGCTTCTATTTCAACCCAACCAGCGGAACGATCCTGGATATCTATAATGACCCGAATCCCAAATCAGCAGCCAGCCTTAGGGCAGGTGATGTAATCGAGCGTGTCGGCTCGATCCCATTCGACGACTATCTCAAGAGTTCCACGGTGGATTTATTCAAAAATCTTAAACCTGGGGATGTCATTGAAATGATCGTCCAGCGTGATGGTGAACACATTTCCGTCCCCTGGGTTTATTCCGGATTCACTAAAACCGGATTTCTATCCCGCTTCTTCAATATATGGTGGCTAGCTTATGTATTCTGGTTCATTGGCATGTCCACCCAGCTTTTTATGCGCCCCAAGGACAAACGCTGGCTTTTGTTTTTGGCATCTGGTTATCTGACAGCAATGTTCATTATGTTTGGTAGTGTCTCTTCGTTTCATATCTGGTGGGGCTCGGCCCTCACAAGATTTGTTGTCTGGCTAGCCATGCCAATTTATCTTCACTTTCATTGGATCTTCCCCCATTCCCTGCGCCGTATCCCACGCTGGTTGCAAATAATCTTCTATTTCATTTGTTGCGTAATCGCCATCGGTGAATTGTTCCTGCTCATACCAAAATTCTTTTATTTTTTTGCGGTAATCCTGGCTTTTGGTGGGAGTATCCTGCTGTTGCTTCTTCACTACATTTTTCAACCTGACCATCGCCGTGAAGTGAGCTTTTTGGCGAGGGCCGCTTTCATTGCGTTGTTTCCTATAATGTTTTTTAGCATCATTAGGGGTATTGGACAAATTCCGCCAATTGGGCCACTTGCACTATTTGTTTTACCCATCCTGCCAGGGGCGTATTTTTATATCGTGTATCGAAGTAACCTTGGCGTATTGGAAATTCGCACTAACCGCGCAATATCCCTCAACCTTTTTCTCATCCTGCTTGGAACCGTGCTTATGGTCGCCGTTGGGTATTTGGAATCCCTGTTTATTCCCCTTGAAGAGGTTCTCTTCATCACTGTCGTTATCGCTCTGCTCAGTGCTTCTATAGGTGCCCTGATGTTTCCCACTTTCCAGGCATTTGTTGAGCGGCGTATGCTAGGCATAAAACTACCCAATCAGAGTTTTGCTGAAAACTACTCTGCACGTATCATTACCAGTGATACATTATCTGGATTATTGAAATTGCTCCACGATGAAGTTTTTCCCAGTCTGTTGATACGACAATATGCTTTTGTTCGGAATTTGAAAACTTCAGCGCAGGTGTTGCTTTCAGAAAAGGTGACTCAGGATCAGGTCAAGGATGAAGCGTTGATGGAATTACTCGCCTCTGCTTCAACGGGGGGGCTGCTTCAGCCATCCAGACATGGTCAGCCTTTTGATTGGGTCCATCTTATTCTGCCCTTGCGATTTGGTTCAGACCTGATCGGTATCTGGCTATTGGGACGTCGCGACCCTGATGACCATTATCCACAGGCGGAACTTCCGATCCTACAATCGCTTGCCAATCAGACTGCGGTGGCCTTGAGCAATATTATTCAGACCGAGCGACTCAAGACGATGTATGAAGCGAATATTAATCGTTATGAACAGGAACGGCTGCATCTTGCTCACGACCTGCATGACAGCGTCCTTAATGAAATGGCCGCCATCCTTATAAAGAATGATTCGACAGCACTTTCGCCGGAATTCCAGGAATCTTACAGCGGTTTGATCAGCAGGGTTCGAGAGATTGTCGGTAATCTCAGACCGCCCATGCTCGTGTATGGTTTGAAGTTTGCGCTGGATGGGCTGGCAGATAACTTATTTGAAAGAAGCCATGATGCCGTGCAGATTGTTTCAGACATCCAGGCAAATGGAGAGTGGCGATATGCTGAGGTGGTAGAGGGTAATATCTATCGCATTGTACAGGAAGCCTGTGAGAACGCTTCGAAGTATGCCCACGCAAAAACGATCAGCATCAGCGGAGAATTGTCCCCTGAGAGGATCGATATCAAAGTGACTGACGACGGGCTTGGTTTCAACACAGATGTCGGACTCAAACTGGATGATATGCTCGCCAACAAACATTTCGGGCTGGCTGGGATGCACGAACGGGCAGATTTGATTAACGCAGTTATCCGAATTGATTCCAAACCGGGGCTTGGAGCGCAGATATGTGTTCTTTGGGAAGTAAAAAATTCTATTTGATTGTTAAAGTGCAGAGCTTTAGATTTTTTGTTGCTGAACACTTTATACAATTGGACGCGGCAAAAATCCATCAGTGTTGCTTGAATCTTCTTGAGTGTTTACTGGAACAGGAATTTTTTGGTGAATACATTTGGTGAAGTTCTTCGCATATTTCGACAAACCAGCAACGACCCTGACCGTCTTAATAAGCGGCTTTCGCAGGAACGTCTAGGCGAGTTGATAGGTCATGAAATGGGGGATTTGGGTTTTAGCGGCCCGGCGATCAGCGATTGGGAACGTGGGGAGAGCAGAATCAACGCACAGGATCGTAATGTTTTGATTGCCTTGATACAGGTTCTACATAGGTGTGGCGGATTAAAGATAGTTGCCGAAGCCAATCAGTTTTTAGAAGTGGGGAATTACAGGGTGCTTGATATGGATGAAACTCGGAAAATCTTTAAACAAGCTCCTGACGTTTCACATGTTGAACAATCTGCAATTAAAGAAATACATCCCCAATCACTTTTTCCATTTCTCGTTGCAAATCTTTTTGCTGTTTCTGAAGAGGACATACAAGCAATGATTAAGGGGGCAGAGGGAGGACCGTCCCCATCCTGGCCGCGAATACTTGCGGCTTTCATGAGAAAATTTACTGATCATTTTTCGATTTCCATCACCACCGTCATTTGGGTTTGGATCTGGTTGATTGCATGGTGGTTAGTCGCGCCTTCGTTGGGTTGGCACTTTGCAGATCGGGAGGATGCCTTGCTTGCTCTTGGGAAGTATATGGTTGGAACTCTGGCCATCCCTCTTATGATTGGTTTGCTCGTCAAGACAAAGGACAATGTTTATTGGAAACAACAAGAAAAAGTAGACCCGGTCGTTCTCAGACTATATACATATCAAGGTGCGTGTATTGGATTTAATCTAGGTTACTTTTTTGTTTTCCCGTTAAGTCTTGTGCGTTATTACTTGGACCTTGATTTCCCAGTTTTGGTCGAAATTGCAGCAGTGACAATGGGGCTTATTCTGGGTAATATGGGCGCACGTGTAGTACCGTATAACCTTTGGCGTGCCTATGGGCGATTGACACTAGCAGATGGGGGCATCTTCTTTGTAGTTGCGTTGTTAGGTCCTTTGTGGGGTTTCTTCTTATGGGAGTTTTATCCCGTTCTTCAGGTACCTGCTTTGGGCACTGTGATAATTTTGCTGGCGCTGACAATTGCTGTGATTGTCACGGCGCGTCGACCCCGGTAAATCCCTGATTGACGCTGAAAATAATGCTCTCCCAAATTTTAAGCATATCGTCGCTTTCATCGCCGAACATGCGTGCTATAATAATTTTTGCCCATGTCATTCGCACATCTTCACGTTCATACAGAATATTCCCTGCTCGACGGCTTCTCGAATATCAAGAAGCTGGTCAAACGCGTCAAGGAACTGGATATGCCCGCCGTGGCGATCACAGACCATGGCACGATGTTCGGTGTGATCGACTTTTACAAAGCCGCTACAGCGGAAGGTATCAAACCGATCATTGGAGTGGAAGCCTACATGGCGGCGCGCGGCATGACGGACCGCGACTCGAAACTGGACCGTTCCTCCTATCATTTACTTTTACTCGCTGAAAATGAAACCGGATATAAGAACCTGCTCAAGATCTCATCCGCTGCACAACTAGACGGTTTCTATTACTACCCGCGCATCGATCGGGACTTTTTAGCGGCTCACTCCGAAGGACTCATTTGCACCTCCGGTTGTATGTCTGCGGAGATTCCGCGGGCGTTGTTGAATGACAACCCTGAAGAAGCTGTCCGCCGCATGAACTGGTATTACGATGTCTTTGGCAAGGACAACTTCTTCGTTGAACTGCAACAGCACAATATCAAAGAGATCACTGACTTAAACAAAAAACTGCTTGAGATGGGCGCACGTTATTCTGCGAACTATCTTGCGACGAACGATGTGCATTACATCAATCAAGGCGATGCGCGTTTGCAGGACATTCTGCTTGCAATTCAAACCAACGCATTGCTCACTGACCCTGACCGCATGAAGATGTCTGACGACTCATATTACCTCCGCACACCGCAGGAGATGAGTGCGTTGTTTGCAGAAGTCCCTGAATCGTTGAAGAATACCTTACTAATCGCTGAGCGTTGTAACGTGGACCTTAGCTTTAAGGGTTATCACCTGCCTGATTTCGCTGTCCCTGAAGGGTTCACAGCTGAATCATATCTACGTTACCTTTGTAATGAAGGAGCGAAGAAACGCTACGGGGACCGCGCGACCAGTCAACAGGTTCAGGAAAGAATCGATTACGAGTTTGGCATCATCCACAAGATGGGATTCGATGCGTACTTCCTGATCGTATGGGACTTGTGTCGCTATGCAAAAGAAAATGACATCTGGTACAACGCGCGCGGTTCGGCGGCGGGCTCGATCGTCGCGTATGTTTTAGAGATCGCACTCGTTGACCCGCTTCAACATGATCTGTTGTTCGAGCGCTTCTTGAATCCGGGTCGTATCTCGATGCCCGATATTGACCTCGATTTCCGTGATGATCGCCGCGGCGAGATGCTTGAATATTGCACGCGCAAATACGGTAGTGACAAGGTCGCTCAGATCATCACATTCGGCACGATGGGGACGAAAGCCGCCTTGCGCGATGTGGCGCGCGTGATGGACATCCCGTTGCCCGAAGTGGACCGCGTTGCCAAACTGGTCCCGTTCGTTTCGGGACGCAACACTACCATGGACGATGCGCTGGCTGTGCCTGAATTTAAAAAATTCTATGATGAACAACCCCATCTGCACGAGTTGATTGATACCGCTGCAAAGATGGAAGGCACGGTTCGCAATGCCGGGACGCATGCCGCCGGTGTGGTGATCTCTGACAAGCCGATCATGGAATACCTGCCGTTGCATCGCCCGACCTCGAACTCGGAAGATACACCTATCAAGACGGTTACCCAATTTGAAATGGGTATTCTTGATTCACTCGGCATGCTCAAAGTGGACTTCCTCGGACTCATCACATTAAGCGTGATGGCAAAAGCCTGTGACTTGATCGAGAAACGACACGGCGTCAAACTGGATCTGGATAATATTCCGCTGGATGATCCCAAGTCGTTTGAACTGATGGGCAGTGGGCAAACCGCGGGCGTCTTCCAGGTGGAAGGCGGCGGCATGACGCGTTATCTTGTGCAGATGAAGCCTAAGTCACTCGATAACATTATCGCCATGGTCGCGTTGTACCGCCCGGGACCGATGGCGTTCATTCCCGATTACATCGCGCGTATGCATGGCGAAGCTGAAGTGGAATATCGCCATCCGAAGCTGGAACCGATCTTCAAAGATACCTATGGTATCCCTGTGTATCAGGAACAATTGATGCGCGCCGCCGTGGAACTGGCAGGTTATACACCTTCTGAATCAGATGAATTGCGCAAAGCGATCTCAAAGAAGAAGAAGGAAGATATTGAGAAGCATCGCAACAAGTTCGTGACGGGAGCGGTCAATCAGGGCATGGAAAAAGAGATTGCTGAAGCGATCTACACCGATTGGGAAGAATTCGCACGTTACGGTTTCAACAAGAGTCATGCGGCAGATTATGGCGTCATCGCGGTTGAGACGGCGTATCTCAAAGTCAATTACACCGCTGAATACATGGCAGCATTGATGTCCGCCTCGGCGGGGCAGACCGAAAAAGTTGCCTGGTATGTTGCCGATGCGCGTACGATGGGTGTGCCGGTGCTTGCGCCGGAGGTCAACACCTCCAGCTGGGATTTTGCGATCGAAGATATTGATGGCAAACCGCATATCCGCTTTGGTCTGGGTGCGGTAAAGAATGCCGGTGAAGCCGCAGTTGAATTAATTATCAAGGAACGCGAACAGAACGGCAGGTTCAAAGACCTTAACGATTTTGCGCGGCGTGTTGACCTGCGTGCGGTTGGCAAGCGCGTGTTGGAATGTCTTGTAAAAGTTGGCGCGCTGGATAACTTTGGTAACCGCGCCGCACTGCTCGCCTCGCTCGATCGCATCGTTGCCATTAGCAACAATCATTTCCGCGCCGCCGATGCCGGGCAGATGAGTCTCTTTGGCACTGCCACTGGTGTCGTTGAAGAGATCAGCCTGCCTGAAGTCAACAACGTGGATAAGCGTGAGATGCTCAATTGGGAGCGCGAACTCATCGGACTCTATATCTCCGATCATCCACTCACGCCGTATCAACAAACTTTTGCTCAGATCGTCAGTTATTTCTCGGGTCAACTCGGTGAGGCGCAACACGAAGAGAAGGTCCGCGTGGCGGGTCTCGTTACGACTGTCCGCCCCTATACCACCAAGACCAACAAACCGATGGGCTTCGTCACCATGGAAGATGTCCAGGGCAACATCGAACTTGTGCTCTTCCCGCGCACCTGGGAAAAAACGCGCGAGATGTTGACGGTGGGTCAGATCATTATCGTCGAAGGCAAAGTGGATACTGGCTCCACACCGCCCAAAATTTTAGTGGATACGGTGCGGACCGAGATCAAAATTCTCGAACCGTTCGTGGATGCTGCGCCTCATTCGAAGCCGAAACCTGCCCCTAATTTGGAAGCTCTGTCTCAGCCCAAGCCTGATAGCCATGTCAAAGACTTCAAGATCCAATCAACGCAACCCAAATCGAGTTCTGTTCAACCCAAGCCTCAAACCAACAAGCCCGAAGAGATCAAGCCGACGGTTGTTCAACCGGTAAAACAAGTCGCTGAAAAGAAATCATCGTATGCTGTAGAGCGAGATAATATCTCGCCCAACAACGATTTTGATGACATGCCGCCGCCGCCCGATAACTTCCCCGATGACTGGGACACGCAATGGCAGCCGTCATTCGAAGAAGTGGTGATCGCCTCCAAGCCTGAACCGAAGTTCAAGAAAAGCGAAGAGATCACACCACCGCGCCCGGTCATCGAGACGGCGCCTGTGATGCCCATCGACGAAGAACCAGATGAAGTGAAGCGCGAAGCGGTGGTCACATCCATCAAATCCATGTATGTTCCGCTGGCGAAAGAGGAAGATCAAAAACATCCGCCGAAACAGATCACAGTGATCCTGCGCTCGACGGGCGACAAGGAACGTGACAAGCGCCGCATCAAGACGATCTTCGGCACGCTGATCTCCTTCCACGGGCGTGACCGCTTCAGTTTTCAAATTTTTGAAAATGGCTCAGGGCATCTGATCGATTTCCCCAACGACACCACGCGCGTCTGCCCCGAAATGCTCGAACGCCTAAAGAAACTCATGGGCGAAGAAAGCTGGCGCGTGGAAGAGATTACATTCCAATAGGTAAAAATATGCCACAAATTTTTGAAAAAGATAACCACAAAATAGTTTGGGGCAGTGCACTTGATGTGCTGTCTGACGAAATTAAGGACAACACAATTGATCTTGTTTTTGCAGACCCTCCCTATAACATTGGGAAAAATTTTAATGGTACAAAAGAGAAATGGAATTCAGATAACGAGTATTTAGAGTGGTGTTATCAATGGCTTGATCTTTGCGTTAAAAAGTTAAAAGATACTGGAAGTATGTATTTAATGGCTGCTACACAGAATATGCCCTATTTCGACATTTATTTGCGCGATAAATTGGAAATCCTGTCTAGAATTGTTTGGTATTACGATAGTTCTGGTGTGCAAGCTAAACAATATTACGGCTCACTTTATGAACCAATATTGTTCTGTGTAAAAGATAAGAATCAGTATACATTTAACTCTGATGATATCCTAGTTGATGCAAAGACGGGTGCTCAACGAAAACTAATTGATTATCGCAAGGCTGTCCCGGCAGCGTACAATACTAAGAAAGTGCCCGGTAATGTGTGGGAAATGCCAAGAGTTCGTTATAGGATGGAAGAATATGAGGATCATCCCACTCAAAAGCCTGTAGCTCTTTTAGAGCGCATTATAACTGCAAGTTCCAATCCAGAAGATTTGATTCTTGATCCGTTTTCAGGCACATTCACTACATCTTTTGTTGCCAAGCAACTAGGGCGTCGGTCGGTTGGCATTGAAGTTGAAGAAGAGTATGTAAAAATCGGTCTTCGCCGTTTGCAAATACTTTCTCAATATAAAGGCGAAAAGCTTAAACGAGAACCAAAAAGTTATGAGAGAAATTCGCCACAACAACAAGCTTTATTTGAGCGCAAATAATTATGGAACACGAATTTACTGGTCAAATAAAAGAACTTTTAGTTGAAGAGTTTGGACAAGATGCAGATACTATCTATGATGTTAGTCCTTTAATACAGTATCTGAATATCAAGACAAGATCAGCAATGCGCGGATCGAAAGCGAGAAGCAGTTTTGCAAATCTTTATGCCATTTATGTATTGATTGAAGATTATCTTGATCAAGGCTTTGGTGGACGTAAAGCTTACTCTAATTACGAGGGTGCAAAGTTTACAGATTTATTTCAGCGCCAACGCGAGTTACCTTTTGGAAGTAGATTGCAAAATCATGCACTCAATAGTCGCATGAACGAAGAGTTCAAGGGGCATTTTCCTCAAGCTGAATATGTTCCTGTTTTGAGGAACTTGCAAACAAATCGCTACTGGATCAATGAGAACTTGCTTAAAATTACTGTTGGACGAAGAAAATATAATATAGCGAAAGTTATTATTTCAATTATTAATAAGTATATTGAAACAAAGCGCGACGCCTTCAAAAGATTTATTGAAACTTCTGAGCGCTTGAAAGAGATTGAAGCTGAAGATGACATTCAGGTTGAGGGCTTCGTAATGAGTCTTCTTGCGCCCAATGTAGATGCGCGTGTTTTTGAAATAGTGAGTTATTCTATTTTGAAATACTTTTATCGCGATCAGATTGTTTATTTTGGCTTTGACCTTGAAAATATTCAAGAGGAAAACCTAAAGCTTTACAAGACAGGACGCACAAATGCCAATGATGGCGGTATAGACTTTGTAATGCGTCCTCTGGGAAGATTTTTTCAAGTAACTGAAACTCTTGACATTAAAAAATATTTACTGGATATAGATAAAATCGAAAAATACCCAATCTCTTTTGTAATTAAGTCGGAGGAAAACGTTGATAACTTGCGGCAAAGGTTGAAAGAAGGAGCAGAAAAACGCTACTCTGTCAAAGTGATTGTTGATAGATATATGGGTTGTATTGAGGAAATAATCAATTTGCCAACTTTACAAGAACGACTTCGAGAAGCAAAGTCACAAGGCTATCTTCGAGATATTCTTGATGAGATTATTACTCAAAGCAAGATAGAATTTCATTATGAAGAAGATGTAGATTGATTTATTCAATCGTTGTTCACCCTCACCGCATTACACCTCTCACAAACGCTCCGCTGGCAGAGCAAAGCCAACGGGTCTTTTTTATTAATTCCTGTACTACTTTATCAGTTAAATTTCTTTTACCCCACAGGATGGACACGTCTCACAGTGTCACATCTCTCACAATCATCCCGCTGGCAAAGCAAAGCCAGCGGATCTTTTTTTATTAAGTCCTGGACTGTTTCAAATAAACATTTTAGCGAAACAGCTTGAACAAAGCCGTTGCCTACATTCACACGACGTGTATCGGCTTTGAGATATCCAGCAATGGTATTGAAGCCGCTCGAATCGCCGGGGAAGCCGGGACATTCCACAATGCGATTGCCTGTGATCGCCCAGCGGATAAATTGTTTGCGCCCCGCGAGTTTCTCGGCGTAATGAATGCTGGTGTTGACGGAATGGTCTGTATTGATCAAGACCACCCAGCCATCGGCATTTGCCAATGCACCAAGGGGCGCGAGGGGTTCAGCCAGCGTTTGCTTAATGAGAAATTCATCCGCGCGGATGCCGGTAAAGGAAAGGATGGGATGATCTGTCCGCGTGGCGAAGGGACGGATTTGTAAAGTCTCTGCGAGGATGCCGATCATGGAGTCCACACGCATATTCAATGAGAAGGCTTGCGCCATTTTATTGAGGTCTTTTTCGCTGCCGTATGTAATGCCGTTATCTGGTGGTCCCACCTCGGGCGTGACCATGGTCTTGTAGGTAAACGCGGGCATCATTACACTTTGGAACGATGAGAGCATGGCGCGCAGAATGGCGTCCACGCCACTTTTGATATATCCAAATGGTCTGAGAGAAGCATGCACGATGACGGGCTTATCCGCCAGATCGAGATCTTCAAATGCAAATTTCAAATCGGTGTGATCAAGCATAATGAGTTCTGTGAGGAGTTACCAACCTGGGAACAATTCCCAGGTTCGTTTCATATAGGTGCGATATTCATCGCCAAGCGCCTGAACGAGAGTCACTTCCTCGATGCGGGTGCTATACAGTAAACTTGCTGTAACAATGATGAAAGCTGTCAGTGTGCCGAGCCACGTACCAATTGCCATGCTTAACCCAGTATATACTGCGATCATACCAGTGTAAGCTGGATGACGAATCCAGCGATATGGACCCGCGGTAATAACCGTGTGTTCTGATTCGATTTGTATCGTGCGTGAGAAGAAGCGCCCCAAATGGATCAATGCCCATTGTCTAAACGCTGCGCCCGCAGCCATGAATAATAAACCGAGCCATTGAAACCAGCCGGTCAACGTACCGATGTTCTTCATACGTAGATAGATACTCAGCGATATTTCCAGAAATATCGCAATGGTGATGGCCAGATATGAACCGCGATCGCTCTGCAAAGATTTTCTTTGATAAGTTGGGTTGGTGAAACGCGGGACGATATAGTCCACTGCGTAAACGCCAATGAAAATCAACAGAAAAAGATTGTTGAAGAATGAGCTAGGAAACCAGCCAAACGGGTCGTTGACCATTACTTGCCTTTCCACTCCGCTTTGCGTTTTTCGACGAAGGCTTGCATGCCTTCTTTTTGATCTTCAGACGCGAACAGGTTGTAGAACACCTGCTTCTCTTCGGCTAGTCCATCAGCGAGGAAGGATTCATACGAGTGATTGATCATGCGCTTCGCGGCACGGACAGCCAACAGGGCGCGGACCGCGATCTCATCCGCAAGCAGTATCGCTAAATTCAGATAGTCACCGACTGGGACGACACGATTTACAAGTCCGTAATGCAGGGCTTCGTGCGCAGTCAATGTGCGATTGTTGAGGATCATTTCCATGGCGAGGGCTTTGCCCACCGCGCGGACGAGTCTTTGTGTGCCGCCAGCGCCGGGGATGACGCCAATAGTCACTTCGGGCAGACCAAATTTGGCTGAGTCAGATGCGATGATCATGTCGCAGGAAAGCGGCAGTTCGAAGCCCGCGCCCAATGACCATCCAGATACTGCCGCGATGACCGGCTTTTGAATGGTGCGAATCCTGCCATAGATCGCGACAAGGTCCGCGTCCATCATTTGCAGGGTGTCTTTATCTGCCATCTCTTTGATATCCGCCCCTGCGGCGAAGGCTTTGTCGCTGCCTGTGATGACCATAGCTCCGATGTCGTTGTCTTTGTCAAAAGCTTCCAGCGCGTCCATCACTTCGCGCATGAGTTGACTGTTCAGGGCATTCAACGCCTGTGGACGGTTAAGCGTGATCAACCCCACCTTGCCGCGTGTTTCAACGAGAATGGATGTGTAGTTCATGTTGCCTCCAGAGATATTCAAATTATACGTGAGATTAGCCTTGCTGTATAATCGTGCGAATGGAGACAACAATATGAATATTTTACTTATGGCTCACTCGGGATTGCGTTGGTTAATTTTGCTTGTAGCGGTTGTTGCCATTATCAAATTTGCACTGGGTTGGCGGACAGGCAGCGCCTTCAAAGGCATGGACCGTGGACTCATGGCTGGCTTTAGCGGGCTCATGGATCTGCAAGTGACACTCGGTATTATCTTTCTGTTGTGGTCTGGTATTGGAGCGGGCGCAGGGTTTCCACGTCACCGCCTTGAACATGGTTTTGTGATGATCCTGGCGGCGGTCGTCGCGCACCTTTCTGCGCGCTGGAAGAACGCCGATGACAAGACCCGTTTCCGCAATAACTTGTTCACCATCATCGCTTCGCTTGTTTTGGTGTTGATCGGCATTGCATCCCTGCCCGGCGGCTTTAGTCGATAGTTAATTAAGTACGCAGGGAAACAAGTAGACAGGTATACATGTATACCTGTCTACTTATCTACTTGTCTACTGATAAGATCATCATCATGACCTCTCCCGAAGCATCCTCCGAAAAACTGGACTTCAAACGTATCCTGCCTATCATTGTCATCGTCTTCGTTGACCTGCTCGGGCTATCCATCATCATCCCGTTGTTGCCACTGTATGCGGCACGTTTCAATGCGACGCCCTTTGTGATCGGTGTTTTGCAAGCTACATATCCACTGATGCAATTCCTGGGCGCGCCGATCCTCGGTCGCCTCTCAGACCGCTTCGGTCGCAAGCCGATCCTGGTCATTAGTCAGATCGGAACGCTGGCTGGTTTTATCATGCTAGGTTTTGCAAACACGCTGACGCTGCTCTTCATCTCCCGTATCATTGACGGACTCTCCGGTGCGAATATCTCCACCGCACAAGCTGCGATCGCGGATAGCACGAATGAAAAGACACGCACTCAGGGACTGGGTCTCATCGGGGCGGCATTCGGTTTGGGATTTGTGTTCGGTCCCATCATCGCATTCATTGTTCTCGCCGCAACGGGACAAAATTATCAAGCCGTCGCATGGACGGCCGCCTTCTTTTCCTTCGCTTCGATCCTCCTTACTTCATTTTGGTTCAGCGAAACCCGCACGGCGGATTCCACTTCCGCCTTGCGTAAAAAATTCTCTTTCAATGCACTTACCGAAGCTTTGCGCCGTCCGAAGATCGGGTTTCTGCTTATCCTCATGTTCTTCTATCAGATCGCTTTTGGCGGTTACGAACAACTCTTTTCATTGTTCACACTTACGCGCCTCGGCATGGATGCGCGTGACACCTCCGGTCTGTTCGTGCTGGCGGGTTTGTTCATCATCGTTGTGCAAGGTGGGTTTGTCGGGCGCTGGTCCAAACAAAAAGGTGATCGCTGGTTGGTGATCATGGGTGTATCCACATTGGCGCTTGGTCTCATTGGAACCGCGCTCACACCGGCAATTCCGGTTCCCTGGTATGAACAATCAAAGGTGATGGATACACTCGCGGGTGAAGGTGCGATCCGCGTTTCGATCCAGAACATTCAGATCCAATTGCCTGATCAAGCCGCACGCGGTTGGTTTGGAATTATCTGGTTGGTTATTGCCAGTTTCCCAGCGGCATTGGGCGGCGGGGTGTTGCATCCGGCGGTCAACAGCATGATCTCCAAATCATCCGATAAAAGTGAAGTGGGCGGGATGTTGGGTGTTTCAGCCTCCATGTATAGTGCCGCAAATGCCATCGCGCCGCTCTTTTATGGCGCGCTCTTTCAATGGTTTGGCCCGCCTGTGCCTTTCATGGTGGGCGGTTTAATTTTATTGGTATTATGGTTCATCGCACCACGGATTATCCCTTCGTCCTGAGCGGAGAGACTGAGTGATTGTCGAAGTCTCGAAGTCGAAGGATGAGTTGAGCGGTATAAGATGTGAAGAATGGTCGTAACCTGACAAGGAGAATATAATGAATCTGATCGCAAATATTTTAGTGGTATTGGTCGCTGTTTTACATATCGGTTTTCTGGCGCTTGAAATGTTCTTCTGGGATCATCCCTTCGGGCGCAAGCGTTTCAGGATGACTCCCGAATATTCAAAAGCGTCTGCATCCCTTGCTGCGAATCAAGGCCTCTATAACGGTTTTCTCGCAGCAGGTTTGATCTGGGGACTGGTCACAGCCAATACGCCCGTGCAAATCTTCTTTTTGA
>Ga0180074_1000136_pt1 | contig 14799 bp, 11 predicted proteins | sample EasRiv366_16_10D_FD_121773 | JGI IMG/M metagenome (GOLD analysis project Ga0180074, IMG submission 121773) | Soil microbial communities from meander-bound floodplain in the East River, Colorado, USA - East River metaG ERMLT366_16_10D | ecosystem: Environmental > Terrestrial > Soil > Floodplain ...
ATGGGGTCCTGCCAGATCAAATCTTCCTTCGGAACTTCCGAACCGAGGTAGCGGACTTTGGGACCCATATCGCGATGGGTCAGTTTGAACCAGGCACGAGCGAAAGCATCAGCAAAGGCTTCCGGGTCCTGATGGAAGCGGCGCGCGATGGGTTCGTAGATCGGGTCAAGGCGCAGTGACAGGTCAGCGGTGGTCATCATCGGCGGGTGCTTCTTTGACGGGTCGTGCGCATCAGGAATCATGTCTTCCGGTTTAACATCCTTGGCCACCCACTGTTGAGCGCCGGCCGGGCTCTTGACTAGTTGCCATTCATAGCCGAAAAGCATATCGAAATAACCCATGTCCCACTGGGTGGGATTGGGCTTCCAGGCGCCTTCGATGCCACTGGATGTGGTATGAACGCCCTTGCCACTGCCGAGACTATTCTTCCAGCCCAGTCCCATTTCTTCCAGCGGGGCACCCTCGGGTGCGGGGCCCACCAGCGCCGGGTCACCCGCACCGTGCGCCTTGCCAAAGGTATGTCCACCGGCGACAAGCGCGACGGTTTCTTCATCGTTCATCGCCATGCGGGCGAAAGTTTCACGCACATCGCGGCCCGAAGCCACAGGATCAGGGTTGCCGTTGGGACCTTCGGGGTTGACATAGATCAAGCCCATCTGCACTGCAGCCAGCGGATTTTCGAGATCACGTTCACCACTGTAGCGCTTGTCTCCCAACCACTCAGCTTCGGAGCCCCAGTAGATATCTTCTTCGGGCTGCCAGATGTCGGCGCGGCCCCCACCGAAACCGAAGGTCTTGAAACCCATCGACTCCAGCGCCACATTGCCCGCTAAGATCATCAGATCCGCCCAAGAGAGTTTGTTCCCATATTTGCGTTTGACTGGCCAGAGCAGGCGGCGCGCCATGTCCAAGTTGATGTTGTCGGGCCAACTATTTAGTGGCGCAAACCGCTGGTTGCCGGTGCCACCGCCGCCGCGTCCATCCGTGGTGCGGTAGGTGCCGGCGCTGTGCCAGGCCATACGGATCATCAATCCGCCGTAATGACCCCAGTCAGCAGGCCACCACTCCTGCGAATCAGTCATCAACTTGGCAAGGTCTTCCTTGACCGCTGCCAGGTCGAGCTTCTTGAATTCTTCAGCGTAATTGAAGTCTGGACCCATGGGGTTGGAAGCCGGCGTGTGTTGGTGCAGGATGTTCAGGTTCAGTTGATTAGGCCACCAATCGCGGTTAGATGTTCCCCGGCTGGCAGAAGTACTGCCAGCTTTGCCTGTGATCGGACATTTGCTTTCTTCGCTCATTTTTATTCTCCTTATGATGTTTGGGGTATAAGAGAAGGCAGTGATAAATCGCTATGCACAAAAGCTCAACATCATTTTAATCATATACCCCGCTACGAATATGTAACGTTGCTTTCGTCATTATTTATATAGTCATTCAGCCCAATTTCTCGCACCCGCCAAAAATGCCTTCCCATTCATGGATTTTTTTCCGGCAGGTTGCACCTCATCCAGGATGAGAAGCCCGCCTCTTGCGCCAACTGCGGGTTGGTCCTGCACGATCAGCCTCTGCCCCGCCTCAGCCGCTCCCGCTTCGACATGCCCACGATGGATTTTTAGGATTGTCCCATTGAAATCCATGAACGCACCGGGCCAAGGATTGAAGGCCCGCACACGTCTTTCTAACGCATTGACATCCTGTGTGAAATCGAGTTTGCCTTCCTCTTTCTTCATCATTGGTGCATAGGTTGCGAGTGCATCATCCTGTACCTGAGGCTGGATCTCCCCAGCGATCCAACGCGGCAAAGTCTCGATCAACAAGTCTGCTCCCAGCGTGGATACGGCTTGGAAAACAGAACCAGCTGTATCTGTCGGGTTGAGGCGGATGGAACGTTTGGACAACATCGCACCGGTATCTAGTCCCACATCCATTTGCATGATGGTGACACCCGTCTCTTCATCGCCAGCTAGAATCGCAGCATTGATCGGCGCAGCACCACGCCAGCGCGGCAATAAAGAAGCGTGCACATTGATGCAACCATAATGTGGCAATTCCAAAACATCCTTTTTGAGAATCTGCCCAAACGCAGCAACGACAATTAGCTCGGGAGCCCACGCGCGCAATTGTTCCATCGCTTCCGGTTGTTTGAGTTTTTCTGGCTGCATGACAGGAATGCCCAATTCAAGTGCGAGCGTTTTCACCGGTGGAGATTTCAACTCACGCCCTCGACCCGATGCACGATCAGGTTGCGTCACAACCCCAACAACTTCATAATTTTTTGCCAGCGCACGCAGGCTGGGCAATGAAAAATCAGGTGAACCCATGAAAACAATTTTTGTCATGCGGTCATTTTACCAGTACTTCCGTTTGAGTAAATTCGTTTGCGTTTTGGTTGGAATAGTTGTAAAATAATTAAAATCCAAAATCAGATCATTCCGGAGGAACTTATGTCTCAAGAACCAATGTCCGATCTCACCAGCGATGACAAACTGTGGGCCGCACTCGGCTACGCAATTCCAATCATCGCAATTGTTGTGCTCTTTATGGAAGATAAGAAGTCCCGCCCGTATATCAAATTCAACGCTGTGCAATCTCTGGTAGCAACGGTCGTCCTTTCGATCCTCGCGACTGTCACCTTTGGTTGTGGCTCGATCCTCTTCCTGGTCATGTTCTGGTGGGCATACCAGGCTTATCAAGGTCAGGATGTCAAGATTCCGATGATCAGTGATTTCATCCGCAATCAGGGTTGGGGATAACAAATAAATATCCGCAAGCAAAAGGCTCACGAAAATTCGTGAGCCTTTTTGTTTTTATCGATCAGGGAAATTATTCCACAAACGGACTTGGCGAAGCAGTGGGTTTCCCACTCTTTTCAATGGGCAACAAAAACGTAAAAGTACTGCCTTTGCCTTCCTGGCTTTCCGCCCAAATTCTGCCATTATGTAATTCGATCATCGATTTCGCAACTGCCAGCCCCAACCCCATGCCGCCATAGCGCCGGGTAAGGTGTGCTTCCACCTGGAAGAAACGTTCGAACACCCGCACCAGGTCTTTCGCTGGGATACCAATCCCATCATCGCTCACAGCGACTTTAATGTAGCCTGAGTCTTCTTCTACTTTGACGGTAACGTGTCCACCCACATCCGTGAACTGTAGGGCATTCTTGATCAGGTTACTCACTACGATGCCGATCTTAACGCCATCCGCTTCCACATAAAAAGGAAGTCCGTCGAACTCAGCTTTTAACGTAATGTTCTGTGTCTTCGCATCATCTTGGAATGTTAGGATGGCATCTTCAACGATCTTCGCCATGGAAACTTTACTGCCTCGCACACGCGCCGCGCCAGTCTGATAATTATCCACATCGGAGAGGTTTTCAACGATATCCTTAAGTCTAGTGGCATTGCGGACGATCGTATCCAACTGGTCGGTATATTCCTCGCCCGCCAGCTCACGCAAGAATGTCGCATGTCCCAATATCAGGCCCAGGGGTGTGCGAAGTTCATGGGATGTGATCGCAATAAAATCTGTTTTGAGACGTTCCAGTTCAGACAGTTCGATCCGCGCCACGCGGACCTTTCTAGCCAACGCAATATTCTGCATGGCTTGTGCAGCGAGCGCGCCAAGCGTTTCGAGTATCGTCAGGTCTTCTTCGGTATAATGAGCGTTGTCTTTCTTATTAAGCGTCTCCAGCACACCGATCACTTCACCACCTACGATCAAAGGAACAGCCGCAAGGGAATGAGTGGTGTGCTTGGTCACACGGTCAACTGTTTTGAAATGACGCTGATCGGCTTTGGTGTCTTGTATGATCAGGTTCTGCCCCTTACGATAAACCCAGCCCGCGGCACTGCCCTCCAGGGGCACGCCCATGGGTCTGAGCAGGTCACGGTCAAACCACTGCATGGCGAGGAAACGTAGTTCTTTAGCTGCATCATCATATTCCAGAATGGATGCGAGCTCGCTATCCGTCATCTCGCTGGCTTCAGATATAACAGTTTGCAAAAAGGATTCCAGGTCGGGCGCTGTGGTAAGCCCCCGCACCACTTCAAGCAAACGCTCAAGGTGATCAATGCGCTTGGTAGGTATCATTTGCATGATTATACAACACCGACCCAATAACACAATAGACAATTCATAACAATCATATCAACAAGGCTTTGAAAAGCCAAAACAAGGAGATCTCAATACATGACAGGCAAAAAGGTACGTGTCGCAATCATTGGCGTAGGCAACTGTGCATCATCACTGGTGCAAGGTATCCAGTTCTACAAGAACGCCGCAGAAGATACGGTCATCCCCGGCATTATGCACTCCACCGTCGGCGGTTATCACATCCGCGATATTGAATTCACCATCGGCATCGATGTGAACGTCAACAAGGTCGGCAAGGATCTAAGCGAAGCCATCTTTGCTGAACCCAACAACACCTACAAATTCGCCGAGGTACCGCACCTCAACGTCCCCGTGGTGCGCGGCATGACCCACGATGGTCTCGGCAAATACCTGAGTGGCATGATCACCAAGGCGCCCGGACCCACCGCCGACATCGTCAAACTGCTCAGGGATACCAAGACCGATGTAGTCATCAACTTCCTGCCCGTAGGTTCCGAGATGGCGACCAAATGGTATGTAGAACAATGTATCGAAGCCGGTTGCGCGTTTGTCAACGGTATTCCCGTTTTCATTGCATCCTCTGAATATTGGGGTAAACGTTTTGCTGATGCAGGCTTGCCCATCCTTGGCGATGATGTCAAATCACAGGTCGGCGCAACCATTCTGCATCGCGCCCTGGCCACCCTCTTCGTAGATCGCGGCGTCAAGATCGACCGCACCTATCAACTCAACTTCGGCGGCAATACCGATTTCCTCAACATGCTCGAACGCGAACGTCTGGAAAGCAAGAAGATCTCCAAGACCGGCGCGGTCACCAGCATGGTCCCTTACGATATCGGCAAAGACAACGTCCACGTGGGACCCAGCGATTACGTCCCCTGGCTCACCGATCGCAAATGGGCATACATCCGCATGGAGGGCACCACCTTCGGCAATGTTCCGCTTAATATGGAAGTCAAACTCGAAGTGTGGGATAGCCCCAACTCTGCTGGCGTTATGATCGATGCTTTGCGCTGTGCCAAGATCGCGCTCGACCGCGAACTCGCCGGTCCCATTACCGGACCATCTTCTTACTTCTTCAAGACCCCGCCCATCCAATATCGCGATGATATCTGCCGCGATAAAGTGGAAGACTTTATTTCGGGTAAATCAGACGAATAAAAAAACTACTGGGTAATCCGTAACATAGTATGGATTACCCAGTTTTCATAATAGGAGTAATTTGCGTGTATTTCAAACAGCAAGCTGTTTGACTCCAGAAAAATTCAGGGCAGATGTATACTTAACCCAAGATGGATCACCACTCCTATATTCCAGGGATGAGCCCTGCGGACCCAGGTCCGCTTTCGCGATTTATTCCGCCACTCGAAGAGGGCGTTATTTCCGCGTGGCTGCCGCCTCATGCCCCAGCCGGTAGTTGGTTGCTGGACCCATTCGGATTCTCCCCGCGGCTAGTTCTTGAAGCCGCGCGCGCAGGGTATCGGGTGCTGGTCACGGTCAATAACCCAGTCACGCGCTTCCTGCTGGAGATGTCTGCCAATCCCCCATCTGAATCGGATTTCAAAGCTGCGTTCGCAGAATTGGAAACATCCAAAAAAGGTGATGAACGGCTCGGCATCCATTTACAATCCTTATATCTCACACCCTGCGAAAAATGCGGAAAAGAAATTCAGGCACACTCTTTTCTTTGGCGCAAAGGCGAAGACGCACCCTACGCTCGCGTATATGAATGCAAGGAATGTGGCGACACGGGCGAACGGATTGCAACACAACAGGATATTGACCGCGCTAAAAAGATCGCCGCGACCGATAGCTTGCATCGTTCCCGTTCCTTTGAAAAAGTTGTTTCGCTCAAAGATGATGACCGCAGCTATGCCGAAGAAGCCATCGAACATTATTTACCGCGTCCGTTATATTTTTTGCATACGGTCATCAATCGACTTGAAAGTTTAAATCTCACCCCCGCACGCCGACGTGCCTTGAACGCCATGATCCTGCTCGCCTGTGATGCAGGTAACACACTTTGGGGATATCCATCCGAAAGGTTGCGACCCAAACAACTGATGATCCCGAATCAATTCCGTGAACACAACTTGTGGATCCAGCTCGAGCGTGGATTAAGTCTATGGACAGAAACAGCCTCCGGCGTCGTGTGTGAGGCGTGGCCCAATAAGATCCCAGAAAGCGGCGGAGTGTGCATTTACGAAGGTCGTTTGAAAGATCTGGCACACGAAGTCAAAAAAGAAATCCCGATCGTCGCAGTGGTGGGCGCAGTGCCACGTCCGAATCAGGCGTTCTGGACTTTATCCGCTTTGTGGGCGGGCTGGTTGTGGGGACGCGAAGCCGTGGAACCATACAAACTTGCGCTGCGCAGACGACGCTACGATTGGGCGTGGAACGCCACCGCATTGAACGCCGCCTTCGCCCATCTGTTTGAGTTGCTGCCGCTGGGCACGCCGTTCTTTGGATTGTTACCCGAACCCGAGCCATCGTTCTTAACCTCAGCATTGACCGCCGCCAGCGCCGCAGGTTTTGATCTGCAATCGCTGGCGATGCGCACCGAACATGACCCCATTCAAATTTTATGGAAACGCGGCGAGCACTTGAAGCGTGAAGTAAATAAAGCCAATGCCGATGATGTGAGCACAGCCATTCATGCACACTTGATCGAGCGCGGCGAACCCGCCAGCTATTTACATATCCATGCGGCGGGGTTGATCGTTCTGACCGAAGCACATGCGCTGAAAAGGAAAGAACAGGAATTCGATGAAGCCCTGCGTGAGACACAGTCGTTGATTCAAAACACTGTGACGAGTGACGAACACTTTGTCCATTATTCAACCGGTGAAAGTGTGGATACGGGTGTGTGGGCGATGCATCCTTCGTCTACGCCGCCAACCCCTTCGACTGTCGCTCAGGGTGGCGGCCCCGCTCAGGACGAATCACTGTCTGACCGCGTGGAAGTTGCGATTGTCACGTTCCTGCAAAAGAACCCTAATAGTATTTATCTTGAGATCGAAGATGATCTGTATTCACGCTTTCCGGGGTTGTTGACGCCCTCCAAGATGATGATCTATTCGGTGTTGAATTCCTATGCTGAAAAGGATGGTGCCGCGTGGAAGCTGCGCCCGGAGGATGTCGCTTCTGCGCGCCGTAATGAACTCATCACCATCAACGCCATGATCGAAGCTGTGGGAAAACGTTTGAATTATGCCACACGCAAGCAAGATAAAAATCTCTTGTGGGTGGAGAACGATCAGGTCAAATATGTATTCTACGTGCTAGCTTCGGCGTTGATGGGACGTGCCATTTTGGAAACGCCCCATCCACCTGAACAGACGCTCATCGTCATCCCCGGCGGACGCGCCGCGCTTGCCGCATATAAAGCGCAACGTGACCCGGCGCTCGCGGCACGTTTGAAAAATTATCGGGTGGTGAAATATCGTTTATTGCGCACACTAGTCGAGGTGCCGGTATTGACACGGGAAACTTTTGAGGAACAGCTTGCCACCGATCCGCTCGAAAAAGCCAAAGCACAGATGATCATGTTTTGACCTAGTAGTCATGTTACACGCAACCAGCCCGAATTATCTCTTGAGATACCGGGCTGGTTGCTTTTTAAGCGAGTTAAATAATCTGTCAATTAAGGAGTCAATTAATCGCAACTTTGTCAACGCGCCTTTTGATAAAGTAGGCACACATCAATCAGTTCATGCGGGTCGTTCCCCCGCCCAGCCAAGGAGAAAAAAATGGATACAAAACAAATCGAACTCGTGCAAGCTTCCTTCGAAAAGGTCCGCCCCATCGCCGATCAGGCGGCTGAACTCTTTTACAATCGTCTGTTCGAGATCGCCCCGCACTACCGCCATATGTTCAAAAATAATATGCAGAAACAGGGCGCCATGCTAATGAGCACGCTTGGCCTCGCTGTGGGCAGTTTGAATGATCTGGAAAAGATCCTGCCAGCCGTGCGCGCCCTTGGTCAACGCCACGCCGGTTACGGTGTGACCGCCGAAGATTACCAGCCTGTAGCTGAAGCCTTCTTATGGACCCTTGAACAGGCTTTCGGTAAGGACTTTACCCCGGAATTAAAAGAAGCCTGGGTAGCGGCATACACCATCTTAGCAGGTGTGATGATCGAAGCATCGGAAGCTGTTGTTGCATAGTATGTTCAAAGTTGAAAGTGCACTAAAAATTTACAGGTAATCAACGCTCAAAATTGGACATGCATTAAATAACTCACCTTACGCAAAACAGATAGTGCGGCTTCTGTAATGCGACATTTATGTCACTCTTGCCTGAGAAGAGGTTGAAAGGCGAGACTGCGTAGCGTCTCGCGTTACGACCATAACTGCGTAAGGTGAGTTAAATAAAATATTTCCTCGATGGCTCATGCTTGTCGAGGAAATATTTTTGATTTAAAGATCAGTAGAATTTTGCAGGCAAAGATCCGGGAAAAAAACGTCTATCAAACAGGAGCAGGTATCAGCTTGATATGAAGCGGGCTTCAGTTTTACGAGTCATACGTCCCGCGCATGGTATCTGTCAACGCTTGAAATGCTAAAGTCCAGGCATCTTTGAGAGCGGGGGTGAATTGAGCGCCCAGATGCTGTTCAAGCGCCCAGATAAAAGAATCAAGCGCAGGTTGATAATGTTCTAGCTTTACACCGTAACTGAAATGCCGCTCGCCCAACGCCTGCACGGAGGGGCGCACATCGTCCATACTGCTCAAGCCGCTCACTGCCAGGCTGAGGCTGGTCATCAACATGGAACCCTGCCGGTCCATATCGCCGGTAAATAATTTTTTGGTACCAGGTGCGATCTCAAACAGATGCATATAAAAACTTTTGGCGATCTTATCTGCCATGGGTTGCACCAGGGTTAAAGAGTCCAGCACAAGTTTAAGTTGTTCTGCTTTCATGGTTCTACCCTTTCGGCATCAAGCCCGAACAAATTTGTTTTGCATATTGCCGTAGGATACCATATCTTTGTGGGAAAGAGAAAAAGGGATCACAAACATAATTTGCAATTCATAAGTTTGCCAAGTTATAATACTGAAATGAATCAAGCAGCTGCGATCACCCCGCAGAATTTTACAAGTTTCGGTGCCTTGCTACGTTATTTACGTGAGCGTGTTGAATTATCGCAAAAAGAATTGGCGGCACAGGTGGGTTATCACTATAGTTACATGAGCCGCATTGAAAAGAATCAACGCACCCCTGATCCCAAAACATTAATGGCGCGTTTCATCCCCGCCCTGGCATTGGATGACGAGCCGCAATGGACGGCACGCCTTTTGGAATTAGCTGGCTCCATGGAAGCAACTGTTTCCACAATGGATGTGAAGCCCGCTTCCTTCGCCCCCGCAACTGCTCTGCCTATCTTCGATCTTTCTGCCAGCAATTTGCCGGTCTTCCTCACGCCCCTGCTGGGACGTGACAACGAAGTCAGCGCGCTGATCAACTTGCTCAATCGCAATGACGTTCGACTGGTCACGGTGATGGGACCGCCCGGCGTAGGCAAAACCCGGCTTGCCGCGCATGTTGCCGCACAAATGGCGGGCATGTTTGCCAACGGTCCGCTGTTCGTGGATATGACGACCATCACACAAGCCGATCATTTTCTGCCGGAACTTGCCCAGGCATTGGGCGTATTCGAAACTTCCAATGCACCTCTCATAAAAGATATCAGCGCAGCCTTACGTCAACGTAATATGCTGCTTGTGATTGATAATCTTGAACAGGTGATCAACGCCGCTTCATTACTTCCCGGCTTGCTGATAGGTGCGCCTAATGTAAAGATGGTGGTCACCAGCCGTGAGGCACTGCATATCACAGGCGAGCATGAATTTTCGCTGGTACCCTTGCCTTTGCCACAACCAATCACTGAACAATTTAAGTCGGCACTTGCAGGCAGCGGGCAAATCGAGTCGCTTGCGCAATTTGCGGCAGTGCAATTGTTCACTCAACGTGCCCAGGCCGTGCAGCCAACTTTTAAACTGACCGATGAAAACGCTGCAGCGGTTGTTGAGATCTGTCAGCAATTGGATGGTTTGCCGCTGGCGATCGAGCTGGCTGCCGCGCGCATTAAATCCCTTACTCCGCAGGCCATGCTCCAACAATTGAATCGCCGCCTGGAATGGTTAACTCGCGGATCACGCGACTCAATGAAACAAACTCTGCGCGGCACGATCGAATGGAGCTACAACCTGCTCTCCGAATCGGAGCGCAGCATGTTACGCCGCCTCTCCGTATTTGCAGATGGTTGTACATTGCGTGCTGCCGAATCCATTTGCACGGATACGCATAGTGAAGGCAGTGAATCAACATTGCGCCGCGAAGAAGTTTTGGAACTGCTCATCAAATTGATCGACAAGTCACTGGTGATCTCTGAGGCCAATGCACAGCAGGTGCGCTATCATTTACTTGAAACCGTGCGCGAATTCGGACGCGAAAAACTTTCGCAAGCTGGCGAATTGGAAGAACTCCTCACTCGTCATCTAATCCACTTCACCGAATATGCTGAAGAGTCCGAAAGTCATCTGGATGGCACTGATCAAGCCAAATGGATCCGCATTACCGAGAAGGAACATCGCAACTTCCACATTGCCATGGAGTATGCGCTTGCCAATCCGGAGGTCCTTACATACGGTTTGCGTATCGGCGCAGCGATCAGTTTATTCTGGCTGGAGCGCAATCATGTTCGTGAAGGTAGTGAGCGTCTGGGTACCTTGATCGAAAAAGCCACAGAGCCAGAACATACAAAATCAAGGGCAAAATTGTTATACCGGCTCGGGGCAATTCAAGCACGCGTATTTAATTTCAATGCTGCCTATAAACTATGTGAGCAAAGCATTGAGATCTCCCGTACCCTGGATGATAAACAAAGCCTCGCGAGCGCATTATTTTATTTCGGTGAAATCTGCACTGCCATCAAGGACCATCAGAAAGCGCGGATGCTGTTGGACGAATGTATAGCGTTATGCCGGGAGACCCACTTCACAACCCAAATGGGCATGGCACTCACAGCGCTGGGTAAGGTTTCCTTTGAACAGGGCGAGATCGAGCAGGCATTGCAAACGGCTCACGCTGCCTTGGTGACCACGGAAAGTATCAATGATACCTGGGGATTAAGTCATGCCCTTCAATTTTTGGGCGACATCCATCATCAGAGCCGTGAATGGGATGTCGCCATTGGGTATTTCGAACGCAGTCTGCCGTATATCCGTGAGATCGGCGACCGTTTTGGCGAAGGCGTGGCGCTGGCAAATCTTTCCATTCTGTATAACTTGAACGAAGATCATCACGCCTCGGGGCACGCCGCTGAACAATCCTTTATTGCGTTCCAATCCATCGGCGATGAACTGCAACAACCTTTCCCTTTGCGCATGATGGGCTATTCAGCGATCAATGTTGGTAACTTTGTCCGCGCACGGGCATTGATCATGGAAAGTTTAAAAGGCAACCGCGGACAGGACCATTTCCCCGGTCAACTGGCATGTCTGGTCGCAGTGGCAACTTGTGAACTTGCTCAAGACAACATGGAAAAAGCAGCTACATATGCTACACTGATTGAAAGCCGTATCAAACATGAATCCATTTCACTATTGGAGCCAGATGCAATTGCCCTCGATAAATTACTAACCACGACAAAAAGCAAACTGGGGAATAAATCTTTTAAACAGCTCATTGAAAAAAGCAAAAGCCTGCGTGTCGAAGAGTTGATTGCCAGCGAATTGCCTTCTGCGGTATAACAGATCCATGCTCAAGCCACGCAAATTAAATCCAGGGGACAAAGTCGCAACCGTGTCCCCTTCCTGGGGCGGACCAGCAGTATTTCCCCAGCGGTATCAAATTGGTGTTCAACAACTACAGAAAGAATTTGATCTGGAAGTTGTTGAAATGCCCAACACGTTGAAACCAGCAGATTGGCTGGCACGCAGTCCCAAAGCCCGCGCGGATGATCTCATGCAGGCGTTTGCTGACCCATCCATCAAAGGCATCTTTGCAACCATCGGCGGCAGCGACTCGCTGCGGCTTTTACCTCATATTGATTTCGATGTGATTCGGAACAATCCCAAAATCTTCATGGGATATTCCGATACAACCATCAGCCATTTGATGTGCTACAAAGCAGAGCTGGTTTCGTTTTTCGGTCCGAGCATCCTGGTAGAGTTTGCTGAAAATGGCGGGATATTTCCATATATAACTCGATCGTTACGCCAAACCATATTTTCCAGCAACATAATTGGTGAAATAAAACCATCCACAGGCTGGACCGTTGAACATCTCGACTGGGGTAACCCTGAAAATCAAATCATCAAACGCAAATTGACGCCATCCGCTGGCTGGAAGTTTCTACAAGGCACAGGCGTCCATCGCGGACATTTGATCGGCGGCTGTCTTGAAGTCTTTGATTGGACACGCGGTACAGAACTTTTCCCCACTCAATGGCAAGATGCGATTCTATTTTTGGAAACATCCGAAGACATGCCCCCACCTGAATTTGTCAGAGACACGTTACGGGTATATGCCGCCATGGGAATCCTTCATCAACTCTCAGGGATCTTATTTGGGCGTCCTTATGACACTGGCGAAAAATTCGATGCGTACGATCACGCCATTCTACAAGTTGTTCGTGATGAAGAAAAACTAACTGACATCCCCATCATCACGCGCATGGACTTTGGTCATACCAGTCCGATGTTTGTCATCTCATATGGATTGCAGGCGGAAATTGATTGTGACCAGCAAAGCTTCTCTATTGTAGAGAATGCGGTTGTAGATTAATCGTATCGCGATATTTATATCGCTTTACATTTGAAGAGCGACATAAATGTCGCGGTACAAAAAAACATGACAAAACTTGATCAACATAAAACCTGGGATGTAATCATCGCGGGCGGCGGACCAGCAGGATTCTTTGCGGCTATTCGTTGTGCAGAATTGAATCCAGCTCTAAAAATATTGATCCTTGAGAAGGCAAGCCAGACGCTTGGCAAAGTTTTAATTTCCGGCGGCGGGCGTTGCAATGTGACGCATGCTTGTTTTGAACCCGCGCAGTTGATCACGTATTATCCGCGTGGGGCAAGTGCGTTGCGCGGTGCGTTCACACGTTTTCAACCCAAAGACACGATTGAATGGTTCGAGTCACGCGGCGCGAAGTTGAAAACCGAAGCCGATGGGCGTATGTTCCCTGTTACCGATTCATCCTCCACGATCGCGGAGTGTTTGCGTGAGTCCGCGCGGAAGGCTGGAGTAACGGTGCAACTCGGAGCGAATCTGCTAAGGGTGGAAAAAAGTTCTTCGGACGGATTCAGGCTTGAGGTCCGGTTGGAGGCGCGGCTTTTTATCCTCCAAACGAAAAAATTGTTGATCGCCACCGGCAGTGATTCGAACACGCGTGCAATCGTAAAGGCACTTGGACATTCCATCGCTGAGCCTGTACCTTCATTATTTACTTTCAACGTAAAAGATAAACGCATTGATGGGCTGGCAGGCGTGTCGGTCGAAGATGCAACTTTGAAAATGGATTCGGTCACAACACGCGGCGCGTTGTTAATTACGCACTGGGGATTAAGCGGACCGGCGGTGTTGCGATGTTCAGCCTGGGGCGCGCGGATTTTATATGAGAAGAAGTACGCTTCACTCTTAACCATAAACTGGCTCGGTGACTATAAACTGGATGCCGCGCTGGAAGTTTTACAACGCAGCAAAGACTGGCACGAGAACGCACGTAAAAAGGTTTCGTCACAAACTGCGTTCTCACAGATCCCGATCAGGTTGTGGAAACAGTTGACTGAGTTTATCGGCGAGAAAAACTGGAGCGACGTTTCAAAGGCTGAATTACGAAAGCTCGCACAGGAATTAACTGCGGGCGAGTTCATGATCGCAGGCAAGGGACAATTCAAGGAAGAGTTCGTCACCTGCGGTGGTGTGAATTTGAACGAAGTAGATTTCAAAACTATGCAAAGCCGCGTGGTTGAGAATTTATTTTTCGCAGGCGAAGTATTGGATATTGATGGCATCACGGGCGGATTTAATTTTCAGTCATCCTGGACAACAGGCTGGCTGGCGGGAAACGCACTGGCTACTTAACGCCATAATTTTTATATTGACCTGTCACCATTCCTCCCGTAAAATCTCCTATCGAAAATTATATATAATCTAAGGACTATGGCATGGCAAAATATCGCATTATGTATTGGAAACACATCCCGCAATCATTTACCGTTGAAGGGGATGGACGTACAGTCAAGAAACAACTCTCGCAAAAAATTCAAGATAAGATCGACGCGTACGCCATGGCAGTGGGCGCCACGTCCACGACGGATTACGCCAAGGAATACAAACGCGGACAGTGGGTCGAGCGGGAAGGCGCCCCCGAAGAAGTTGCTGAGGTATTGTTGGCAGAACTCGAAACTGAGTTCGCAAAAATAGAGATTCCCAAGCGAGTTGCTTAGTGCGGGTCTGAGACCCGCACAGAGCGAGAGCGCATGACAAAAAAACATAACATCATCCTGCAACCCTCTGGCAGCCGCGGACAAGTGGACGAAGGCATGTCCATTCGCTCCGCCGCGCGTGAACTTGGCGTGGAGATCGAATCCATTTGCGCCGAGAATGCCACCTGCGGCAAGTGCATGGTTTTAATTGAAGAAGGTCGCTTCGAGAAATATAACATTGACTC
>Ga0180074_1000137_pt1 | contig 14763 bp, 12 predicted proteins | sample EasRiv366_16_10D_FD_121773 | JGI IMG/M metagenome (GOLD analysis project Ga0180074, IMG submission 121773) | Soil microbial communities from meander-bound floodplain in the East River, Colorado, USA - East River metaG ERMLT366_16_10D | ecosystem: Environmental > Terrestrial > Soil > Floodplain ...
AGAGACGTAGTTCCGCCGCAGCCGATCCCCAACTAGGACCGTCATATTCGCTGAAGCTATCCACCGTGTTCTTGGTTTCCACAGAGAGTCCGTTACCGTCATTGCCAATCACAATGAAGACATAATTCTCCTGCCCGCCATTGCCATCTCTTGCCATGAGTCCGCCGAGTTGCACCGTGCCATCGCCGCCGGGCGGACGGGATGGATCGGAATTCTTGGCGGCATACACACTGGCGGTGATTCTGAAATCTCCGCTCACCAGTTTATAGAATAAGACTCCGCGTTGTTGTATGAACCATAACGCGCGATGCTTTAAAGTCAGGACCAATGAATTATTTTCGATTGCAATATCCACAGCCTGCGGGTTGAAAACGGACCAGTCTTCAAAGCCCGGAATATTAGTGGCTGTGGGAGGAATGGTTTCGGTTGGAATGATGGTGGGAGTTGGTGTCGACGGTAGCAGCGTTGGCGTACTAGTCGTTGAGGTGGATTGAGAGGCAGGTGCGGCACAAGCCGTGAGCAGAATGAAAATGGAAGTAAGGACGATAATGGAATTTTTCATTTTCTCTTCCTTGTACCAATAAAAGCTTTGTACACAAATTATAAAACAACTTATTATGAGGAGGTGCAGTCTGATAAAACAATCTCATAACGTGTTTGTAGGTAAGTGCGAGGAACCAATGAGCGCGACTCACGACAATGGCAACGTCTGCGAATGCATAACAATGTTGTATAATCAATTCAATTAATCGTTGACTATAAAAAGGTTCCATTTCCAGGGCCATACGGAATTCAGCAGTATTGAAATAAACAACGATGAAAACTCCATCCAGCCCGCCGCCTGTTATTCGTGAGCGCTATCAATTGGTCGCGTGGCTGGGCGAGGGCGGCATGGGCGTGGTGTACAAGGCGCATGATCTGATGTTGGATCGTGACGTGGCGGTCAAGTTCTTATCGCCAAAATATTTTTCGGGTGCGGAAGCTGCTGCCCGATTCCTACGAGAGGCGCGCCTAGTGGCGCGTCTTTCGCATCCAAACATTATGTCCATTTACGATGTGGGGGAAGATCAAGGGTGGCAATATATCGTCTTTGAATATATTCCCGGTGATGATTTACACACGCTGATGAGCAAGCGCACTGAACCATGGTCAGTGACAGATGCTTTGCAGACCTTGAAAGCGGCGCTGGAAGCACTGGCATATGCACACGGACAGGGCATTATCCATCGTGATATCAAGCCGGAAAATATCATGCTGACACCGCAGGGTCAGGTAAAGGTCACAGACTTTGGACTCGCTTTTGCGCGCGAGGAAATCCGCCTGACGCAGGGTGAGGGCATGCTCGGCACGGTCCTCTATATGTCGCCGGAGATGATCGAGGGGCAAGAGATCCAACCGCGCTCTGATCTATATTCACTCGGGGCAGTGTTCTATGAAATGCTAACGGGGGAACCACCGTTTATGGGGGAACAGGTCGCACAAATTATTTCGAAGGTGATCCATAACGAGCCTATACCTCTGCATGTGAGGCGTCCGGATATTCCGCTCGCGCTCGATAGCGTCATTATGCGTTTGTTAATGAAAGACCCCGCTCAACGCTATACCTCCGCGCAGGATGTTTTGAATGCACTGGACAGTGAATCAAACGAGTCGACTCAGGAACGACCACCGGCTGAGATTGTATCGCCCAGGTTGGCGCCGCCCTCGTTGCTCAAGAGCATCGTACGATCCTCATCATCCGCCATACAGCGCCCGGAAACCAGCGAGCCAGCTGACGAGGAAGAAAAACCATTATTGTCCTTGCCGAAAGATTCTGAACAGCAAGCGTTATTGCTTTACGCACTCACCGAAGATGTGGTTGCCGCGCTCGAAAGTGAGCGGCACCGCATGGCGGGCTTGCTGAAAAGTGATGTGATCGAACCCTTGAACTTGTTGCTCTCGCAGGCGAGCACGTATGAGAAAACGCTCGGTGCAAATCAAATGGCGCACATGGCGGTATCGGTGCTTTCGACGCTTGCGCGGCAGGTCTTACAGCAGGTGCGCGACCTCGATGAAAACCTGCAACCACTGGCGTTGGAAACCATGGGCATGGAAGCGGCACTCGAAAACCTTGCCAGTCAGATGCGGCGCACGCGCGGTTTACAGATCACGCTTGAACTGGCGCGTTTGCCAGAACGCCTTTCCGCGCGCATGGAGCTGGCTTTGTTCCGCTTGTGTCAGGATTATTTTGACGCCATGCAAACGATCGGCGCGAGCCGTGTGAACGTGCGCTTGAAGCGACAGTCCGAAGCGGTGGAGTTCCAACTTGATAATGACGCACGCACAGCCCTGGATGAGCGTGCCCTGGTTGGTTCCCGCGAATGGCTGGAACAATTGGGTTGCACATGGCAGGCCGAAACGAAAGCGAATCGGATCTCCATCCAATTTGGGTTGGCGAAGCCGATCGAACTGACACCCCGTGAATTGGATGTGATCCGACTCGTGGCGGAGGGCTTGAGCAACAAGGAGATCGGACAGCTGCTCGTTATTAGTCCGCGCACGGTCAATTTCCATCTCGATAACTTGTTTGCCAAACTGGGCGTGCGTTCCCGTACCGAGGCTGCCATCTTCGCCCTGCGGCAAGGCTGGATCGAACGCAAATTGTGACCCTGTACGAATTAACAGGGTATGAACCGGTGATTCGGACGTTTTGTTGAGAACCTCGAATACGTACAATGCTTTCATACAGAAAGGAAGCAGCTATGTATTCGAACAATCTAAACGGTGCTTATGAATATGAGTGCGAACGCCGAAACGATGAACGCCGCGTTGCAGCAGAAAGCCGGATGTTGCGCGACCCTGGCAACAAGCGAAAATTGAGACAACCATCGTTTATGGCACTCATCGGAATCCTGGCTGTATTCCTCGCTGTCATTCGTGCAATCTAGTAAAACCGAAAGGAACCGACATGAAAACCAAAGCAGCAACGAAAGCAAAAAAGAAAAGCAACCCATTGGACCTCATCCGACCGTTTCTGGAGAATCCGAAGAACACAGAGATCCTGATCGACGGGCATCAAAAGTTTCAAGTGGTGACGAACGGCCGGCTGACGGATGTGCCCAGTCCGTTCAAGACGGAAGCGCAATTAATGGAATTGATCCAGGCGATTGCAGAGCCGCTCGGCCGGCACGCCGACGAATCACATCCGATCCTGGACTTGCGTTTGCAGGATGGCTCACGTGTGCATGCAGTAATCCCACCCATTTCGTTGCGCGGACCCGCTGTCACCATCCGCAAGGCGACCCTTGGACGGATGACTGCCAAAGATCTGATTGAACTGGGAGCATGCTCGCAGGAGATGCTCGACTTTCTCGAGGCGTGTGTGAAAGCCCGGCTTAATATTCTAGTGGCAGGCGGGAACAGTTCGGGGAAGACTACACTGTTGACCATCATCGCAAAAATGATTCCCGATGAAGAGCGGATCATTCTGCTGCAACATGACGAGATCCTGCTCAACAAGCCGCGCATGGTGCAACTGGAAACACGGCCCGCGAATCTCGAAGGCCGAGGTGAGATCACCATGCGGCAGTTGGTAAATAGCGCGGTGAATCTGATGCCTGAACGCATTGTGACCCAGGAAATCACCGGCGCTGAGGCTCTTGAATTGTTGCAAGCGATGAACTCTGGGCACAACGGCTGTATTCAAGGACTGCATGCCACCAGCACTTTTGATGCGCTCGTCCGTTTGGAAGAGATGGTGGGCTATGCCAATCCCTCACTGCCGACCTTGAGCGTGCGCAGTCTGATCGCCTCAGCCATTGACGTGATCGTTTTTGCAGAACGACTCCGCACTGGTCAGCGCCGCATCATGAAGATCGCTGAAGTGACTGGGTTGAACGACTCAGTGGTTACCCTGCGCAACATCTTTGAGTTTCGCCAGTTGAATATGACGAACGGTCAGATCGATGGTGACTTCCCTGCTACGGGGAATATCCCCAACTTCATGCACCGCATGCAGGATATGGGTATTGAATTGCCGCTCTCGATCTTCACGCCCACAAAATGAAGTAACTGAAAGTATGAAAAAGTAAACGCCGGATATAAAAGTGACAGTCACCTTGAAGGTGACTGTCACTTTTGGTTATGTCATTGCGAGCGTTCGTTGCGAAGCAATCCCTTGTTTATGAAGAGATTGCTCACCAGCACTTGCGCCAGGTGCAAGTGCCAGCGCCCTACGGGCTACTCACAACAACATGCTAACGTTTCAATGTTCGATACTTCACGCGATGAGGTGGATTCATTAATTTACAACCCACGCGCAAAGATATAGATCCATAAAAAGAGAAATGAGCCAATTAGAAGGTAGGCTGGGTAGAGGATTCTTGCAAAGACCATATATCCATGAACGACTTTTTCATCTTTTTTGTTTTGGTGCCATGCCAGGACGATCGTGATCAGTTCTAGTATGAACAGAATATAGGTGGCGTAAAAAACATAATCCAACGCCACGTTGTAGCCGACATTGAGGTTGCCAGAAAGATTAACGTGAAAGAAGACGATACTCAACAGACTGCCCGTCATCACACTGATGGCTGATTCGAAATTGTATTCAGGCAGGAACAGGCTGACGTATGCCAGCGCCACAATACAAAACAGCGCCAGCAGGTTTTTCAGCATGAAACGCGGATAGTTGCGCTGGATATCTACCTTCATATTGAAAGTTGAACTCTCCACATTTTTTTGGCTTCCAATGAGCGCCGGGTTGCCGAAGGATGATTTATCGGCATGTACGTCAATGAATATGCGAGGGTTGGAAGCAAGCCAATCGGTAGCCGAGGCAAATACCCCGTCTGAATTGAGGCGGGCGAGCAGGGCTGAACCGCGGGTGATCTGGTCCATGCCCAGCGCATCCTCCACATAGATCAGTTTTTCATTCGTCAATGCGCGATGACGGAACTGGATCGTCAGTTCCTGTTTGTCGAAGGGATAATCTTTCAGGTCGAATGTGGTGCGGAACTCCGCGCGGACGCGGTAGAGGCGATAATTGTTGCCAGCCTGCGTAGTGGTTGTAACGGGTGTGTCAAGTTCGATGGGTTCAAGCGCGTTAAGAAATTCGATGGACTCAATATCCAGATCACCTTGATAGCGGAACCAAATATAAAAATCGGCGGTGAAGGTATGCGCTTTGTCCACGTCCACATCGACGACCTCGTTAAGGTGGATGCCGGTATAAACCACTTTGGTTTTATAGATGTAGTTGTTGCCGTCTAGAACGACATTATCAGTCAATGTGTTTACAAGATTTTTGTTTTGCACTGGGCGCAACTGGATCGGGGCAGGGATGAAGTTGCCGTGTTGAAATAAACCAAAGGTGGGAGGCGGCGAGAAATTATGTTTTGCATCGAAATAGATTTGTCCGCGCGCGCCATCCAGGGCTTTGTCTGGCGTGTTGAGTGACTCAAGATAATTTCGAATATTCACACGCTCGTTCTTCAGGGAGTTTTGGGCGCCAGTTGCCTGGGTAGCTTTGATCGCCTGCAATGCAACTTGAAACGCGTCATAGGTTGTGCCGCTGTGCCATGAGGGTGTTGTGTTATACATTTCGTAATAATCGTTGTAGAAGTTTTGAGCTGCTTCACCTGCCACTTCGTAGTTCAAGAGTGACATGGCGTAAAAGCCATCCAATACAGAGGGATCGTCAAAACGTTCGGCAAAGTGGATATCGCCCATGGCGTAGGAGGCAAGCATGGTGAGATGGCGGTTGAGATCGTGATTTGCCAATACCATTTCGTGGGCGGCGTTGAGCGTGACCGCTAAAAACACGAGCCCGGGTTTTTCCCCGCTGGCAGGCGTGATGTTTTGAACCACTTCTTTTGCAACCTGCAATCCAGCAGCGTTGATCTCTGGAATGCCCGCGATGGGTTGTTGGTATACGATCGTTCCGCCTTTTTGTGTGAAGGCTTTGGCGAAGGAGTCGGTTAGAGTTTTTCCGAAATTATTTTCCTCGTAGACGATGGTGGCAGTTTCATATCCCAGGACAGCGTGCGCGTACAGGGCGGCGTATCTGCCGAGGTCAGTAGTGTCATTGATGAGGCGGAATGCCCAAAGTCTATCCGTGGTGATTTCAGGTGCGGAAGCGCCTACATTAATGGATGGCAGACCTGCTCCATCATAGATGGGGGCAACAGCCATGCTCGAGTTGCTGTTACGGTGACCGATCACCACCAACGCTTGATTATCAGCGACCACCTTTTGTGCGGCTGGTGTGGCTTCATCGGGCGAGTCGGAGCCATCGTAGTAATAATCAATTTGAATGGGATGCCCGTTGACTCCACCCGCGGCATTGACCTGTTGCATGAACATATCGCCAACGTTCTTCTGTTCGGGAAAGGAATCTGCTCCTTTTTCAGGGATGACAATGGCGATGTGGATTGGTGTTGCGTCTGTTTTCGCAGATCCCTGCCATGTGGTGCGCAGGCTGATAAACAGACCCAGAACACCAAGCAATATGAAAATGCCGTTTCGAATCCAGTTTGGGCGGAAAGATGATTTCATGGTGATTCTCCCTGTTGATTTTCTGAGATGGATATTATTCTAAACCCGCTTGAATTGTTTTGGATGTGAAGCATGTAGGGGCGACGCATGCGTCGCCCCTACATGCTTCAACTGCTGGTTACATTATTGTCCCGTCGATACGGGCGTATTCATTTTTGCAGATAGCGCAAGACACAATCCCTCGATCTCTTTCGGAGAAATTTCGGCAATTGCTTTAGAGAAATCATTAAATAGCGGCGCGTAGCGTTGCTTCCAACTGGCAGCGGACTCGTTGAGATTCTTTGCGTCCTGGTCGGCTTGTTCGTTGAATTCAGCCTGTCGCTTGCGCAATTGACGCCAACGCTTGCTGATGGCTTTGGGAATGTTCTTGAAATATTGTTCGTACACATCGCGGATGAATTGCGCTGCCAGTTTCCGGGTATGACCTGAACTGCTTTTCAATAAATTGGTCAGTTGTCTGAAATTGGCACCCTGCCGGACCAGGATGATGTTCTTGCGCAGGCGTTGTGATTCGGAAATACTGCCCGTTTTATACAACCCTTCGGCAAAAGCGTAATCAAGCAAAACACCATCGTAATAGGACTGTGCCAGCAGGTTCGCCACCCGGCCCGCCTCCAGCCAGAATAAGAGGTTCTGAAAAAATGCCCGCACCGCATACCCGAGCGTACCCTGCAGCGCCCCGCCCAAACAACCGACTTGTTGCAAGTCTGCCAGAGTCTTGATCTCTTCTTTGGTCAACGTCAGCCCATATTGCGCAGCGAGATATTTCACCCGCCACCGACACAGCGCAGCTGTGACCAGATCATCCACCACGGGAATGGGGATGAGCGGGGAGAGTCCAACCAGTAAGGTGGAGAAGATGATCGGGAGGGAACGGGAGCGTTCGACAATGTTCATAAGTTGATTGTTTTTATGGTGATTGCGTAGGGGCGACCAGCTGGTCGCCCCTACAGGAATTAACATTTCAATGTTCGATATTTTACCTGATGTAACATGGTTCGCATGTAGCTAAAGCAGAAGAGGATTAAAAACCATTATTTACGAAAAGACCTGTCAGGGCAAAGAGATTGACCAGAGTGTGCGCGAAAGCTGTGGCGCGGAAATTTCCTGTGGAGCGCGTGACCCATGCCCAGAGCATGCCTAGAAAATACGCGCCGCCAACCAATGGCAGGACTCCGCCGTTGTAGTGTACACCTTTGGCAAACCAGACTGCAAAATGCCATAAACCGAATAACAACGTGGATAGAAAGAAACCAATCCACTTGTTATCACGATATTCAAGAAGATATAAGCCGCGCCAGTAGAATTCTTCAATGGGACCGTTGACAACCGAAGTGAAGAAAACCAATGTTGCGGTCGCAATTGTTAGTTTTGGGATGGGATAGAGGAATGTAATAAAGGACGTGGGAATGACAGGAACAAACGCCGCCAGGAAAATCCATTTGGCATATTTATTTTCACTGAAATTATTCCATGCACCGCGAAAATAAGTCCAGTCGAAGCCAGCCATGAGCCACGCAGTGCAGAGACAATAACACCAATAACCAACCAGCCCGATAATGTATCCCCATTTGGCGCCGAGATAGGTTGATGTGATCTGGAACCAAACCAGCATGAGAGGCAGGAGGATGAATGAGGAAATTAGGAGAAGGCGTTTTTTGTTGGGCATGATGATTCTAAAGTGGGGGCAACGTCTCGTCGCCCAATGTTAGGATGAAACAAAAGGGGCGGGATAACCCCGCCCCTACAAGGCGAATGTCATTGCGAGGGCGCTCTTGCTATTTGCCCGAAGCAATCCCCGTATGAATAGGGAGATTGCTTCGTCGCCCTACGGGCTCCTCGCAACGACATGGTTTAAACCTAGCGTTTCAGCGTTCTATATTTCACGCGATGCGGCGTTAAATCTTTGCCGAACTTTTCCTGCATCATGGTTTCATAATCAGACCAGTTGCCGATGTACATCTTCGCCGTAGAGTCGCCTTCGAAGACGATGAGGTGGGTGCAGATGCGGTCAAGGAACCAGCGGTCGTGGCTGACAACGAGGGCAGTGCCTGCGAATTCGGTGAGAGCTTCTTCAAGGGCGCGCAGGGTGTTGACGTCGAGGTCGTTGGTGGGTTCATCGAGGAGCAGGACGTTGGCGCCTTCGGTGAGGGTCTTGGCAAGATGCACGCGGTTGCGTTCACCGCCAGAGAGGATGCCGACTTTCTTTTGCTGGTCGGAGCCTGCGAAGTTGAAGGAGGCGCAATAGCTGCGTGAGTTGACTTTGCGTTTGCCGAGTTCCAAAAAGTCTGCGCCGCCAGAGATTTCTTCGTAGACGGTTTTCTCAGGATCGAGGGTGCGGGTTTGGTCGACGTAGGAGAATTTGACGGTGTCACCAATTTTAATGGTACCGCTATCGGGCTTCTCTTTGCCGATGATCATCTTGAGCAGGGTGGTTTTGCCTGCGCCGTTCGGACCAATTATCCCGATGATAGCGCCCGGGGGAACAGAAGCAGAAAACTCGTCAAGAATGAGGCGGTCACCGTAGGATTTCGTCACCTTGTCAAATTCGAAGACAACGTCACCGAGGCGTGGACCAGGCGGGATGTAGATGTCCAGTTCTTCGCGGCGCGCTTCGGCTTCCTGCCCCAATAATTTTTCGTAGGCAGTGACGCGGGCTTGTCCTTTGGCTTGACGTGCCTTGGCGCCCATGCGAATCCATTCGAGTTCGCGGGCGAGAGTCTTTTGGCGCTGGCTTTCGGCTTTTTCTTCGAGGCGCACACGCTCCTGTTTTTGTTCGAGCCAGGAGGAGTAGTTGCCTTTGTAGGGAATACCAAAACCGCGGTCGAGTTCGAGGATCCAGCCGGCGACGTTATCGAGGAAGTAGCGGTCGTGGGTGACGGCGATGACGGTGCCTTTGTAGTCGCGCAGGTGATGTTCGAGCCACGCCACGGACTCGGCGTCGAGGTGGTTGGTGGGTTCGTCGAGGAGAAGCACATCGGGTTCAGTGAGCAGGAGTCGGGTAAGCGCGACGCGGCGCTTTTCTCCGCCCGAGCAGACGTTGATGGGCGTATCGCCAGGTGGACAGCGCAGGGCTTCCATCGCCACTTCGAGATGGCTGTCGAGATTCCAGGCGTCGTGCTTGTCGAGCTGTTCCTGTAATTTGGCTTGTTCGGCGACGAGGGCGTCGAAGTCGGCATCGGGTTCGGCGAACTTGGCGTTGACTTCATCGAAGCGTGCGAGCATTTCGACGATGGGCTGCACCGCCTCTTTGACGCACTCGATGACGGTTTTGGTTTCATCGAGTTTGGGTTCCTGCTCGAGGTAGCCGTAGGTGTAGCCTTTGGCTTGCGAGATCTCGCCGATGTAGTCTTGGTCGATGCCGGCGATGATGCGCAGCAACGTGGACTTGCCCGCGCCGTTGAGTCCGAGCACGCCGATCTTGGCGCCGTAGTAGAAGCCGAGCGAGATATCGCGCAGGATCATTTTGTTGCTGATGGGGATGAGACGCCCCACTTTATTCATGGAGTAGATTACAAGGGATTCGTTTGCCATAGTGGGGTGATTTTACCAGACGATGATTTATTATTTGCTTGCCCTACTTTGAAATTTGCTGTATATTTGAAAAGCTCAGGTAGGAGCTAAAATATATGAGTGCTTTTCTTGAATTTCTGGCAAAGAACCCCGAAATAGCAACTACAACAATAATAACAATCTGTGCGGTTGTTATTATTGTTGCCTTGATGTATATTATTGCCTTTTTACAAGGTAGGGAAATTACCTTTTGGCCACCCAAAATTGGTTCAAAAGCTGAATCGCCTAAAGACATTCAAACCTCGGACATAACAGCTCTTGGGGCTTTGAAGATGAAACCTAATTCTCAGAAATTAGCTATATTTAATGGTTCCTTTGGTGATCATTCAATTAGTTATGTTAAAGACTGGAAATCAATTGAAAGTGAAATTGCTCAAAAAATTGAAATCTCTAATGAAGTACGACTAATACAGATCAAGGGTCGAGAACTTTATTTAGACTTACCTCTAAAGCACGCATTAAAAAGCAGGGCTAATCAAGGAAAACCCACTTGGATTTTACTGCAAGCTCCAAATTCAAAACACATTAGTTATGATGTTAGCAAGGAGTTCGAGTGGAAAAGTCTTGAAAAATACATTAAGGATTTTGAACATTCTTTAGCAAACTTAGCCGATGTAATGCCTAATTATAAACAAGTTGTAAGGCTCTATGATTTTCTGCCCTTACTTAAGTTGTATATTTTTGATGAAGAAATTTTTGTGAGTATTTATTCAGGAACAGTGAAGGATAGAGACTCTAAAGAAGTTGTTGTATGGCGATTGTCACGCAAAGATGATGGTTTTGGAATAGCTAAATTAATAGAAAGATTATTTGAAGCTTTGTGGAAAGAAAGTCGAAGCATATCGCTTATTAGAAACAGTTGTGTTTTTCTTGATGAGAGCTCTTATTTTATGTCCATTCCAGTTAGTTATGACAAAGTGGGATTGTCTGAAGAAAAGCTTTACTTCCGAAATAAAAATTTCTCTTTGAAAAACGAGCTTCATATAACGATTATCGGTTCGAATTTGATGTCTCTTATAAAAGAGAAACTAAAGACAAATCGTTATCAAAAAGATCTTTTTTTGCGTGCAATAGCTGAAACTGATTGGTCTTACGAACTCCTAGATAAGTTCTACCATTTGGTTAAAGAAGCTGATGATATAAGCGAGAAAGGTAAAGTTAGCGGCGAAAGTATTATTCAAATGGTGCATGTTCCAGAACTAGAAAAGTTTTACGGAAAGCTTGAAGCAATAATCGGCGAAAAGATTTTGCAACGTCCCACTCATGTAACAATATACACCTATGGGAATCAACGAGGAATAGGTGTCAATATTCAAAGTGAATTAGAAAAATACAGTCATGGAGAAGTTGCGTTAGACCAACTAAAAAATCTTTAGTAAAGCGGCAAAAAGGCAGTGTGATTTTACGGGTGTAATTTAATATAAACAGATTAGTATCTTAATTCTTTTGAACATATAGCATTGATCATTGGTGATGTTATGAAGTCGATAAAATCTTCCTGCTTTTTTGCATTTGTTCTGTTTTTTCTGCCATTAGTTTTCAGCAGTTGTACTTATGTTGCTCAGATAACAATTACTCCATCAGCGAGTAACACAAACACCTCAACATCTACAAACACTGTATTTCCATCAAAGACACCAACCTTCACAACAACGCCCGTAAAATATTTATATATTGCAGTGCCCAAAGCTGTGTATCTCTTCGAAGAACCATCCCCACAATCAATAAAGGTTGGCGAAGCCTTGCGTGGCGCAGCGGTTATATTATACGGAGAGGCAATCGTTGAAGGAAAGAGGTGGTATCTTATTTATGGGGCAGAAGACAGCATTGGTATTAAATTTTACTCTAGCAGACAAAACCGATTTGGATGGGTAAATGAAAAGTTTGTCTCTCTTAATCCACCAGACGAAAAGCCCACTGCTACTGCCTTAAGCATTGCATTACCTCTCATTGCATTTACTAAAATGCCGCAACTTACACAGATCAGGTTGTCAACCCAACCAGCAACACAGTTGCCACCTTCTGTTAATAGACCTACGCCTAGTATTGATGCTAGAAAGCAAACATCAATTGTTTGGAGAGATTTGCTCAACTCTCCGCAATATCTTTATTTACGCATATTTTTTGTGGTCAGTATTGTTGTTGTTGGATTAACCGTTGTATTCAAGATTAGTCGTATTAAAGATTGGGTAGCAGTATTCTTATATGTTATCAAAAGTGTATTGACATTGTTTACCAGAAGTGTAGGGAGCGTCGCGTTCTTTATTGCTGTTTTGTCTTGTTTAATTTGTTTGATTGGAAGTTTAGGAAATTGGCCGCGTCCTTGGGGGAATATTTTTCCAAAAATTTCGTGGTATCAAGCAATATATATTATAAATAGTATGTTAGCCATTCCTGTATTCGGATGGGATAAGTTGATGGGAATGCTTAAAGAGTCATCACTGGGGGAACAATGGCGGGTTGCTGAAAGAACATTGCATTCAATCGAATTTTTAGGAGGTTGGCCAGGAGCATGGATCGCTATTGTTTTGTTTAATCATAAGAAGGCTAAGATGTCATTCTTAATTCCTTCAGTGCTGATTACTTCTTTTCACCTCTTGCTTTGGTTTTTTGTGTGGCTGGTTCTTAAAAACTAAAATGTTCTGTGATTGGGGCAGAGTGTGTTGTTTATTGGTAGAGCCAATTTTGCCGAGATAACCCGTCTTGCCAAAGAAAAACTTCAGCGCGCAAAAGAACTTCGCCGCGAGATGACGCCTGCAGAGAAACTTCTCTGGCAGGAAGTACGCGCCAAGAAGTTGGGAGTCCGCTTTAGGAGACAGCAAATCATTCAGGGATTCATCGTTGACTTTTACTGTCACAAGTCCGCGCTGGTCATTGAAGTGGATGGAGATATCCACGACTTACAACAGGAAGAAGATACCAGGCGGGAGAAGGTTTTGAGTGAGATGGGGTCGAGGATTGTCAGATTTAAGAATGATGAGGTCGTTAAGAACCTGTCCGCGGTGGTGAGACAAGTAAAAGAATTACTTTGATAAAACGCTGAGTTATTCTTGTAATTTTCTCAGGCGGATGGCTGTATAATCTTTTCGAGAAGCAATGATACGTCAACTACTCGTTTACTCCGTCAGCTTGGTTTTGCTTGCGGCATGCACATCTTCAACGGAAATGCCAACCGCCGCACTTGCAACACTAACGCCGACAGGCGTGCCCGCAACTTCCACGCCTGTGAGCTGTCAGCCTTCTGAGATTCTGGAATCCCAAGTCGCTTTTGGGGAGATTCAGGGCGACATGCAATCTGATGGCGAACTGTGGGCTTTGCTGTTTTTTAAGACAGCCCGGGTCCAAGCGGAACAAAAAATCGTCTGGCGTGTCACTGGGGAGGGTGGTGAGTTCGAGGCGCAAGCGCAAAGTGAGTCTGGCACAATCATTCAACCGGTCTGGGAGCAGCATCATGAAAGTTCCACCTGGGAACGTCCGGGTGAAGAATGGGGAACGGGCTTCAATTTTCCTGAACCAGGCTGTTGGATGATCACAGTCACCTACGGGGAGACCGTCGGCACGATTGCGCTAAATGTGCTGGGTTCAGAATAGAGTTTCGGGATTGTGAGTTTGTGAAAGAACTTGTCTGCGGGAGAGAAGTGAGTTGGTCGTGAAATGAAAAGAGCGACCCATTGCGAGTCGCTCTTTGTTTTATGCCGCCATGGTATATGGGCGAACTTCACGATCCAGCCGTTTGCCGAGTTGATCTTCGGCAATGTCAAGGTCGTATTGAGTTTGCAGTCCCATCCAGAATTGAGGCGAGTTACCAAAGAAACGCGAGAGGCGTAGAGCTGTATCTGCTGTAACAGCACGCTTGCCAAGCACAATTTCGTTGATACGGCGTGCATCCACGCCAATGTCAATGGCAAGGCGGTTCTGACTGAGGGTCATCGGCTTGATGAATTCCTCCAGCAATACTTCGCCAGGATGGATGGGGGAAAGTTTGTCGGTCATTCTTGCTCCTTCTAGTGATAATCCGTGATCTCGACGTTGAACGCATCACTGCCGCGCCACTCGAAACAGATTCGCCATTGATCGTTAATTCGGACGCTATGTTGTCCTACACGGTTACCACTGAGTTTCTCAAGTCGGTTTGCGGGAGGAACCCGCAAGTCGTTGAGGTTGATGGCGTTGTTGATCATTCTTAATTTGCGTAGTGCCACTTGTTGGATATCGGACGGTAATTTTCGCGAACGCTCGCGTTGATAAATCTTCTCTGTTTCGGCATCTTTGAAGGTTTTGATCACAGTATGATTATATAGCGTGACGCACTAAACGTCAAGCACTATATTCATTTGGTTCAAGTAGATGGGGATGACCATGTTTTGCGACAGGAGAAAGATGCTAGGCAGGAGAAAGCACTGCGTGAGTTAGGGCTGAGGATTGTCAGATTCAGGAATGATTAGTCGTGATAGATGTGTCCGCGGTAGTAAGGAACATTAGTGAGTTAATTTCAGCATGACGGACTTTATTCTCCCAGCGCGTTCTTAAGCGCGGCATGTGACCACCCAGCGGCGCGGCGGACCATTTCATCGAAATCCTGTTTTGCATGTTCAAGCGGTTCAAGCGCCTGTGGGTCCATATACCAGGGCAGGCTGAGCGCAGCAGCAGCGCGGA
>Ga0180074_1000138_pt1 | contig 14762 bp, 10 predicted proteins | sample EasRiv366_16_10D_FD_121773 | JGI IMG/M metagenome (GOLD analysis project Ga0180074, IMG submission 121773) | Soil microbial communities from meander-bound floodplain in the East River, Colorado, USA - East River metaG ERMLT366_16_10D | ecosystem: Environmental > Terrestrial > Soil > Floodplain ...
ATCATGTGCTTCCGCTGTCAGGAAGTGTGCCCGGCATACAACACCGGCAAGGTGCTTTCGCCCGCCGCGTTGGAGATCAACAAACGTTACCACCTGAACACTGGCGGCACAACGGATGTGCCGATGCTGAACATGATCTCGGAAGAAGCCGTGTGGGCATGTACGAGCTGTGGCGCGTGCGTGGATATTTGTCCGGTGGGCAATGAGCCCATGCGCGATATTCTGGATATTCGCCGTAATCTTTCGATGATGGAAAGCGCCTTCCCCAAACAATTGGAAACTGCGTTCAAAGGCATGGAACGCAATATGAACCCGTGGAACGTTTCGCAAGCGGACCGCATGAAATGGGCGGAAGGTATGAGTGTGCCGACCATTGAACAAAACGGCGAACCGGAAATTTTATGGTGGGTTGGTTGTGCTCCTGCAACTGATGCCCGCGCACAAAAAACAGCACAAGCCTTTGCAAAGATCCTGAATGCCGCGGGGGTCAATTACGCCGTGCTTGGCAAGAACGAAGCCTGCACTGGCGACTCAGCGCGCCGCGCAGGACGTGAAGATATTTTCTTTGGGCTGGCTTCACAGAATGTGGAGATATTGAACGAGGTAGGGGCGGGGTCCTCCCGCCCGTTCCGAATCGTAACAACCTGCCCGCATTGTTTGCATACGATCAAGAATGAATATCCGGCATTCGGCGGAAATTATCAGGTCATCCACCATACGCAGTTGATCAACGAGTTGGTTGGTGCTGGCAAGATCTCGATGAATCTGGATGGCGACAATATGAAAGTTACTTTCCACGACCCCTGTTATTTGGGCAGGCATAACAAAATAACCGACGCGCCGCGTGATAACTTGAAATCCGCAGGCATGGAAGTTGTTGAAATGCCGCGCAATGGCGCGAAGTCCTTCTGCTGTGGCGCGGGCGGCGCACAGATGTGGAAGGAAGAGGAGAACGGTACCGCGCGCGTCAATAACGTCCGTTTTGCAGAAGCCAAGGCAGCCCTGCTGAGCGCGGGCCCTTCGGCTGGTGCCAACACTGTGGCTGTGGGCTGTCCATTCTGTATGTCGATGCTGACGGATGCATCCAAAGCGGACGGCGGTGACATTCAAGTAAAGGATGTCGCTGAGTTGGTCGCTGAACGGATGAAGTAAAACCGAAAAGAGGCTCTCCTTTCGGAAAGCCTCTTTTTGACTCGAACTTTATCTACTCGTCGATCTTCACGACAAAGGCATCGCTATAACTGTTACTGCCAACAGACAAATCGGCGGTGGTGGGGAAATCGATAGAGAACGTGTAGCCCGTGATATACACGCCGCCCAACCCATCCACGACGATGGCATTGCCATAATCTTCCTGGCTGCCACCCAGGTAGGTGGAAAGGACAGGATTCCCGGCGACATTCATCTTCGTCAGGAAAGCATCCGCGCACGGCGGCGAGCCACAGGCATCCCCGCCTTTGGTCGGCTGAATGGCATTGACTAAAAGGAAGTTCGTGGATTCGGTGTAGCCGGTCACATAGGCATTGCCAGCGGCATCCACAGTGATACCCAACCCGCGCTCTTCACCGCTGCCACCCAAATAACTGCTGTAGACCAGTGTGTTGTTGGCGATATTCAGATGGGTGACAAACACATCCGTGCCATTCACAGTAGTATCAAATGGATTGGCTAACGGGTAGTTGGTGGAGGTTGTCTCTCCGGTCAGATAGACATGACCCGTCTCGCCCAATGCCATACTAAACAGCTTATCGCTGGAACTGCCTCCCAGGTAGGTACTGTAGAGCAGGGAAGCCGATCCGCTCAGGTTCAGATCAAATTTGCTCACAAAGGTATCGGCGCTGCCCGCCCGCGTGGACTGATAGGGATTCAGCGTTGGGAAATTATCGGAATTGGCATAACCCGCCACATACACCATCCCTTCCGCATCCACAGCAATGGACTTCCCCTCCTCGTAATTGGTACCGCCGAGATACGTGTTGTAGAGCAGCGAACCTGCGCCACTGACAGCTGGGTTCACTTTGACGACAAAACCATCATAGCATGGTTCGCCGGAACAGGTGCCGCCGCCAAAGGAAGTATCGTAGCCATTCGCAGTGGCGAAACCGCTGGAGGAGGTGGAACCGGTCAGATGGATTTTGTCATCGGGTCCAAGCGCCATACCGTTGACTTCTTCATCGCCTGTGCCGCCCAGGAAGGAACTGTATAGCACAGCTCTCCCATCCGCTGAGAGTTGCGTGACAAAGGCGTCATCACAAAGAGAGCCATCGCACGCGCCGCCGGCGAATGTTGTATCGAAACCATTCATGCTGGGGAAGTTACTGGATTTCGTATGCCCGGAAACCGTAATTTTTCCGGCGCTATCCAACCCAATCGCCCAGGCGGATTCGCTCTGGTCGCCGCCCAGATATGTGCTATACGACAAAGCTGTGCCAGCGGGATTAAGTTTGCTCACAAACACATCGCCGCTCGGCAGGTTGGTTGACACCTGGTTGGCAATGGGGAAATCCGTAGAGTAGGTGGAGCCAGTAAGGTAGACGTTGCAGTCGGCATCCAGCGTGATGGCATTGCCTTCGTCATCCTTACCGCCACCGAGGTAAGCGCTATAACTAATCGTTGGATCAATCACCAGCGGCAGAGTGGAATCATAACCGTCGGGAAGCGTGAAACTGACTTTCTTGTCCTGCCTATCCACAGCATACCGCACTGTGACCATGATCCGGTTGCCACCTGCGGTATCCTGCCACGCGATGGGCGCCTGCTCGATCAGCGTCTTTCCAGATTCACCTTCAACGAGTGAAGGCAACGTAATCATCAGGTTTCCCGATTCATCCACACTGACACTATCCGCGCCTTTGTAACGCCAGATAATGGATGATGGATCCGCGCCGGACGCGACATGGAAGGCGCTCTTGAGATTCCCATCTGTGCCTTCATAGCGCAGTTCGATGCCGGGATAGAGTTCGTGATAAGCGATGCCTGAATAGGTGGGTAGGTTGGCAATCCATTTCGACGGGTCATTGCCTTTCAAGTAATTCACCACGCCGGGCAGTGCATCCATGCCGGTGATTTCAGGATTTTCATTCGCGCCCTGATAATGGATGCGCACCACATTGGCGGGATGAAGATCATAACGAATCTTGTCCTTATCATCCTCCTTGACCTTGACTGGGTTCGGCAAAGAGAATACTACTTCGCTGGGAGTGAAGAACAGTTTCCCGCCCAAACCTTGCGCCTGGAATTTCACTGCTTCATCTTCCTGACCTATGTTAGGCACAAAGGACAGAGGCAGGGTGTCGAAGTTGGTGAGGTTGGATGTTTGTTTGTATGAAGCGAACTGAAATACGCCTTGTGAGGAACTATATGAATTGCTCGGGGTACAGGCAGTAGGTGGGACAAGTACAGTAGTCTGAACTGAATCAGAGTCATGCACCAAAGCATTTAATTGATTTACGGCTGTAACCATAAGTTCATCCGTTGACCCTTCGACTGCCATTATTGGAACATTCACAGGGATAAGAATATGTTCGGTAGCACCAGCCAATACTGTTACCGAGCTGGGCACACCACTTAGATCAGCCCATCCTTGGCTTGATGTGATCGCCAGATCATATATCTCATCAACTGTCCCCCCATTGATGATCGAAAAATCATAGACGTGCGTTGTGCCCGCCGGTACAGTCTGGCCAGCTGGAGCGACAACACTCATTGTCTGAACCCGAATCATCTTTGTAACAATACGCTCGAATTCTGTGCTGTCAGTGGTAGTGCCTTCTACGCGGATGTAGAAACTACCAGCGGTTGTCGGAGTGTACGTGCCTCCATAAACGCCGTCATCAGCCACATCATCCCCATGCAAGCCATCATCAAACAAATCAACTGTTTGCAACAAAGTTCCATCAGGATGTACGAACTGGAACGAAGCCGATGCCACCGGACCCGTCAACAAGACTAGAAGGTTTGCTGGTTCATCTTTCGCCAGCGAAGTGTCTGAAAGGTATTCAAAACCGATTGGGGAATTTCCTGAACTAGATAGAGCAAATATTCCATCTCCACTGACCTGGGCTTGCCATATACCAACGACTGGATTCGCAATTTGATAATATTTGGCATTGCTAACCGCAGTGTATGTTACGCCTGGATCACTCGGATTCACAGTTATGCCATTGGGATTAATCAGCGTTAGATTAGCATTACCACTGAACACATTGAGCAGAAAGTTTGCCTCCGTGGAGGTTGAGTCAATGGATACACTATAGGTCTTGGGTGACGCTGAAACTACTTCAGCGCTAAATGTAGCCAAATCAACATTGGATACCATTTCGTTTAGAAGAATACTGCCCACGGCTTGTGTTTCAGACGATGGGATTGCAAAATAATGACCGCCAGTTTCATTGGCAATTTGAACGAGAGGCTCGGCGTTCGGAAATGCAGAGACAGTCAATCCTGAATCCAATGTAGTAATATTCTGTTCGTTGCTTTGGTTGATGGCGGTATTTTCAGGCTCAGCACTTGGGGTACTGGAGGCTGAATCTACACAGTTAGAACTGTAGGTGATAAAGTGGGTCTTAATATCAGCATTTATCAAGTTCTTAATGGTCTCCACTACATCAATAGGACCGCCATGGAATCCCGCATCGGTCAGTACCCATGCTTCGCTATGTGGAGCCTCAATGGCAATACGATTGAGCGCGCCGAGCATCTCTTCCGGGCAATCGCCTCCATACGAAGCGCTGAGGTTATTTACCCAACTCTTGATGGTATTTGGATCAGCGGTTTTACCACGATAGTTCTCAACATCCTTGTAGGTGAGAAGATGATATGTAGGGAATATACTTTTTGTTACAAACTCATCCACCTTTTGCGCAACCGTCGTTTTTACTATATTGATATATGGACCCATACTGCCTGTATCATCAATCACGAATGAGATTGGACGTGGTATAGGTATACTTAATTTGTATGGACTGGCATTACATGATTCAGGATTATCAGCGGTTTGGCTTTGGTTGGTAATCACAGCTACAACGCTCGTCGCGCCAGCCGGAGGCTCATATCCAAGTGTGATATGGCTATTACTATCAGCCACGCTTTGAAAAGGGGTAACTTCCAGTGCGTTGCCTGTGTCAGCCACAATACTGACCCGAAATTCACCGCCGAAAAAAATAGATGGATTTTCAAGAACGACTGAGTAAGGACCACTGGTAGGTAAGCCAATCCAGTTAATGGCATAGTTGTCTTGAAGATTTCCTGAATAACTGCCTCCCACAGATGTGATCTCGCCATGATTTTGGTTGGCCCCTTTTGCGGTTACATATCCAGCGGCCTCTTCAAAACAATAGGGTGAGGCAGTTGGGCAAGACTTGGTAAATCGGGATGCAATGGCGTAGTTATGGAAAGTGTCGTCTAAATTTGCTCCCTTGGTTGCCAAGGCATTGTTATAAGCGGTAAGACCAGTCTGTCCATCAGCGACATTAGTCCAAAATTCCTGCATAATGTTCTCGCCGCCGCCAGCGATGTTGGTTCCACCATTGTGTTCAGCGACATAACGGAAGAAAAGCCAGTTGGTATATGAAGGTCTGTCAACAGGATACTCACCCAGACATGTTGTAAACTCCTCGTGGGGCCATAAAAAAAAGTAATTGCCATTGACTGCATCGAATACCTCGTCTTCCATATACTCCGAGATGGACTCACGCCACATCTCATCTTCTAAGGAGCCGCCTAAACCATGTTGAATCGCATGATTAAACTCGTGAGCAGTTGTACGGTCAAGATTATCCTGTGGGTAAGAACATCAATCCGAGAGTAGTCGCTGTTGAGCACCATGCAGGTAGCTCGGGCAGTTGTTTCGGTTGCAGGAGTATTAGGGTTGTCACCGACCTGACCTATATAACTACCTCTACCCTCTCCAGGCTCTCCAAACTGAACACGTCCTAACAGTCCAGGACCCAAGTCTGCTACTTGCACAGGGTATTTACCCCAGGGGTTTGTAGCAGTACAGGTGCCTATGTCTCTCGTGCAGAAAGGCGGTTTAGCCCACCCATAAGTAGTTACTTCTGTAGAAAAAGTAGTCTCTAGCGAAATCTCATAGTCATCAATGGTCAGCGTTTCATCTATAGTATTATAGTCCAGATGGAAATTAACAGACTCAGTTGAGTTAACACCATCTTCCACCATACAGACCGTGGTAGCCAGTGCTGATAAGCGAGTAAATTCAGTCTCAATTGCTGAGGAAAAAGATGTTCCTTTGCCAGATGCGACAGCTTTCTGTGCTGCGTCAACTTCCTCAACATAGGAATCGCCAAACCATCCAACATTGCTAAGATATTGGCTAGGCAAAGATTTGTAATCGTACAAGGCATAAGCCAAATACAGTATTCGTTGTTCGGCGGTAATCTCTCCACTAGCAAATGCCTGTTCAATCAGTTCTGGGGTTGATAACTTGTTCCCTTCTTGAGCAGGCGTGCTCAAATTCAGTTCAATATTTTCTGGAGATTTAGCAGCAACCAATGTATTGCCAGTAACGCCCAATAAAAAAACAATTAGCATTGTCATACACGAGACAGTACCAAAGATCCGATTTCGATGAGTCATAGTGACCATCCTTTATATTTGTTTATATGGTTATATGAGCTATAAATCAATTACAGACTGTGTCGTCATCTGTCTTCTTAACTAATCTTAGAAGCTCACTCCGAACATACGGGCTCATTGAACATAATTTTTCTGGAGAAGCAACGGCTTCGTCGACTTCCTGACCTTCAGACTCACCATACCAAGCAACATTGCTTAGAAGGTGAACGGGTAGTGATTCGTATTCATACAGTGCATAAGCCATGTAGAGCAACCACTCTTCCTCATTAATTTCACCCCTAGCCAATGCCTGGTCAATTAACTCAGGAGTAGATAATTCGTGATCTGGGGCTTCAGCCGTGCCTTCTGGGACCTCAGTTCTACTTTGGGAATAACTGGTTAGGGCGATGATGACAGCGAGAATAAACAAGCCGCCTGCGATTGCAAATAACAATTTGTGTTTTTGAATTAGATTAACCATATTGCCTCGTTTCAACTATTACAGCTTACGAAAATCCAAACACAATACAACTGTCGAATCTCATGTTCATACAGACTGTTTGTCATGCTAATCGTTTTATCAAAATAGATCGGAATGATCTTGATAACGACTGAGTATATTTTATTTCCAAACCGCGCAAACCATCTAAGTTTATAGGGCATTTGTCACATCCAGTACTTGGGAGTAAAATCCCTTTGCCAAACAGAGGAGGTTTGCATGAAGGATATGATTCGCACGCTTCACCCGGAAAAGAAACAGGGTGTGAATATTAGCAAGGAAAAATACGAAATTATTTGTAAAGCGATCTTAGCGGTATTAAAAACTCAAAAAGAAATGACCTTTATGGCATTATCACGCGCCGTTGAAAAAGATGTGCGCGGAAAATTCGAAGGCTCAGTCATGTGGTATGTGACCACAGTCAAGCTCGACCTGGAAGCACGCGGCACGGTCAAACGCGTCCCGAATTCAAGACCCCAACTTGTAAAACTCGCCAAGTAAACATTTGGCGGACCCAACAACCTGTCATACAGACAAGCGATCTGTTCTTGTGACAGGCTTAGTGCCTTATTCAACCATTATTCATTTAAAACTCATAAGGAACCTATATGGCGGCTACACCGAATTTTGACATTCATGAGGCACATCAATATTTTTCGGCAGAGTGTTTCAACCAAACCCGGGATTATATTGACAAGGACGGCGAACGCTCCATGGAAGAAAACATGTCCATGCTGCATACAGCCATTGCATCCCTGTGGCATTGGTCACAGCGCGAGGATGTTCAACCCGAGCAATTATCCGTTGGGTATTGGCAGGTTTCGCGCGTATACAACCTGATCCAACAACCGCATAACGCAAAAATGTACGGCATGTTATCTTTGAAATACGCACAGGATCTCAAGCCATTTTATAAAGGCTATGCCTACGAGACTCTTGCCCGCGCCGAGATGATCTTGAACAATCGGTTCATCATGAACGTGCATATCGAGAAGGCACGCGAAATGCTGGAACAAATTGAGGATAAGGAAGACAAGCAACTTCTATTAAAGGACCTGGAGACGATTCACTGATTCACCTTGCAAATCAGCAGAGCGGAAAACCGTCGGCAGTGTTGTATAATTCGCCGACCTCAACTCAAGGAAAACATCTGCATGAAATATAAAATTCTATTGTTCGTTCTTGCCGCCATTGTTTTGGCGGCTTGTTCTACCACGTCTACGACACCCACGCCCACGCTGGATGCCGTTCAACAAACTGGGCAGGCGGTCTATAATTTGCGATGCGCGCAATGCCATGCACTCGCGCCCGATACCGTTGTGATCGGTCCATCCATGGCGGGTATCGCCACGCGCGCAGGATCTCGCGTGGAAGGTTATGATGCCGAAGCCTATCTTGAACGTTCCATTCTCGTGCCCGGCGATTACGTTGTGGATGGTTTTACCAATACGATGCCCACCAACTTTGGCAAAGAACTCACCAGCGAAGAATTGACTGGTGTGGTGGCTTACCTGATGACGCTGAAATAAAATTTAAAGAGGAGAGAAATGAAAATCTGGATCAAACGCATCTTACTAAGCCTGGGCGTGCTTGCCCTCATCGGCATTTTCTACGCCGCCTTCGCTCCCCTGCCCTACGACGAAGTTCTGCCCGAGGAAAAATGGGGTGCGGGTGCGAGCAGTGTGCTCCCAGCCTATAGCGGCTTGCAACGTGAATTCCCTGCGCTCAATGGTGAGACTTCCCCCGAGAAAGCTGAACTCGGACGTATGCTCTTCTTCGATCCGATTCTCTCCCAGAATCAGGATATGTCCTGCGCCACTTGCCATAACCCTAGCTTGGGCTTCAGTGACGGACTCTCCAGCGCAAAAGGTTCTGATGGAAATCCGCTACCGCGCAATACACTGAGCTTGTGGAACGCTGGTTATGAGACCAATTTGTTTTGGGATGGACGTGCGCCCTCACTCGAAGAGCAGATGTCCGTTCCGCTTCACGCCGAGAACGAGATGGCTGGTTCTGATGAAGAGACCGTTTCCAAACTGAAAGCGATACCTGCTTATGTTGACCTGTTCGAAAAAGCCTATGGCGCCGACTCGGTCACCATCGAAAACGTGCAATCCGCCATCGCTGCCTTCGAACGCACGCTCGTGAGCAATAACAGTCCCTTCGATAAATATGCCGCGGGTCAATTTGAGGCGCTCACTGCGCAACAACGCCGCGGCTTGAATTTATTCCGTTCAGCGGCGACGCGTTGTTTTGAATGTCATGCCGCACCCACGTTTGGCAATAACAATTTCTTCGTCACCGGTGTGCCTGATCTTGATGGTCAAGAACATGATGCCGGTCGTGCGGCTATCGCCAACGATGGCAATGATGGCGCCTTTAAATCTCCTACGCTTCGCAATGTCGCCTTGAGTGCGCCCTACATGCATAATGGCGTTTTTGCAACGCTGGAAGAAGTAGTCGACTTTTATGCCAAAGGCGGCGGGGCTGACCAAGGCTTCAAAGTGGATCGTCAGATCGTTCCATTTGAATTGAGCGCGCAGGAAAGAGAAGACCTGGTTGCATTCCTCTACGCATTGACTGATGAAAGTGCAATGCCTGAGATACCTGCCGCTGTCCCATCCGGGTTGCCAGTGGTGGAAGAGGTCCCCAACCCGGCGCGCGAAGTTGTCAGATTGGCGAATGTTGCGGGGACAGAATCAGGCGTCGCGGCGCATGAGCCGACTGTCGTCCGCGTGGGCCCGAATGAAACCATTCAACAAGCCGTGGATCGTTCTGGTCCCGGCGATACTATTGAAGTCCCGTATGGGATCTATCATGAAGCGGTGGTGCTCGATTGGAGCGATGTCAAGCTGCTCGGCATCCCAAACGATAAAGGCGAATGGCCCGTCATTGACGGCGAAGGCACGCGCTCAGATGGCGTGATCGCCTCGGGAAATAATTTTGAGATGGCATTCTTCGCGGTGAAGAACTACACCTCAAACGGTGTGCTGGTGGAAGGTTCGACTGGTGTGTATCTGCATGACCTGTATATCGAAAATACCGGCGTGTATGGTGTGTACCCCGTGCGCTGTACGGATGTGTTGATGGAGCGCATCGAAGGCACGCTGATGAATGACGCCGCGATCTATGCGGGCAAGTCTGCCAACGTTGTCATCCGCGATACATTGACGTATGGCAACGTGATCGGTATTGAGTTGGAGAACACGGTCAACGGCGAAGTGTACAACAACGTGGCACACGATAACACCGTAGGCATCTTCATTGACTTGTTGCCGCAACTGCCATCGAAGGTTTCGCTCAACACAAAAGTTTATGATAATGTTTCGGAAAACAACAATGGCGGAAATTTTGCAAAAGCAGGTTCCAGCGCATCATTGATACCGCCCGGGACAGGCATGCTCATCCTCGCCGCAGATCATGTTGAAATTTATAACAACACCATCCGAGGCAATAAGACCGGCGGACTGGCGGTCTTCAATCTGACGATCGGATTCTCCACGAACGAGATCGATGTAGGTCCGAACCCTGAGCATGTGTATGCTCACGGCAACACCTATGAAAACAATGGCTATGACGCTGATCCGTTTGTGAAGAACATGCTTGGCAAGGGCTTCGACATCATCTGGGATACCAACGGTGCAGACAATCACTTCGATGAAGAAGTGTCATCGTCCTTCCCGCCTGTTTTGCCGAAGAGCACCTGGCCCCAGCCGTTATATAATTTGTATTGGAGGTTGATGAATTTTGTGGTTGGGTTGGTAAGCTAGAAAGAGATTAGAGAATAGAGAAAAGAGATCAGGCTTGAAAGTCTGGTCTCTTTTTATTGTTTGTCGCACAGTGCAGAATGTTTTGTTTATAATGCCCGCAGGAGTCCACAACCATGAACCGTCTTATCCCTATTATGAGCAGAGCAGATATCTCTCCCGAATACCGTGATACCCCCATTGGAGATTTATTGGAATACCACAACCTGAACCGTGATTACGAGACTTATACGCAGGCACAGTTGCTCATCGGCATGTGCATGGACAATCGCAAGCATCTCCATATTCCTGATAATTTCGCTTTTATCATTCGTGCTGGAGGCGCGAACTTGCGTTATAGCGAGTTCAAGGTCTCGTATGCAATTGCTGTTGGAGGCGTGAGAAGTATTGCTTTGATCGGTCATAACCAGTGCGGCATGGTCAATCTGGTCGCCCGTAAGGAGCTTTTTATCAAAGGCTTGATCGAGAATGCAGGCTGGGAGCCAGAATTAGCGGAGCAGCATTTCATGAATTTCGCGCCGATGTTCGAGATCGGCAACGAAGTGGATTTTGTTTTGAGTGAAGCTAAACGATTACGACAGCAATATCCAAAGATCCAAGTCGCCCCTCTTATGTATAAAGTGGAAGATAATTTGTTGTATCAAGTGAAAGAAGATTGACGCCATTTAAAAACAGCCACGGATCTCACCGATTCGCACGGATTTAAAAAATAATCCGTGAAAATTCGTGAAATCCGTGGCTAAAAATTTAAACTCTGTTCTCTATTTAATAATTCCCAACTTCTTCCCTGCTTCACCGATGATATCCATCGCGCGTTCGATCTCGCTGGGTTCGTGCGCGGCGGTGACGGTGGCGCGTAAACGCGCCAGACCTTCCGGCACGGCGGGCGACACGACAGGCAGAACGAATACATCCTGATGTTGCGCTTCGCGGGTCATCTCAAAAGCAGTTTGATCATCGCCACACAATACTGGGACAATCGCGGTCTCGGTCAACATGGTGTCAAAACCCATGCTCTTGAGTCCGCCGATGAACTGCTTGGTGTTCAAATTCAATTTGACAATGCGTTCAGGCTCATCCAAAATGACCTTGAAGGCTTCATTTGCGGCGGCAGCTTGTGCGGGCGGTAAGGCAGCAGAGAAGATATAAGCGCGGCTGGAATGACGCAGGTACGTGATGATGTCCTTGCTCGCGGCAACGTACCCACCCACCGAGGGGATGGTCTTGCTCAACGTGCCCATCTTGATATCGATCGCGCCATACAAATTGTAATATTCCTCGATGCCAGTACCCTTTTCACCTAGCACACCCACGGAGTGCGCTTCATCGATCATCAGCCAGGCATTATATTGTTTGCATAACGCCACCATTTTCGGCAGATCAATAATATCGCCATCCATACTAAACACGGAATCGGCAATCACCAGTTTGGCGACATCCGATGGAGCGTTCTTCAGCAAGCCTTCAAGATGGTCCATTTCGTTGTGCCGGAAACGGCGGAACTCCGCGCCCGACATTAAACAACCATCCACGATGGAGGCATGGTTTAATTTATCGGAAAAAACATAATCGCCGCGTCCCATCATGGTGGAGACGACAGTGAGGTTTGTAGCGTAACCGGATGTGTATGTGATCGCAGCTTCAGCGTGCTTGAAGTTGGCGATGGTTTCTTCGAGTTCGTTATGAATCGTCAGTGTGCCAGCTAATGTACGCACGCCGTTCGTGCCGGTACCGAATTTATCCACGGCGGCTTTTGCGGCGGCATTGATTCGAGGATGCCCCACCAAACCCAAATAACTATAAGAGGCATACATGCCCATCACACGCCCGTTCACACGGACTTTTGAATCGCCAAGCATTTCTTCCACAGGTTGATTATAAAAATACAGGTCGTTCGCTTTGAGCATTGCAATACGATCTGTCATCGCCTTGATACGACGAGTGACAGCATCGTCAGTGTTGTGAATATCCATACCGAAGCCTCCGAAAAAGAATGGCGCAAGTGTAGCCGAGTGACGCAGGATTGTCTAGTTACAAGTATCAGGTTATGAATAATCAATCGAAATAGCCTTGCCTACACGCGCCGATTCAAGCAACGCATTGATCACCGCCACATTCGCACGGCTATCGTGCAACGACACCCGCGAATCCTTCCCGAGCAGGATCGCATCTGCCATATCTTCCACTTCGCCGAGATATAACTCCTGCCCCTTCACTTTGATCGTCTCAGTTTTCTCGTCGCGCGTGAGAAAGATGCGTTCGTTGACGCCCGGTTTGAACGGCGTGGGAATGCTCAACGTGCCTTCGCTGCCAACAATTTCCATGAACGAATGAAACGGGATGACAAAACTGGAGTCGAACTGAGCGTGGACATCACCTGCAAAACGCATCTGCCCGATGAACGTTTCATCGATTCCGGTCTTACCCGTAACCTGCCAGCCAAACACCTCAAGCGGATTCTCACCGACAACGGTCCGCGCGTAGCTGATGGGATAACAGCCCACATCCCAAATGCTCCCGCCGCCCATCGCCGGGTCAAGCAAACGAATGTCTTCTTCACGAGATAGGATAAAACTAAAGGATCCCCGAATCAGTTTCAGGCTTCCAATTGAACCGCTCTTCACCAGATCCTGCACCTTCAACGTTTGCGGATGATGACGATACATGAAAGCCTCCGCAACCACTCGTCCATGTTTACGCGCGGCAGATTGGACTGCATCCACTTCATTCACGCTCAAAGCCAGTGGCTTTTCACACAACACATGCTTGCCCGCTTCCACAGCCTTGATCGTCCACTCAGCATGGAGATGATTCGGCAGCGGATTGTAGATCACGTCAATTTCAGGGTCGGCGAGCAGGGCTTCATAGGAGCCATACGCGCGCGGAATCTTTTTTTCTTTGGCGTAGGCATCGGCGGTTTCCTGCGAACGTGATGCAACAGCGAGTAGATGATTTCGTTTTGAAACTTGCAGCGGCGGGATCAGCGCGCGGTTGATACGTGCCGTGGAAAGCAAACCCCAATTGAGAACTTTGTTTGTCATATGATTAGCCTTTCATGCAACAAGGTGACAGTCACTTTTAAAGTGACTGTCACCTATATTATCACGAACAGAACTTACAGCCACGCTTCTCGGCTTCGACGATGGCTTGGTCGCTGGACCAGAAGAAGTTTTCTTCGCCGATTGTTTTGATCAGGTCAGCACGTTCGAGCATTTGGCGGGCATTATCGTGGACGCCTGCAAACATGAGCGTGCCGCCTTGCTTGTGGAGACGTTCATGCAGGCGATGGATGGCTTCGATGCCAGCCGTATCCACCAGGGACACGCCACGCATGGAAAGGATCAACGCGTGCGTATCTTTCAGATTTTGGAAGGCTTCGTTGAATTGACCGATCGCTGCAAAAAATAGCGGACCCGTGAGAAATGCCACGCGGACATGTTTGCACTTGCCTTCGGTTTCAACGCCGCGTTGCTTGAGGCGTTCGATATCCACTTCCTGAACATCAATATCAATGCTGGCGATCTTATTGAGAAAGACCGCGCCTGCCACAAAAGAACCAATGAGAATAGCTTGCGTGAGATCAAGGACTACTGTTGCGATCATCGTGATGGTGAAGGCGATCATATCGGTCTTGAAGCGTTTACCGAAGATGAACTTGATCGCATCCCATTCGTTCATGCGGACGGCGGTCACCATCAATACACCTGCCAACGCCGCGAGCGGAATCCGTCCCATCAACGGGGCGAGCAGGAACATGGAGAGTAATAATCCGACCGCGTGGACAATGCTGACTAAACGAGTCTGCCCGCCGGATTTGATGCCCACACTGGAGCGCGCAATTGCCGCCGTGGCAGGGACTCCACCGAAGAAGGGGATGAGCATATTGCCTACACCTTGCGCCACGAGTTCTTGATTCGCCTGCA
>Ga0180074_1000139_pt1 | contig 14753 bp, 13 predicted proteins | sample EasRiv366_16_10D_FD_121773 | JGI IMG/M metagenome (GOLD analysis project Ga0180074, IMG submission 121773) | Soil microbial communities from meander-bound floodplain in the East River, Colorado, USA - East River metaG ERMLT366_16_10D | ecosystem: Environmental > Terrestrial > Soil > Floodplain ...
ATTCCTCACGGCGGATACCGGTAAGTTCAATGAGTTCAGCTTTGAGCCTGGCTTCACCTTCGGGGGTTAAATAAGTTTTTTGTGACATGCTATACCTCTTTATTTATGGCTTCTCGAGTTGGTTGAATAATTTCTGGTGTTCTTCGATGGCGTAGCGGTCGGTCATACCCGCAATATAATCGCAAATGGTTCGTTCGAGTCCGCGCGTATCGATCAGTTTCTGCGCGGAGGTGGGTAACATCAAGGGTTCTGAACGATAGGCATTGAATAGGTCGGTGATCAATCTTTCGGCTTTGACCTGCATACGGACAACCCGGTAATGGCGATAGAGTTTCTTGTAAAGAAAATCCTTGAGTTCGCGGTTGCGGCGTTGCATTTCCTCACTATAGCCAATTACATTATATTTTAGTTTTTGAAGATCCAGCGCGGACTTTGCCTTACTCTCTTTCAAACGCTGATCGGTCGCTTCAAGCATATCTGTGACCATGATGCCGACCAATTGACGGATCATGCGATGGCGTTCCATCTCATCCAGGTTAGGACCACGCCAGTTGTAGGTGTCACGCAAAATTTCCCACAAAGCGATACCTTCCAGCATCTGCGGATTGATCATACCGGAGCGCAAGCCATCATCGAGGTCGTGAGTCGTGTATGCCAGTTCGTCGGCGACATTGGCGATCTGCGTTTCAAGGTTGCCGCGCAGGTCGGGATTGAAATCACGCGCATCCGAGATATCGTACTCTGACTCGTGTTTGACCATGCCCTCGCGGACTTCCCAAGTCAGGTTCAAGCCGGGGAATTCGGGATAACGCTGTTCGAGTTCGGTGACAATGCGCAGGGACTGTTTGTTGTGATCGAAGCCGCCAAAGTCTTTCATCAAGCGCGCAAGCACAACTTCGCCGGAATGTCCAAACGGAGAGTGACCCAGATCATGCGCGAGACAAATCGTCTCGACAAGATCTTCGTTGCCGCCGAGGGCACGCGAAAGCGTCCGACCGATCTGGGCAACTTCCAGCGTGTGGGTGAGGCGGGTGCGGAAGTAGTCGCCTTCATAGTTGATGAAGACCTGCGTCTTGTATTCGAGGCGGCGAAAGGCTGTGGTGTGCAGGATGCGGTCGCGGTCACGTTGGAACGCGGTGCGATATTCAGGTTCGTTGTCGAGATAGGCGCGCCCCTTGGAGTCCTTGCTGCGCGAACCGTATGGCGCAAGACTTTTGTGCTCGATCTCCTCAAGTTGTTGGCGGGTGAAAAACATGTGTTTGCCTCGTAGAACAATATGTCATTGCGAGGAGCCCGAAGGGCGACGAAGCAATCTCCTCATCGTGGGGAGATTGCTTCGTGTCGCACTCGCCGTTTAAGGCTTGGCGTCACTCGCAATGACATGAATGTTGTGGGGCGAGAGGGGGTCGAACCCTCACGGTATCACTACCGACGGATTTTCTTGCTACTATGGCTTGCGCCACCCTCACGTAGAGGTTTGTAGTCTGGACTTTCTCTTGACCGTGGATGTCCACTTTAGGTCTCGGCCGTCAAGTCTCTACACCTTCTTCTTGCTGCCTCGATAATTGTCGGTTAAGGAATGACAATTAGGACAAAGGAGTTCGAGGTTCTGCAAAGAATTGTTGGTCCTGTCACCATCTTTGTGGTGCAGTTCAAGCGGAATTGGTAAACCCAGCCATTTGGTTTTACCGCAATGTTCACACCGGTTTTCCTTTAGACCTTCTCGTAAGAGTCTGTTTTTCAATCTCCACGTGTTTTCGAGTTTGCTGTGGACTAAGATTGAATCTAAAGGACGAGTGTTGTAAGCGTGGGTTCCATTCCGCAGAATAGCCTGCCCAAGAAAATGAGACGTATCCAAGTTCAGTTCTTGAATATGTTTCTTCACCGTCTCGTAATTTCCTCCGGCAGGGGTCAGACCAATCTTCTCAAGAACTGTTCGGATAGAGTAGGAAGTTGCCACTGCATCTACAAGTTGATCGTCCGTGTACTTTCGCAGTTTTGACATGGTAAGTTTCCTTCTATCAGCAAGAAGCTTGGCTCGGGATTGCCATCGTTTTTCGAAGGGTCTTCCGAGTTTGACCGAATTCACACAGGGAGTTTCCTGCCCTGGTGCTCAAATTGTTAAAGTCCGTTGCGTCTGCCGATTCCGCCATCGCCCCAGATGTTGTTTGCTAAACATCAGCTATATTTTACTATAAGTCTGTTGGTTTTTCATCTGGTTACTTTTGTGGTTTCATACTTAGAAAGGAGTCAAATGTGAAACCATGAGACCATTGGTTAGATGTACATCCTCCAGCCTCTATAGAGTACCTCCTTAATTGGAGGTATTTCTATTTAAGCAGTAGTAAAATCTAGGAACCAGAAAGGATGGAGATTATGAAACGAGATATGGATTTATGTCGAACGATCTTATTTGAAGTAGAAAAATTCCCCTTTCGCACAGATTGGATTAATCTGAAAATTGATGGGTATTCAAAGGATGAAATAGCATATCATGTAATGATTCTAAATCAAGCTGGGCTGATAGATGCGAGAAATCTTGATACGCTAACTGACTGGAGGCCCATTAACCTTACATGGGAAGGTCATGAGTTTCTTGACGCAGCCAGGGATAATAAAAGATGGGAAAAAGCTAAAAGTGCTATGTCTCAACTTGGTGGCTTTGTATTTGATGTAGGAAAGCAGTTATTAGTTCAGTATCTCAGACAAGAGCTAAACTTGACCTAATTTCTAAACGTTTGGAGGCTATTATGCAGAAATGGGAATATTTTATACTTAATTTAGGTTGGAACGATGAAAACAAATCTTTCTATTGGTTTGACCAAGAGCTGAAGGTATTAGATGGAATAGTTGGGGAAATTACAGACGACACGAGAGTAGATGAACGCTTACAGGAACTTGGACAAAAGGGATGGGAACTAGTAAATGTTGTAACTCTTACTCATTCTGGTACTGTAGATGTAATAAAGCATTATTTCAAGCGTCTTATAGAATAAAATAATAACTCCTCATTCAGGGAAGATGTTTTCTCGTTTAGGAGCAAGATTTATACATCTGATGCTAGGAGGTTTGAATGAATTGGACTACCTTCCTTCAAGATAACTCGCAATCTCTCTTTACTTTATTAGGGGTATTCTTAGGCTCAATAATCACTTTCTTTATAAGTAACCTGAACAATAGATTCCAAGCAAAAGAATGGGAAAAAGATAGGGTTGAACAAAGAAGAGATGCAAAGACTCGGTTAACCTTGGAGTTAAGAAGGGATGATATTAAAAGTATTGAGGAAGACATTGACGCTAAGCTTAGTACCATTACATTTGTACAGAATCTTTGGTGGCGAAAGCGACTTGGCCTATTGCCAGATAAAGAGATTAAGGCGGAATTTATTTCTGCATTTCTTGATGAAAACAGTAAAGTTTCAATGTTTGCCCGTAACACTGTAGTTGCCAATAAGTTAGCGCATACCTTGGGCGAGGAGTTTCTATCTGAATATAATCACTTTGATAGCTTGCTGATTGAGTATCTTGCTGGGTTGGTAAACTCAGATTTTGATGATATGGACATTATTCGTAAAAGCCACGCGGAAGTTGTGAGTAGTGCCGGGAAACTTCATAATATGTTTAGAGAAAAGCTAATCTTGCTTAGAGACACATAAAATAGCAACTCCCCTTTCGGGGAGTTTTCTTTAAATCACATATCGCACTTTTATGCTTTACCTTATTTCGAAATGCTTTCCAGCCTCGAAGCATTGTCTCTGTTGGTTGTATATCTGGTATACAAATCCTTGAACATGAACGGCAGATATAGAATCAAAAACGTGACAATACCAAGTGCTTCCATGTAAAGGATGTAGATGGGCCACTCTGGTAACAAATCCAGCAGGCTGGCGGTTTCGGGTTTGTGGTTAATCATCAGATAATTACTGCCCAGATAGAGATTGACGAAATAGATAGCAACTGCGTAGATATTCGTCCAAACGGCGACGCGCCATAAAGATTTCCAGGTGGGGCGCAGACCTTCGGCAACGGTCATGTAAATCGCGGAGGTGATGATCAGTCCGTGTGAGATGAAGGTTTGAAAGAAACGAAAGTGGGGGAAGCCGTAAATACCCAGGTCGGGTGTTGCCAATGCCTGAATGGCGCCGCCAATGCCCATGAGATACATAAATTCATAAATGCGATAACTTTTTGTGACGAGCATCAGCGCCCCGAACCACACCGCCAAACTGCATACCTGCAAGGGCAGCATGGTTTGCAAGGTCCATTTGCCGACGGCGTAATTCCAATAATGCCAGGCGATCTCGTTGCCCCACAAGATCAACGCCAGCGTCCAGCGGATTTTGCTTTTAGTTTTATCGTCCGCGTTTCTGGAGCCGATAAGCAATAAATTCAACAGCACCAAACACGCTAATGCCACGAGATGTGCTGTGCCTAAAAACTCAAAAGCGGGACCAGGGTAATCGCCTGCAAAGAATTTTTCTATGAAATTTGCCATGTGTTGAATTTTACGACTGATTACGGATTTGGGAAGATGTCTGAGATGGGATCAAGCCAATCGCAACGGAATCAAAACTTTTTGCGAATGAGGCGCGCGTCGCTTGAATCGGTTGCGGTAGTAGAATCCAATCCGCTTTACAAGCTTGTTTTTAAGTCGCTATTGACTAGACAATTATACAGAGGGTAAAATGCCACCATTCTTTCAACCGAGTCTTTTGATGCCCATCTACAAATTCACAGTTAACTTTCATTCTCATGATCCCAGAGCCTCTGCGTATATGCGGGAGGCTCGCGCTTTGGGTTTCGACAACCTTCAGCGCATCACTGTTCAAGACCTCTACTTTGTTGAGGGTCAACTGTCGCAGGAAGATTGCAAACAGTTGACCCTCAAACTTTTAACCGACCCGGTGACTCAATCCGCTTTATGGACGCAGTTGCCCTCGCTTCCTTCGAAGCCTGAATCTGATTCGGTAATTCTGGAAGTTGCACTACGCCCAGGCGTTACCGACCCCGTGGCTGAGCAGATCGTCCGCGCTGCGCATGAACTTGGCTTTGACGGAGTCCAACGCGCGGCTACAGGTTTAAAGTTTCAGATTGAAGGTTTGCAGGTTAAACAAGTTGAACGGCTGGCGAAGATGTTGCTGGCTAACAATGTCATTCAACATTGGGCGCTGGGTGAGATCGCACCTTCGTTTCCGCAAGAAACTGAATCAAGCGGCACCGTGGAAACTATTTCCATTCGCGAGTTGAACGATAACGAATTGCTCGCGGTTTCCAAAGACCGCCGCGCTGCGTTGGACCTCGCCGAGATGAAAGCGATCCAGGAATATTATTGCAGGGAACAACGTGACCCAACCGACGTTGAATTTGAAACCATCGCTCAAACCTGGAGCGAGCATTGTGTGCATAAGACTTTCAAAGCGAAAATAGAGATCAGAGAACAGAGAACAGTTGACGGTCAAGACCAGTCTCTAGTCTCTACTCTCGACTCTCTTATTAAGACCTATCTCAAATCCGCCACCGATAAGATCAATGCGCCTTGGGTCATCTCTGCATTTGTCGATAACGCCGGCATCATTGACTTTGACGATGAGTATGAAATTTCATTCAAAGCCGAAACACACAATCATCCCTCCGCTATTGAACCATTTGGCGGCGCGAATACCGGCGTCGGCGGCGTCATCCGCGATGTATTAGGGGTCAGCGCCAAGCCCATCGCCAATACGGATATCCTTTGCTTTGGTCCACAAGATTTGAATCCCGATACCTTACCGGAAGGCGTATTACATCCGCGCCGGATTCAATCGGGTGTGGTCGCTGGTGTGCAGGATTATGGTAACAAGATCGGCATCCCAACGGTCAACGGTGCAATTTTGTACGATGAAGGCTATACAGCTAACCCGTTGGTTTTCTGTGGTTGTGTGGGGCTGGCTCCCAAAGGGAAACATGTCCGCACGCCGCGTAAAAGCGATCGTGTCATCGTGCTCGGTGGTCGCACAGGGCGTGACGGCTTGCGCGGCGCAACATTCTCCTCCATGACCATGGATGCGCAAACCGGTGAAGTGGCGGGTGCTTCCGTGCAGATTGGCGATCCCATCACCGAAAAAGGTTTGATCGATGTCATCGTCCGCGCCCGTGATCTGGGTTTGTACAACGCCATCACCGATTGTGGTGCAGGCGGACTTTCCTCCGCGGCGGGGGAGATGGCGTCCACCATCGGCGCGGATATCGAACTTTCCAGCGTGCGACTCAAATATCCCGGTTTAGCGCCGTGGGAGATCTGGCTTTCTGAAGCGCAGGAACGCATGGTGTTGGCGGTCGCGCCCGAAAATGTTTCCGCTTTGCAGAAATTGTGCGATACCTTCGATACCGAGTTAACCGACATCGGCGAATTCACGGGCGAAGGTCGTCTCGTTGTTCGTTATGGCGGAAATGTTGTCGTAGACATGGACAACGAATTCTTGCACGATGGTATTCCGCAGCGACAGTTGAGTGCAGTAATTAGAGAGCAGAGAGTAGAGAATAGTAGTGAGACTGCTCAGATTTCCTCTGATCTAGTCTCTAGTCGTCTACTCTCTTTACTCTCTTCTCCCAACATCGCCAGCAAAGCCTCTGTCATTCGCATCTATGACCACGAAGTGCAGGGCGGGACTGTCGTCAAACCGTTGACCGGCGTCGAAGCCGATGCACCATCGGATGCGGCAGTCATCAAGCCCATTGGTACGAAAGGCACTAACGGCATCGTCCTCTCCAATGGCATCAATCCTGAATACGGCAAACGCGATGCCTACAAAATGGCTTGGTCGGTGATCGATGAAGCTGTCCGCAACGCGGTTGCTGTGGGTGCCGACCCGCAACGTATTGCCATTCTCGATAACTTCTGCTGGGGCGATCCGCTCCGCCCGGAGACGATGGGTTCATTGGTTGAAGCCTGTCGAGGTTGTCACGATGCGGCTGTGTTCTACGGTACGCCTTTCATCAGCGGCAAAGATTCGCTCAACAACGAATATCTTGGTGCTGATGGTCAACGTCATGCCATTCCACCCACGTTGTTGATCTCCGCCATCGGTATCATTCACGATGTCAACACCGCTGTGACGATGGATCTGAAGAACGCAGGTAACTTGATCTATCTCGTCGGCGAATTCAAGAATGAGACAGAAATTGTTCCTTCGGTGCCGCAATCTTCATCGCGGGTTTATCAAGTATTGCATCAAGCTATCCAAAGCGGAATCATAAAATCCGCACACGACCTCAGCGAAGGCGGGCTCGCTGTCGCTGCTGCCGAGATGTGTATCGGTGGTCGCCTCGGTCTGGAAATCAACATTGAATCATCTGCGTTCTTCAACGAAGTCAACGGCTGTCTGCTGGTTGAAGTCTTGTCTGAAGATGTAATTGCTTTTGAAAATCAATTCACTAATCTTCCATTTCAAAAAATTGGTATCGTTACTTCAAACCCTGTTCTTAAACTTGGTGACGAACAAATCGAAGTTGAAGATCTCGTCCGAGCCTTCAACACTCAAAACTAATATCTACTCTCTATTCTCTAATCATCTACCTTATGAAACCTAAAGCCCTCATTCTCCAAGCCCATGGCTCCAACCGCGATTTTGACGTGATGGATGCGCTGTCCCTCGCAGACGCAGAAGCTATTGGCGTTCCTCTCAATGAATTGCGAGCAAACAAAACACGACTCTCAGATTTTCAACTGCTCGTTGTTCCAGGCGGCTTCTCCTACGCGGACGCCTTGGGCGCAGGCAAACTACTTGCTCTTGATCTTGCATCCTACTTCACCGATGAAATTACCACCTTCGTAGAATCAGGCAAACCCGTGATCGGTATCTGCAATGGCTTTCAAGCTCTGGTGAAATCGGGGATTCTCCCAGGAGAAAAGAATGAATCTGGCACAACATTAACCTTCAACGCAGAAGGACATTTTGAATGCCGTTGGGTGAATCTAGCTCCTGTCTCCCAAACCTGCATCTGGACAAAGGACTTGGAAGACAATATCACTTGTCCCATCGCGCATGGCGAGGGTAACTTCCAAGCATCAAAGACCTTTCCTCTTTCCTCTTTCGTTGAAAGTGACCAAATCGCCCTCACGTACACATATCCTGATGGTGCACCAGCCAACGGCGATTATCCAATGAATCCCAATGGCTCTATTCTTGATATCGCTGGGATTTGTAACCCGAAAGGTAACGTGTTGGGACTCATGCCACATCCTGAAAATCATATTCATAGGTGGCAGAATCCACGTCACACGCGTGGAGAGACGAACGGAAGTGGATTAAAGTTGTTTGAGAATGGCGTGAAATACGCCAAACAAATTTAAAATTAAAAACTCTGGAGTCGGGCGGCTCACTTGCCCTGTGGGTGCTGCCAGGCATATCCGTCAGCAAGCTGCTGGACTCCAGAATTACTGATAAGGAGAATTAATGATTTCGCAAAACAAATTAACAGAATTGATACCGCAGGCTTTGAAAGAGACCAACTTGCCATTGCCAGGGAAACAAACCGGCAAGGTGCGCGATTGGTACGATCTTTCAAACGGACAACGACTCATCGTCACGACTGATCGCCTTTCAGCCTTTGACATCATTCTCGCGGCGGTTCCCTATAAGGGACAGGTTTTAAATCAACTGTCCGCTTGGTGGTTTGAGCAGACCAAAGATATTATCCCGAATCATATTGTTTCGTTACCCGATCCGAACGCCGCAATTGTGCGTGTGGCTGAACCGATCCTTGTGGAAGTGATCGTGCGTGGCTATATTACAGGCGTCACATCCACGGCATTGTGGTATCGCTATTCATTGGGCGAGCGCGAGATCTACGGTTATACCTTCCCTGATGGATTAAAAAAGAATGCCGCTTTGCCTGAACCGATCATTACACCCACCACCAAAGGTGGCGCAACGGGACATGACGAACGCCTGACCTGTGCCGAAGTCGTGGAGAAAGGTTTGCTGGATGCCAAAACTTGGGATCAGGTGCAGACCGCCGCCCTCGCCATTTTCAAGCGCGGACAGGAAATCGCCAATAAAGCAGGTATGATCCTCGTCGATACCAAATACGAATTTGGCATTGCAAGTGATGGTAGCGTTGTTCTCATTGACGAAGTGCATACACCCGATTCCTCTCGCTTCTGGAAGGCCGATACCTACGAGGCACGATTTGCCGCAGGCGAAGATCCAGAGAATTTTGACAAGGAATTTGTCCGCCTGGCGTATGCCGAGAAAGGTTATCGTGGTGATGGTGAAATCCCCGCAATGCCTGACGAGTTGTGGGCGTCCGCGAGTGAACGATACATTACGATTTATGAATTGCTGACAGGTAAAGCATTTGAAGCGGGAAGTTATCCCGTTCAACCGCGTTTGATCGAAAACTTGGTTAAATCTGGAGTTATCTCAGCGTGACAGAGTGTTTTAAAAATGAGATTTAACACCACAGAAGAAATAAGTCATAAAGCACGGGAATTTTGGGATTCTGGCGATGCTTGGTCAGCAGGCAAATTGGTTGATAATCACATTCCAATGGAAAAACGTGCAGAATGGGTTGAGGGTGTTCTTGATGTGGTTACCGTAATGTTTGAAAAAGAACCAAGCATTGAAGCTGTAGTTGATTTCGCAAGGAACCCTAATAAGTTCGGCAATGGGCATGAAGGAAACGGCAAGGCGGCACATCATTTAGTTGATAGTGTGAATCGTTTTCCTTATCACCCGAAAGCTTTTTCTCAAACAATTTTTATTCTTACCGCACATGCTGGCAAAGTGGTTTATAACGCCCAAGGCTTCGGTGTCCCATTTGACTACCATGCTGCCTTAACAGTATTTGAAATGGCAAAGAGAATGACTCAAGAATTTCAAGATAATAAATTTGAGGTGAATCTTTGGTCGGCTTTGTGTCCCGAAAATTTACTTGTAATTGAAGATCAGCCAATTTATCCCAACGGTTGGATAGAAGGTGTAGAGTTATCAAGGAGTAAAAAATGAAACCACTTGTAGTTATTATGATGGGCTCCAAAGCGGATATGGAGCATTGCACGAAGATATCCAATGCCTGTAAGGAGTTTGGTCTCGATACGGTATTGCGGATCGGGTCTGCTCATAAAACACCTGAACATGCTGTAGCCATTTTGAGAGAATATGAAACTGACCCGCGTCCCAAGGTATATATCACTGTAGCGGGACGCAGCAATGCGCTAAGCGGGTTTACAGATGGTTCGGTGAGCGCGCCCGTGATTGCGTGCCCGCCACCTTCAGAGGCGTTTGGTGGGGCGGATGTGTACTCGTCTCTGCGGATGCCTTCAGGGATCGCACCTGCGGTCGTGTTGGAACCTGTCAACGCGGCGTTGTTGGCGGCGAAAATTTTCGGCGTGACGAATGCTGAAGTACGGGAGCAGGTCAAAGTGAGTCAGAAGCGGGCGGCGGATAAGATCATCGAGGATGATGCGAGTGTCCAATAGTCAAATGGTAGTCAAGAGGTATGCATGAAGTTTGATCTGCAAGATGATTCGCCGAAGGAAGAGTGTGGCGTGATTGGGATTTTTGCGCCAAATGAAGATGTGGCGCGCATGACCTTTTTTGGATTGTACGCGTTGCAACATCGCGGACAGGAAGCGGCGGGGATTGCGGTGGCTGATGGACGCGCGATGTCGATCCATAAAGGCGTGGGGTTGGTATCACAAGTTTTTACGCAGCCGGTGATGGAAAGATTGAACGGACATTATGCGATTGGTCACACGCGTTATTCAACGACGGGCTCATCGTCGGAGCGCAATGCGCAGCCGTTCATGATCGAGACCATGCATGGACCGTTGGCGCTGGCACATAATGGAAACTTGGTGAACTCGGCGGAGTTGCGTGATGAATTGATGCAACAGGGCGTAGGGCTTTCGTCATCGTCCGATACGGAAGTGATGACGATGATGTTGGCGCGCAATGGCGGCAAGACCTGGGAAGAACGCATCAAGTTCGCTATGCAAAAATGGGTGGGTGCGTATTCGCTGGTGATTCTGACGCGTGACGGCGTATATGCAGTGCGTGACCCGTGGGGCTTTCGTCCGCTGTGTATTGGGTTGCTGCCAAGCGGTGGACATGCAGTAGCATCGGAGACTGGTGCTTTGCAAACGCTGGGATGTGATGCCATCCGCGATGTGAAGCCGGGCGAGATCATTGCGCTTTCAAACAATGCGCTTACGGTGACACAGGCTTTGCCAGTAGTGCAGCCGACAGCGATGTGTGTGTTTGAACATATTTATTTTGCGCGCCCTGATCAGATCTGGGGCGGGATTGGCGTTCACAAAGTGCGGCAACGATTAGGGGAAGAGCTGGCGCGTGAATATGGCAGTGAGATCGGTCGCGAAGCGGACGTGGTGATTCCCGTGCCTGATTCGTCGGTGCCTGCGGCGATCGGCTTTTCGCATGTGAGTGGGATTCCATATAATGATGGCTTCATCAAAAATCGTTATGTGGGGCGGACGTTCATTGAGCCAACTGATTCGTTACGCAAGCGCGGTGTGGCATTGAAGTTCAATGTCATCAATGAGAATGTGCGCGATAAGCGTGTGGTAATGATCGATGACAGCATTGTGCGTGGTAATACCACGGGTCCGTTGATTAAATTGTTGCGCAATGCCGGAGCGAAAGAAGTGCATGTTGCGATTACTTGTCCGCCCATTGCGCATCCATGTTTTATGGGTGTGGACATGGGGAAACATGCTGACTTGATCGCGCATAAAAGGACTGTTGATGAAATTTGTCAATTCGTGGGTGCGGATAGTCTCTATTACTTGTCGTTGAATGGGATGATGAGCGCAGTTGGTTCACAAGATGGATATTGTCAGGCGTGTTTTACTGGGCAGTACCCGATCAAGGTAAATATTGATACAGTGAAAACTGGTTTTGAACAAAGTCTTAAAGTAGGAACTCCATGAATGTATTGATCATTGGTTCGGGTGGGCGGGAACATGCCATGGCATGGAAGGTGGCACAATCGCCGCGTTTGACGAAACTTTATATTGCGCCTGGCAACGCCGGGACAGCGACTTGTGGCGAAAATATTTTGTTGGATGTGAATCAACATGCGGACGTTGTCCGCTTTTGTGCCGAGAAGAAAATTGATTTAGTGTTGGTGGGACCTGAAATCCCGCTGGCGAACGGGTTGGTAGACTCGCTGTCAGATGCAGGCATCCGCTGTTTCGGACCGAAGCAGGCGGCGGCGCAGATCGAAGCGTCGAAAGTCTTCGCCAAAGATTTTATGACGCGGCACAATATCCCAACGGCGAGGTATGCGACATTCCATAGACTTGGCGATGCGATCGCGCATTTGGAAAATATCGATTATCCAGTTGTGATCAAAGCCTCGGGGCTGGCGGCAGGGAAAGGTGTGATATTGCCAGAGACACACGCTGAGGCGCGTTTAGCGCTTGAGGCGATGTTGGTAGATAAGGCATTTGGCGAGGCGGGTAGTGAAGTGCTGATCGAAGAGCGCTTGAACGGACAGGAAGTTTCGCTCATGGCTTTCACCGATGGTGAGACGATTATCCCGATGCTGCCCGCGCAGGACCATAAACGTTTGCTGGATGGCGATAGCGGACCCAACACGGGTGGCATGGGCGCGTATGCACCGACGCCGATATTTACGCCGCACCTCATGAACGAAGCTATTGAAACTGTTTTGAAACCTGCCATTAACGGAATGCGCCTCGAAGGCAAGCCGTTTGTCGGTGTGTTATATGCTGGGCTGATGCTAACACTGAATGGCATTTACACGCTGGAGTTTAATTGTCGCTTTGGTGACCCTGAAACGCAAGCCGTGTTGCCTTTACTTGAAACAGATTTGTTGGATATCGCTGAAGCCTGTGTGGATGGCAAATTGAAGGATGTGAACATCCATTGGCGGGATGGTGCAGCGGTGTGTGTGGTTTTGGCGAGTCAGGGCTACCCTGAGCATGTGACCAGCGGCAAGGTCGTAGAGTTCGAAATGCTGCCAGCGAATACGATGTGTTTCCATGCTGGTACAAAAAATGATGGCGATAAAGTGATTACGGCTGGCGGACGAGTGTTCGCATTAACTGCCTGGTCACAGGATATTGATTCTGCGATCGAGCAGGTCTATGCCAACATCACTAAGATTTATTTTCATGGTATGCAATATCGTTCTGATATTGCGCAACGTGCGATGCATAAATCTGCGTATGCTGATTCAGGTGTATCTATCGATGCCGGTAATCTGACAGTTGATTTGATGAAGGATACAGTCAAATCTACGTATACACCTGCGGTGCTTTCGGGCATCGGTTCGTTTGGTGGGTTGTATGATGCTTCTGCGTTGAAAACTTTCAATCAACCTGTCTTGGTTGCATCAACCGATGGCGTGGGCACAAAAGTTAAACTCGCCGCTACGGCTGGTCGTTATCGCGGCATCGGACATGACATCGTCAATCATTGCATCAATGATATTTTGGTGCAGGGTGCGCGTCCGCTGTTCTTTATGGATTACTTCGCCACATCCAAGTTGACTCCCGAATTAACAGCGGAGGTGGTCACTGGTATGGCGGAGGCTTGCAAAGAATCTGGTCTGGCATTACTGGGTGGTGAAACTGCCGAAATGCCGGGCGTGTATCAACCGAAGGAATTTGATGTAGCTGGAACCATTGTCGGTGTGGTCGAACGCGATAACATCTTGCCACGCAAGAATTTAGAAGCGGGGGATGTGTTGATCGGTTTGAAGTCATCGGGTCCGCACACTAACGGCTATTCCCTCATCCGTAAAGTGTTTGCGGACACGCCGCTCGACACCTTCTTCCCTGAACTCAACGCGACGCTTGCTGATGCGCTCCTTGCGCCGCATCGCTCATATTATGCAACGCTCTATTCGCTGCTCTCTGACATCAAAGCGCTTGCGCATCTCACCGGCGGTGGATTTATCGAAAACATCCCGCGCGTTTTGCCGAATGATTTGGACGCTGAAATTCAATTGGACTCATGGACACCTCCTCCGCTCTGGAAGTTGATTCAGTCCGAAGGGCAGATCGCCGCCGACGAAATGTACCGCGTCTTCAACATGGGCATCGGTATGGTCGTTATTGTGGACAAAACCAACGTTGAAGAAGTTCAAAAGCGTATCCATGAACCAACCTTTGTGATCGGTCAACTTGTCAAAGGCGAAAAGCAAGTCCGCCTCATTCAATAAAAGGATTTATTTATGCCATCATCTCTCCCTCTCCGTTACGGAGCCAACCCGCAACAAGCGCCGGCGCGCGTCTTCATGAAATCCGGCACGGACTTGCCAATCACGGTGCTCAGTGGTTCGCCGGGTTATATCAACCTGTTGGATGCGTTGAACTCGTGGCAGCTTGTGCATGAGTTGAAGTCTGTGATCGATCTGCCTGCTGCGGCTTCCTTCAAACATGTCAGCCCATCAGGTGCAGCGGTTGCCACTCCGCTTTCGGAGGTGCTCAAGAAAATCTATTTTGTCGATGACCTTGAACTCTCGCCATTAGCCACCGCCTATGCCCGCGCCCGTGGCGTGGACCGGATGTCCTCCTTCGGCGATTGGATCGCTCTCTCTGAAGCTGTGGATGTGTCCACTGCCAAGCTTATCAGCCGCGAGGTCTCTGACGGTGTCATTGCACCCGCCTATGAACCAGACGCGTTGGATATTCTTAAAAAGAAAAAACAAGGCAAATATGCGGTGGTACAAATTGACCCAGCGTATGAACCGTCTGAATTGGAAACGCGGGAGGTCTTTGGC
>Ga0180074_1000140_pt1 | contig 14645 bp, 10 predicted proteins | sample EasRiv366_16_10D_FD_121773 | JGI IMG/M metagenome (GOLD analysis project Ga0180074, IMG submission 121773) | Soil microbial communities from meander-bound floodplain in the East River, Colorado, USA - East River metaG ERMLT366_16_10D | ecosystem: Environmental > Terrestrial > Soil > Floodplain ...
GAGACATTCTCAAATCGTTTGGGTGCCCCTGCCCCATCAGCGTTCTCTCTGCTGATGGTTGACCTAAATAACTTCAAGACCTTTAATGAAGAACGCGGACATAAAATGGGCAATGAACTTCTGCGCTGGGTCAGCATTGTTCTCAGGGACACCCAGCGCCCGGTATTTCGAATCGGTGGCGACGAAATGGTCGTTGCCTTTCCAGATGGTCAAAAAGATGACAATGAGTCTCTGGCTCGGAAAATATTCGAACGTCTGGACCGTGAAAGTGCACAGTTCAATTGGCATAATCCCGCCTCCGTAGTATTGATTCATTTTCCAATCGGTGAACTTGAAATTGCTGATCTGTGGATTGCGATCGGAAATGCGCTCCATGAAGTGAAGATAAATGCCAACCGCGGATTTGTGATCCACACCTACGCTGGCACAGCCGACAAAGCCAATTACCACATGCGGGTGATTGTCAACACATTGACCGAGCGTCTGATCTCCTTCGCTGACAGATTGGATACAACCAATCAGCTTGCCTATCTCGACCCAAACACCCAACTCCCCAATAGCATTGCTGCCGAAAAAGAATTGGAAAACGCGCTTCAACATGCGCAAAGCACAAACGGAAAATTCACTGTTCTGTTCATTGATGGCGATAACCTGAGACTCTATAACGATATCAGCTACTCAGCTGGCGATGAAATGATCCGCAACTTGGGGAAGACCCTGGCCCATCACTTACGACCTGGCGACTTCCTTGCCCGTTGGCGCGTTGGTGATGAGTTCTTCGTTATCCTGCCCAATACACCGAGTGATAAAGCCCTGCACGTGGCGGAACGTCTCAGGTCTGCGGTGGAGAGAGAATCCAAAACCTGGTTAATCCCTATTTCTGTATCGATTGGCGTTGCGGATTTTCCAGTAAAAGGTGTCAGTTCACAGGAATTGTTGTATGCAGCTGAGCAGGCAGAAAGACAAGCCAAAGATAATGGCAGAAACTTGGTGGTTTATTTGTAGCAGTTTCAGCTATGGTCGAGTGTGAGCGCTTTCCAGCTCATCTCAAGCCTCGAATCATCGAATATTGATAATAATACTTATCGCTAATAATTAAAGATTCGGCTGGCATCAGGGCGGAACTTGACACAAGCCTCCATCCCCCGTTTATAAGCATGTCCACAGTCGCAAATTGCGTTTTCCCACACTTTATGAAAAAGTGCAATTTGTGACTGCGCTGGGTATAATGCCACATCATATAATGCCACATCACTGGAGTTGCTGTGTCAATACTTTATAAAGTTCGCGAATACTATAACGACCCCGATTATTTCCCTAATATCCAAAAGATCGCTGTACCCATCGTCATCCAACAGTTGATGTTTGCCGGCTTAAACATGTTGGGTGTGGTGTTGGTAGGGCAAAAAGGCGAGACCTCAGTTGCCGCCGTAGGATTGGCAGGTCAACTGGCGTTCCTGTTGAACCTCGTCCACTTTGGGATCATCAGCGGCGCGGCAATGTTCACCGCACAATTCTGGGGCCGGAACGATGTGCCTAATTTGCGACGTGTGCTGGGGTTGTGTTTAACACTGGCGCTTTCAGCGAGTCTGGTATTCTTTTTGCTGGCGCAATTCCTGCCCTCACAAATTCTCAGTATTTATTCCAAAGACCCTGAAGTAGTGCGACTGGGTACAGGCTACGTTCGCATCTTTTCATGGACATTTCTCTTTTTCGCGATCACATTCAGTTATGCCCTGGTGATGCGCTCCACCGGCGATGTAAAAACACCCACTATGGTCAGTGTTGGCGCATTACTTATCAGCACGTTTCTATCATACTCGTTGATCTTCGGGAAGTTTGGTTTTCCTGAGCTTGGTATTCAAGGCGCGGCAGTCGCGGCGGTCATTGCGCGCGCGCTTGAATGTGTCACATTGATTACCATTACCTATGCCAAGAAGTCACCCGTCGCTGCGTCTTTGCGTGAGCTTACAGATTTCGATAAGGCATTTGTGGGCAAGGTACTCAAGCCCATGCTGCCGGTGATGTTGAATGAATTGTTCTGGGCGTTGGGTATTACCACCTACAACATTATTTACGGGCGTATGGGAACTGCCTCGTTTGCCGCGATGAATATCGTCAGCACCATTGAACAACTGGCGTTTGTTCTGTTCATTGGTGTTTCAAATGCCACCTCCGTGCTGGTCGGGAATCGGATCGGCGCATGCAAAGAGGATGAAGCTTTTATCTACGCGGGTCGTTCGCTTGGGCTTGGATTGGCGGGCGGCATTCTGATCGGTCTGCTTCTCCAGCTTGTAAAAGCGCCAATCTTATCTCTGTACAATGTTTCGCCGGATGTGATCGAAAATGCCAGCCGCGTCATCAACGTGATCACTTTCTTCTTATGGGTGCGCGTGAGTAACATGACCATCGTGGTTGGCATTCTGCGTGCTGGCGGTGACACGCGCTTCTCGCTGTTTCTGGATGGTTTCATCATTTGGATCGTTGGCGTGCCGATGGCTTATCTCGGCGCGAATGTGTTTCATCTCCCCGTGTATTTTGTCTATTTGTGTGCCATGTCCGAAGAAGCCACCAAATGGATTTTGGGAATTGCTCGCTATCGTTCACGCAAATGGATCAATAATCTTGCCGCGCAAGTTGATGGTCCCGATACCGCCGCAGCCGTGGCTGAGTAAGCGATAACTATAACGAAATCCTGCTGTTCTATTCGACCCTATATTTTCTCCGCATTCTTCAACACATATTCATCGTACGCCGACATCAACAACTTCGTGACCTTCCCCGGACTCCCCTGCCCTATCTTGATCTCATCAATTTGGACGACTGGCACAATCCCGCGTGAACTGGATGTGATGAACGCTTCTTTCACAGCTGGTAGCTGATTCAGTTTCAATGGGCTGTATCTCACCTCCACGCCCCTACCCCGCGCCGCGCGGATGACCATCGTCCGCGTGACGCCAAGCAGGATGTCACGTTGAGCTGTGTAAATTATTTCTCGCTGAGCGGAGGCGTGCTCTTCGCGCCGTAGTCGAAGCGCTCTTGCAAACTCATCCTTCGACTGCGCTTCGCTCCGCTCAGGACGAAGGATATAAAAAAAGTTGCTTGTCATCCCCTCCAGGATTTTTCCATTCTTCACCAACAATGCTTCAAAGATACCGGCCTGGGCAATATGTTTACGCTCTTCGTCACTGGCTGAGATAAAAGCTGTGGACTTGGCACGTGGGTCGTCACGGTGAATTGTCGTGGTTTCCACGCTGACGCCGTTCTCATAGATCTCACGCGTCAAAAGCTTGAGCGGCTCAATTGAGATGTAGAATTGTCCCTGCTTGGTTTCCATGATGCGGACACGCGCTTCAGCGGGGCGAAAAGGCTCAAGCAACTGAAGCAGGTTCCAGCGTAGAGCTGAAGCGTCCACGTTCGGCAGTCGGCGCAAATGAGCAGAGAGTCCAATCACGCGCGTGCAGGAGTCATACGTGCGAAATGTCGAATAATAGCCATCAGGCAATTGACTTGTGATAGCATCCAGTGATGACATATCTGGCAGTGTCGTTGCACTGGACTGTGTTTTTTTGATTTGAAAAAGTTGAATGTTCATGCAAGCATATTGTATCTAATTTACGCTTGTTTTTTCGTTTTGCGTCTTCTATAATCAGCCCATGAAACAGCTTTTTATTTCTTATTCCCGCAAAGATACAGAATTTACCCGCAAACTTACAGGCCGGTTGGAAGCCGATGGACTGGAAGCCTGGGTGGATTGGCAGGATATCCCCCCGAGTGTGGATTGGATGAAGGAAATTCAAAAGGGCATCGAGGATGCAGATGTGTTTCTATTTCTGGTCAGCCCTGATTCAATTGCTTCCCCAATCTGCGCCGCGGAAGTCAATCATGCCGTGTTGAATGGAAAAAGGATCATTCCCGTGATCACGCGCGATTTTGATGCAAAGCTGGCACCTGCCACAATTACACATCTCAACTGGATATTCTTCTCCCGTCCGCAGGATGAGTTTGAACATGCACTGGGGCTGGTGGGATCTGCCATTCACACCGATTATGACTGGGTGCAAACTCACAGACGTTTACAGGTCAGAGCGCTGGAGTGGGATCGGAATCAACACGAAGAAAGCTTCCTCTTGCGTGGCAAAGATTTGCAAGATGCAGAAGCTCAGTTATTGGTAAACCGCGAAAAGGACCCCCACCCCACCGAGTTGCAGAATGCATTTGTCGAGAAAAGTCGTGAAATCGAAGATGCCCACGTGGAAGCACAGCGTGCGAAAGAACAGCAGCTTGAATTAGAGAAAAGCACGGGCACAAGATTGCGTAGGTTGAGCTTTGCCATGCTGGTCGTATTTTCGATTGCTTTTGCTGTCCTGTACTTATGGTTATTTAAACTCGTAACTGACCTCTCTTATGCTGCGATCAAGAATCAAATGATTGCCTTGGTTGAATCAGGTTCTGTTTCTATTGATGGGCAGCAATTCCATAAATTGGTGGGCGATTATCCGAATGCTGCCACTGCCGCATATAGTGATCCATATTTTGTAACTTTGGAGACGTTTCTCACTCAGGTAAAGCAAGCCAATACTTCCGTTGACCCCAATATGTCCTATTACGCGATCGCAAGCGGACTCAAAAAGGGCGAGATCATGGTCGTGGCGTCTGCCAACCGGGAATATGAGTTTAAAGAAGCATTTGTGCTTGATGACCTCGGATATTCCCAGGTTGCCGGCTTGGACAAAACCACTGCCGACTTGGAGACTGACAAGAATGAGTTCAGTAACAAGATCTCAGCCTGTACACCTATTCGAGACGGCCAATCCCGTTCAGTGGGCGCTTTGTGCACAGACTTTCACGTTGATATTGTGAACGAGACCCGTACCAATGTGGCGCGTACATTGGGGATCGCGTTCTTGGCTATTTATCCAGCCATGGTGATTGTTGTACTCATTGCCACTCGGTCTCTTTCAAAGTTTTCGATGAAAATGCTGAAACGAAAGACACAATAAATAGTCAGGTATATGGAAAAACAGAATTTCAGTTTCAAACCTTGACACATTCGGCAGGCACGGTGTAAACTCGCCCTGTTGGAAAATCTCAATGAAAGGAGCACGCGGTATGTCCATGTTTAGCATCAACACCACCCTTATCTTCAGCCCGGATGTAGCTGGAGTTTTACCGTATCGCAGTGCGCCTGTAGACCGTTGAGGTCTCATCCCTTGTCCTTCAAGGCTACGGTGCACTCACCGTAGCCTTTTTGTTTTAATCGTATTTCGCGGGAAGTCCCCGCCCCATCACGGAGAATGCAACCATGACCACAGTACAACCTACATACGAACCCGCCCTCACATTTGACTTCCGCAAATCCCTCGAAGAGAACCGCCTCAAGGGTCTCTGGAAGATGATGGTGGATTATCGTCTACCATATCTCGGCGCAACCGCTGCGCTGGCGATCTCAGCGTTGGCGAAGACGCTTACCTACATGTTGCTGCGCTACTTCGCCGACGATGTGTTGACCCAGGGCAAATACCTTGGGAATAGTCTCACACAGACCTTTGTCTGGATCGCGCTTGGATTCGTTGGGCTGGCGCTCTTCGAAGGCGGATTCGCGTTTCTTTCTGGACGTTTAGCTGCCTACACTGCCGAGGGCATTACGCGGCGCTTGAGAGATTTTCTCTTCGACCATATTCAACGCTTAAGCTTTTCGTATCACGCCACCACTCCCACAGGCGATTTGATCGAACGCGTGACCTCCGATGTGGACGCTTTGCGGCGCTTCTTCAGCGAACAAGGCATTGGTATGGGACGCATCATCCTGTTGTTTGTGATCAACTTCATCGCGATCCTGAACTTGAACGTCAAGCTGGGACTGGTCTCAGTGATTGTGATTCCGTTCATCCTGCTGGTCTCGCTGTGGTTCTTCAAGAAAGTGACCAAGGCGTATGAAGAATATCAGGCACAAGAAGCCATTCTCTCCACTACCCTGCAAGAAAATCTGACCGGCGTACGCGTGGTCAAGGCTTTTGCGCGGCAGGACTATGAAAAAAGTAAATTCGAGAAGGACAATTGGGGCAAGTATCTGAAAGGCAAAATTCTGCTTTTCATGCACTCCATGTTCTGGCCGCTCTCGGATATTGTGTTGGGCTTTCAGATGTTGTTCGGCTTTATCTTCGCCGCCAATATGACCATTCGTGGAGAGCTCACAGTCGGTATGTACATTGCGTATGTCGGTTTGGTCGTCTGGCTGATCTGGCCCATCCGCAATCTGGGACGTATCATCGTCTCAGCTTCCACTGGCTTGGTTTCTTATGGCCGTTTGATGGACGTGGTCAAACAAGTGCGCGAACCGCTGCACGATGGCACCTACGAGCCAACTGGACCCGTGAAAGGCGACGTAATTTTTGAAAATGTTTCGTTCATGTATTCGGATGGCAAGACCGACGCTTTGAAGAATATTTCCTTCCATGTAAAGCCTGGGCAGGCAATTGCGTTACTGGGCTCAACAGGCTCGGGCAAGTCATCCCTCGTGAATTTGTTACCGCGCTTTCATGAATATACAGACGGCCGTATTCTGCTGGATGGTGTGGAGATCAAGGATTACTCCCGGGCAACTTTGCGCAGACAGATTGGCATCGTGGAACAGGAACCGTTCCTCTTCAGCCGCACTATTCGCGAGAACATCACCTATGGTGTTGGGCGTGATGTGACACAGGAAGAAGTGGAACGTGCCGCGAAAGCCGCTGCCATCCATGATGTGATTCTAGGTTTTCCAGATGGCTATAACACGCTGGTCGGCGAAAAGGGCGTAACGCTCTCTGGCGGGCAGAAGCAACGGGTAACGATCGCACGCACCCTGCTGAAGAATCCACGCATTCTGATCCTCGATGACTCAACCTCCTCAGTCGATACAGAGACCGAAGCCTCAATCCGCGATGCACTGAACGAACTGATGGAAAATCGCACAACCTTCATCATCGCACATCGCATCCAATCCGTGATGGTCGCGGACTTGATCCTGGTGCTGGATAAAGGTGAAGTCATCCAAACGGGAACGCACGAAGAACTGGTTTCCCAAAAAGATGGCATGTACCGCAGAATTTATGATATCCAGACGCGGATCGATGAAGAACTTGAGATGGAGATTTCAAGAGTCAATTAACAATCATACCTCGCTGGTTGAGTAGGTCGAGTGCTTTTCTCGACCGTATCGAAACCAGTAGTAACCTGAAAACAGCCAATGTGGCTTCGATACGGCGGACGAATGCCGCCTACTCAACCACCACATGTAATGGAGATTAACAATGAGTGACGAAATACTCGAACTCGAAGAAGAAGAATATACATCACACTTAACTGGCGCGGTGTTCAAGCGGATCGTGCAATTGCTGAAGCCGCATTGGAAGTGGGTGCTGGGCTTTCTGATCACCATCGCCCTAACATCCTCCACGGATGCGTACTTCACATACTTGAACAAGGACATTGTGGATAAAGGCATCCACCTGAAAGATACAGCAGAGCTCAGGCGTATTGCATTGCTCTATGGCTCGATCATTGTCTTCCAGGCTGGCACCGTGTTTACTTTTATTTACCTTGCGGGTGTCATGGGTGAGCGCGTGCAATATGACTTGCGCAGAATGTTGTTCAATCATCTGCAGGATCTATCGCTTTCGTACTATGCTCAAAATGCGGTGGGGCGTTTGATCGCCCGCGTCACGTCAGATACGGGGCGCGTTTCAGACCTGCTGAGCTGGGGCATTGTGGACTCGACCTGGGCGGTGATGAATATCATCACGTCGGTCACATTCATGGCGATCATCAACTGGAAGCTGGCGCTGATCGTCTTCACCATCATCCCGGTGATGTTGTATATCGCGATCCAATTCCGCAAGTTGATCCTGGTGGAATATCGCGTCTCGCGCCGCACTAACTCCAAGATCACGGGCGCGTTCAACGAAAACTTTCAAGGCGTGCGTGTGGTCAAGGCGCTGTTGCGCGAGGACGAGAACACCAAAGAGTTTCAGGAACTCACGAGCAAGATGTATAAAGCGTCCTATCGTGCAGCCTGGCTCTCGGCGCTCTTCCTCCCCACTGTGCAGATCATCGCCGCGCTGGCACTGGGTTTCATCGTGGGCTATGGCGGTACGCAGATCAATATTGGTCTCATGACGATCGGTGGCATTCAAGCCTTCGTCTCGTATCTTACGTTCATGATGTGGCCCATTCAAGACCTGGCGCGCGTCTATTCTGAAATGCAGCACTCCATCGCGTCAGCCGAGCGAATATTCAAGTTGATTGATACCCCGGCTGAAGTCCACGATCGACCCGATGCTATCGAAGCGAAAACGTTGCTGGGCGAGATCGAATTCGATCATGTGAACTTCTATTATGAAGACCGCAAGCCCGTCCTGCAGGATTTCTCGCTAAAGGTAAAACCTGGTGAGATGATCGCGTTGGTGGGTCCAACCGGTGGTGGCAAGTCCACGATCGTGAATCTCCTCTGTCGGTTCTATGAACCGCGCGAAGGGACCATCCGCATCAATGGGCATGATTATATGGACTACAAGCTCGAGTCCATCCACAGCCGAATTGGGATCGTGCTTCAGACGCCGCATCTTTTCTCGGGCAGCGTGCGTGACAACATCCGCTATGGTCGCCTGAACGCCACCGAGGAAGAAGTGTTGGATGCTGCCAAGATCGCCGGCGCGCATGATTTCATTGTGACCCTTGAAAAGGGTTACGACCAGAACGTCGGTGAAGGCGGCAACTTACTGTCAGTTGGGCAGAAGCAGTTGATCAGTCTGGCAAGAGCCGTGCTCGCACGACCCGAACTGTTCATCATGGACGAAGCCACCTCCAGCGTGGATACGTTGACCGAGGCGCTCATCCAAAGAGGTATGGAGGCCTTGATGCAGGGCCGCACGTCATTTGTCATCGCGCATCGCCTTTCAACCATCCGCAAGGCAAACCGCATTGTGGTGATCGAAGACGGTAAGATTGCTGAGCAAGGCACACATGCAGAGTTACTGAGGCTGAATGGGCATTACTATCGCCTGTATACGCAACAGTTCCGCCATCAATTGGAAACAAAATATGGATTTGTAGATGCAGTTGGTATTCAGGAACAGGACGAAGCGCCTGAAGGAATTGCAGCAGATTAAGACCCGCCCCACCCGTCACTTTCGTGACACCCACCCCAAATCGATTGACGTTTTGTCGTATTTGGGGTGGGCTGGGGGCAGGCGAAAGGTGAAAATCATGAATAAGCATAATATTTTAGTGAGATATGACAATGACTTGCGCTTACGCATTCTGTACCCGGAGGCGCGCAAGGAGATTACTGGTGATGTAGTGCGGTTTGTGCGCAAGGCACCCGCGATGAATTTTGTATCGTTCACATTTGCGAACGAACGTGGCCTGGATCAAGTGATCGACAATGAGTTGGAATACTTCGCGCCGATGGCACAGCCTTTCACCTGGAAGGTATATGACCACGACCATTTACCGAGTTTGAAGGACAAACTCAATGCCCGCGGTTTTGCTGAAGAAGATGACGGTCCTGCGGATGTGATGGTGCTCGATATCCATTCAGCGCCTGCGGATCTGTTCCAACCTGTGCAGACAGATATCCGGCGTATCACAGAGCGTGAAGGGCTGAAAGATGTCGTCCATGTTTTGGATACGGTCTACGGCGGTTCGAACACCTGGGTCTATGACCGGTTGGGACTGCACTTGCAGTATAAGGATTATTTGAGCGTGTATGTCGCTTATGTGGAAGATCAACCCGCGTCTATCGCGTGGACATATTTTCCCCGAGGTTCTTTTGCAACCTTGTTTGCTGGTTCCACGATTGCGGAGTATCGCAAGAGAGGGTTGTATACCAACCTGCTCTCGGTGCGGTTGAAGGAAATCCGCGCGCGGGGCTATCCTTTTGTTGTTGTTGAGACAGGCGATATGAGCCGACCGATTGTGGCAAAACATGGCTTCAAACACCTGACCACGGTATGGGATTATCAGTGGAAAGGTAATTAAAATGACAGGGCTGGACGATATCGTCCAGCCCTGTTTACTAATTTCTTCGGTACGGTCTGAAATATTCAGCCGTATAGTTGCCAACCAGCCAGGCCAGCCCGGCAAGCAGAACGGTGACGATCCATTTTACGATTGTGATCATAACGAACTCCTTAATGACTATCAAAGAATAATCGGAACGATAACTACAGGACGCAAAAAGAGAAAAAAAGGTACCGCAGCAAACCTTGCAAAATATTTTTGATAACATTAGGTAAGTGCTTTTGCTCCATTTGTCGATGAGTTCGGCGCTACTGTTTCTATTTTCTCGCGCTCGAAGTTGAAATGTGATTGACCTATTTCTTATTGAGATTTCATGCAATTGGGTGTAAGATTCCAGTGAAAGTTCGCCGACCAAGATGCTTAGCTTGTTTTTGGAGAAATAGATTTGATGGCTTCAGAAAAGTTCTGCCCAGTTTGCAAGAGTAAAAATGTAGACACTGCCTTGGTTTGCAGCCATTGCGGTGCATCGCTGGAGGGAAATCCAACCGATCTGGTGGCAATCACCGAATATACTGGTGTGCAATCTAATGTTCCAGCGGAGGATGTAGCTTCATTTATTGATGTTGCGATGATACCGGAAGGTGGGGTTGGCATCCATATAGCGGGTGCCCCCAAGCCGTTTTACGTGGCAGTTTACAAGGAACTTATCATTGGGCGTCAGTCCGAGGCAACCTTGGAGTCTACTCTTGACCTCTCTGACTTGGATGCTTTTAATATGGGAGTATCCAGGCGGCATGCCATGATCCGGCGGGCGGAATCTGGTTTTGAAATCATTGACCTTTCCAGCAGAAATGGTACATGGCTAAACGCCGAGCAGCTCGTCCCTAACAAACCTTATTCGTTTGCAAGTGGATCACAACTACGCCTTGGACGTATGCGGCTTTTTGTCGTATATCGTATCGTGCTTAATGGCACACAGAAAAAATAAGTTAACTACATGAAATACCATTAAAACTTATGAACAACTTTTTTGACAATTCCCTGAGTAAATTGCTTCGTGACGCGTCTGAACATTTGAATGCTGGACGGAAGGAGGTTGCACGTGAGATTTTGCGAGAAGCGCTCGAGTTGGATCGCAATCACCTGGCGACCTGGGAACTTCTCTGGCGCGCGGCAAATAATCGCGATGAGGAATTATCCAGCGTAAAGCGCATTCTAAAATTAAACCCGCGACATGCGGCTGCCAAAACACGTTTAGAAGAGCCTCAGCCCGTTGGGGCGACGAAGATTGACAGCCAGCCGCTTGCTCGTAAGACCGGGAAACGACCAACCTCGCGCAGGAAACAAGAGCAGGGAAGTGCCCTTTTGCTGCTACTAGGAGGGCTTATTGCGATTTTGTGTGTAAGCGCGACGGGACTTGCCCTGTATCGGGGTGGATATGTGCCTTTTCTTTTTTCATCTAATCTAACCGCCACTGCCCTGGCGGAAAAGAACGCCAGTTGCCAGGCTTTGATCGATCGGACAATCCAGGCTTCGGATAATTATTGTGGCAACACCAGCTTAAACACTGCCTGTTATGGCAATAACACGTTAAGAGCGGAATTGGCACCCGATGCTGCCCAGCGTTTTTCCGAACGCGGCGATATGATCGGATTGAATGCCTTGCGCCGTCTTTCTGCTTCTCCATTAAATCTGGTTAATAGCGAATGGGGTGTTGCAGTCTTCAAGGTCGTTGCGAACCTGCCTCGTTCCCTGCCGGGTGAAACGGTCACAATGGTGGTATTCGGTAATGCCACTCTGGATAATCAAAGTGGAGAAAGTGATAGTTTGGAATCGTTCTATTTTTCCAGTGAACTTGGGCAGATCGTCTGTGAGAAAATTCCGTTTGACGGCTTGATGATTACCTCGCCGGACGGGAGTGGGATCCGCTTTGCCGTCAATGGCGCCGAATTGACTTTGATGGGCAACGCCAGCATCAAAGCGATTAGGAATGGAGAGATGGAAGTGAGTGTCTACCAAGGCTCAGCAAGGATCGTTGCGAACGGTCAGGAGCAATATTTTGGCGCGGGTCAGAGTTCCAGTGTGCAATTGGGAGGCGCGAACGGTACCGATGCAATCAGTGCGCCATCGGAGCCTGAGGCGATTACAGGGGAGGAACTGACGATGGCTTGTACTATGACGGGCGAATACTGTTCACCTGATGAGATCGATTTCGTTTCTGAGGGACAAGCACAGGATGAGATCCAGAGTGCGATCACATCCACCCCCACACCCATCTCCACTCCGACGATTACGCGGACATCCTCGCCCACCGAGCCTCCAACATATACAGCTGTGGTGCTTCCCAGCGCAACTCCCACAAAGACGGTGACGCGTACTCCCACTCTCACGAAACCGCCAACACGGACGCCCGCCCCCACGAGTACCAATACACCTACTACACCTACGCGTACGATTACTCCAACACCAACGATGACGTTCACACCGACGATTTCTATTCCAACCTTCACGCCCATTGCTCCCGCACAGCCACTCTGTGGGGCATCAGTATCTCTTGGTCCAATAACGAATCCCAATGCAAATGAGCTAAGCATGGATATCACCAATAACAACAGCTCACTGATCGTTATCAATCGATTCTTTGCCTACTGGGATGAAGTGCCGAATTCCCAAAAAATCGAGCGGCTGTTCCTCAATGGTGCTGTCATCTGGAATACATCAGACCCTGATGCTCCGAGTGATATCCCAACAGAAGGTAACTGGGTTAGTGGTGCGGATACGATCATCCCAGGTACAAACACGCCAGGTGCAAATACGCGAACCTTCTTGATCCAATTCGCGAACGACCTACAATCGCCCGTTGAAGTACACCTTGTCTTTGACATAGGCTGTCAGGTTATTGGCATCAAGTGATTTTTTAACCAACCCATCATAATATAGCGTCATGACAGCCTCCCGTCCTCACCCACTATTCAACGTATTAACGCACGGGACGGTATTCCATCAATATCAGTTGCTGGAACGGATCGGTGTGGGTGGACAGGGCGTGGTTTGGTCGGCTCTGAATCAGGACCAAAACCAGATCCACGCGATCAAATTTAACGAAGTCCCAGAATCCGATAAGGGCGAAGCGGACGATATGCGGGATGAATACCAGTTGAAAACGCTGGTGAAGCTTAAGCATACCCATATTCTGCCTGTGCTTGAATATGGCTTCGACGAGCAAATGCGTTTCACTGTCAGCCCATACATCCCTGGTGGCACCTTAACTCAAAAGATGCGGCTGGCGCCTTTTTCCATCGATGAGATCATACGGTACGGGACAGAGATTGCATCTGCCTTGGATTATTTGCACAGTCAGGGGATCATCCATCGCGACCTTAAATCTGAGAACATCCTACTGGACCTGCGCCATAAATGTTATTTGGCTGATTTCGGGCTGGCGCGTTCGGTCTCCACCTCCACGCTGGCATTCCATACTGGGCACGGCACGCCGCCTTATGCGCCGCCTGAACAGCTTCAATCGCGGGCGATCACACCCAGATCAGACATCTTCAGCTTTGGCATTCTGCTCTATGAAATGTTCACGGGCCAATTGCCATGGAGTGGAAAAAAGCAACTTGGCATGGAACAGCTCAACTCCAAACAGGAGCTTCCCGATCCACGCGAGTTCAATGACAACCTGCCGCCGGTGTTGACCGATGTGTTGCGGCGTATCACTTCCGCCGACCCCAATTTGCGACCCGCCTCCGCTGGCGAGATCATGCGTGCGCTCCGGCTTTTTCTCAAGATCCCAGCCGAGGCAACGCCTGTTGCGATAAACCCGAACGGGTGGATGGTGAACGATGAAGATGTCGATGATCTGCTCAAGCGTGCCTTCATCCAATGGAAAGCCTCAGATGAGACATACAACTTGGGTTTGACCAAATTTGCGTTGGTGAATCTGAAGCGTGAGAATATCGACATGAAACAGTATGATCATTTTATGTTGTCACAGGCATTGACCTATGCCTATCAAGATGATTATTGGTGGCAGGCTGTGCGCGACCCCCGTGAAAGACTCACTGTAGCGGCGCGGCTGCTCAAGAAACATAATGAGAGTATTACCGGACGCGTCGTTGCGCATCTAGCAGGTGATCCGTTGATTCGTGCCTTTCCCACGGGGCTGCCAGAAGGAATAACTACAGCTTTGCTGGATACCGGGGTTAAAACCGATAATGCCTTTCTCCGGCGCGAGATCTTCGATGGACTGCGGGCGTTGACTCAACCCAATAGCGCCTGGGGCGGACCATCAGCACTTGATGCGGATCAATCACAACGCTTGGGCAAGTTCGCACTCGAAGATTCTGAATTCGGTGATACGGCGGCGGAATTGATCGGGCACCTTCGCTCTACATCCGCCATACAGGTACTATTGGAGCAGGCTGATGAGGGGCGAAAGATCGACGCTCTATTGTTAGTGCAACAAGCGGCGGGCAATCTACCCGCCTTTGTGCCGGGGAATATTCGTTTTAGATTGTCGGTGGAATGGATCATACAGCGCTTGGTCCAGGAACCCGTCAGCCTCATTGGCGCATATATGCTGGCGTTTCTCGGCGCGGCTTTGGGTGTGGGATTGCAGGTATATGTGACCTATAACC